>Ga0105236_1000032_pt1 | contig 18790 bp, 24 predicted proteins | sample Virmet3827_250_FD_89712 | JGI IMG/M metagenome (GOLD analysis project Ga0105236, IMG submission 89712) | Marine viral communities from the Southern Atlantic ocean transect to study dissolved organic matter and carbon cycling - metaG 3827_250 | ecosystem: Environmental > Aquatic > Marine >... | reverse complement strand
CTCACGTGCTTTACGAGCGTTGATGCACGGCACAAAGATTGAAGCGCCAACTACCATCTTGTCCCAACGCACGATAATACGTACGCCATCAGGTGCTATGTCATCAAGTTTTCGCATCTTCTTCTAACTCTACGTTAGAGCAGTCAACACACAATACATGTGATGGGGGCATCTGTGTAGGTGTGCCTTTGGTCAAACGTATCTTCATAGTCTTGCCGTTATAGTTATCCTTAAAGTCTTGTAGTAAAGAACTGTAGTTTATCTGTAACTTGACGCACCACGCTTTCAATGCCTTGGGCACTATGTATAGCTTCTTAACATCTGTCTCGTATCTACCTACCAACCTTACACGCGGATCAAAGTCAGGTATAACTAACTCATCCATACCATTGTCGTGCCCTTTGCGTAAGTCATCCGTGCTTCTGATTTTTAGTATGCTACCCCAATGCTCGTGCACGAAGTCGTTCAATACGTCTGCCGTAGAAGAAATCATATCGTTAGCCGCAGCTTTATTCTCTTTCAATAAGCGTATGACATATCTAAAGTATTTCTCTTTGTCGTATTCTAAAAACCCAAGTTCACTAGCTAACAGAAACCCTGTTACATTAACGGTAGCACCCGCTGACCAATGCCTATCCTGTGCAGTAAGTTGTGCTCCTGCATCTAACTTCTGCTGTACTTCTTGTAGTAGATTTATAACTCTATCCATGTTCTGCATTATGTATTGCAGATAAGGTACACCTGCATGCCCATAGATATTTTGAGAGTTCGACTGGTGTGCGTCAGTTAGATGCTTAGTTTTTGTTTCATCAAATAACTTAACAGCTTTTGTTTCTAGCATACGAGCTGCTTCGGCCTTCGGGGCATTCTTAAAACCACTAATCCGTTCAATGACACTAGTGTTACCTGTAGATATAGATAGTAAACTCCACGGCTCACCCCTATGTCTCTCTGTGTTCGCGCTACCTGTCATCCTATTACGTTGTCTACCACTGGATAGTTGATAGATTAAGTTAGACAGTTCTTTACCTTCGGCATTAGTTAACTCATCAATATAATAAGGTAGGTTTTTGTATACCTCACCACGCAACATCAATGAGTTCTTAGTATCCTGCGCCTCAACTACTAAGGTCTTTGGGTTGCCCCAAACAGACGCTCCTACGTACATAGCAGTGGTCTTACCTAGTCCAGTATCCTTACTATGCACGTGGAAGCTCGAACATGCTATAGGCATGAAGGACATAAGTGGTGAACCAAAGGCACTAGCCACCATAAATTGATGTAGCTCAAAGCCATCACGGTTGTAGAAGTTAGCCATCTGCTTCCATTGTTCTAATGAACCTTTAGGTTTAAATGCGCTCATCAAACCTGCTGTAGCTTTAGATGGGGGGTTACTCTTGACACCACTGGCTGTTACTTCTTGATTACCTAAAACGAAGGCGGCATGTGTATCATCAGTCCAACCAAACTGAGTGCGTGCCAAATCAGCTTTTGTAGTAGCTTGCAACTCATTAATCCAAGTAGTCATATAAGTCATAAGTTTATCCATCTTTGTTACTGCCACGCCTTGCATGGACATTTGTTTTCTAAATTCTTCTCTTGAAGTTATTGCTGTGAGAGGGACAGTAAACTCCCTCACTCCGTCTTGTGGTAGGTGTAAACGTATTACCACAAGTTCACCAAGTTCTACATCTACAATACGACTCACGATATAAATGTCGTTGTGGTATATTAAATCTTCTGTCGCTTCACCGTCTTCGTCGGTGGTACGTATATATACACCACCATTAACGCCACGTATGTATGGCTTTGGATATGTCGGGATTTTATACGTAGTAGTAGGCGTATTTGGTAGGTCAAGCGCAGGTACTTCTACTATGTTATCTTCTTCGGTAGCTTCTCTTATGCTACCCCCCAATGTTATGGGTGACTTTACCTTGCCCCAGTGTGGGCACTTCGTACATACATCAGGCTTAAACTCATCGAAGTGTGAACATAAGTATGGGCCTTTAATCTTGTCAAACTTGTCCTGTGTTTCTTCTGCCGAATACTCAGGATGGTTCTTAGACATAACGTGTGCCGCTTTCTGCCCATCAGAACAGAACTTAGCTATGGACAGACCCGCTCTCCATATAGGCTCACTACACTCCTCTTGATTTTTTACTATGTCAACTAACTGCGCACAGCTAGATTCTCTAGTTAGTATGTCTTTAAATTTAAACTGCTTGTTACCCATCAGCGTTTCCATAACTGCACTAGCGGGTAAAGGCTCAAGTTTCTTGGGGACTGGTATCAAGTCCATACCAACCAAGTTAGAGAATTTCTCCACACTTATAGGTTCAGGTATATGTGTACCAAAGTACCCAACTTCTGTGGGTGGGTTAGACTTGTGATTGTGTGTGTCAGGTATACGTAACACACGTGCCGCATCGGCTGTAACCGCAGGGTCAGCTAGTAGGTTCTTCTCTTTACATAGCTTCTTGAGGCGTTCCGCTATCGGAACCCACTCGTCTACGCCTAGTGCTTCATCAAGTATCCAGTATACATGTACACCCCTACCAGAGTTCACCAACAAAGGTTTGGGTAACTTTAATTCTTTACAGAACCTACGTAAGTCCTGTAACGCGTCATTTTGACTAGGGTAGTCTTTAGATTCCCCACAATCTAAATCCAAAAAGAAAGACTTCAGTTCATTTACATTGGTAACTTTCCTAGAGTTAGACTCATTAAAAGTAGCTAACCCATAGTATGCGTTGTAACCTCGCGCATCTAAGTCCTTTGCCGCATCCGATAATTCTGACGTGGCTTTATAAAACTTCTGGGTTAGCTTGTCATCACCTAATTTGTATGCAAATAAACAGTAGTATCCTTGGCTCCCCAATACTTTATTCAGAAATACTTCTGTATCCATAATCCATTCCTAATTCCGAGGGTAGAGATAGCAGGGGGGCAGTACGCCCCCTTTTCGGTAAACCTAGCTAGTTTTGGGCTTAGTCGTCCCAGTCGTCTACGATTGAAGCAAGATCAGCGTCAGTCTTTTTTGGTTTAGGTGTTGCTTTTTTACTGACTTTCTTTGGTTCAGGTGTATCACCAAACTCACCTTCAATAACATTGGTGGTAGGCTTAGCTTCAACAACCTCAAACGGATTGTCTTCTTTTTGGAACTCAAAACCACCATCTACTTTACCAAACGGTGAAGATGCTTCCATCGGTACATATTTAATTACCTGTACCGCTCTTAGACGTAGGGATACGTTTGCTTCACGCATATTATATGGTATGAACACAACCGCCACGTTGACTGTGCTACCTGTAGTAAGCATGAACTCATCAGGTAGTTTAACCCCTTTTGAATCATATTGTACAGGCTTTAAGGTAGCTTCTTTACCATACGCACCTTTCAGCGTTGCTTTGTACGAGTACATGCCATCATCGTCTTTAGTGAAGGGCATCTCAATCTTCTCAGGCCACGCCTTTTCACGTTTCTCTTCGTACGCTACACACATCTCTTTGTACAAAGCCTTTGCCTGATCTTTAGACATACGGAATTTAATCTCGTACTTAGCTCCATCTTCAAACGCATCACACGGTATGGTGCGATTCTCTGCGTTATCAAAACGGTATGGTTTATTAATACGAGGCCAAAGAGCCTCAACGTTTTCAATTACATAACTACTATTTGTATTAGACATATTTCTATCCTCAAGTTGCATTTAAGTCAAAGCCACCTTCCACTACAGAAAAAGGTGAGGGTTCTCTTGTTACAGGTACAAACGCTGTAATAGCACGTTTAGTATCCTCGTGTGCTACCATTCCTGAAACAGCAATGCCCACCTCTGTATCTATTGGTCGTATAGGCTTGAAATAAAGTTTTGGAACAACGCTATCTTTATCAAACGAAATGTTTGTGATAACGCTAAGCACTGAAGTGTCGTGTGTAGATAGGTGGCGAGCATACTCTTGCATGCCCATGTTCCCACCTTGCGCTCTACCAAATATAGAATTGGCAGGTATCTGCAACTGGTACACTTCTTCAATATCACCTTCAAATACGACGGCTAGACGCTGTTGAAACCTACACGCCCTGCCACCATTACCACCTGAACCACGTACGTTCTGTGTACAGTCCATACACCTACTTGCTTGCACGTTGTCCTGTGGTACATCCGAAGATGGTCGTTGTGTGTCATTAGACCAACAGACTGGTGCAGTAGACTTGTTAGGGTCAAACTTATCACCATAGTACGATCTTGACACGCTTGCCGCATTCACGATTATGACATTTACACTATCGCCCAAGACTTCTTGCTTGTCTCTTTCTATAGAAGTAAATACACCACCGCGTATGCTCAACCTTCTCACTAGAAGTCCTCATCGGCGGAGTCAGCACCAAATTCGTACTTGCTCATAGTATCGCCAACTGTATCGTTGAACTCCTTAACATGAAAATCAGCGCCACACTTATACTCCTTATTGGTATTCAAAAAAGCCTTTTCAATCCCTTTAAGGTTGTAACGATATGTGTTACCGATCTTTACATACATATCCGCAGGTATCTTGCCTTTACGCAACCACTGGCGAACTGTATGTATAGACACACTGAACTTATCGGCTACATCACCGACTGGAACAAAATTATCTGACATTACTTTCTCCTCACTGAAACAACGTATTCAGAATCTACGTTTAACCCTTTAGGTACAAGGGTCGGGTTCTCTTCTAAGAACTGCTTCATGTTATTCTGGTTGACACGTTTATCCAACAACTCTGGTACCTCGTTCTCTAGTATGAACTCATGTAACGAAGACCAATCGCTAGTCCAATAACGTGTTCTCGCAGAACGATAAAACAATCCCGCAGAAGTCCTTACACTATCGACACCTTGTTCTTCGCAGTATTCCAACAAGGCTCTTTTTACCTTATCTAACTGCTCAACTAACTCGGCATCTTTCTCTTTAAAGTCTACTGATAACTGACTACGTTTATCTTTTATCTTTAAATAAACAGTAGTTAGCTTCTCGGCAGTCAACTTTTCCTCACTCATTTTACGCTCCTTTATAAAAGGGATAGCTAACATAGCGTAGTATTGTGTACTAGTCAAGCACTTCCTTATATAAGTCGATCATCTTTGTGTGAACGTCTATTCTGTTGTCCAATAACGTGTAAACACGTTTCTCTACGTACGATCCTTGAAGATGTACCACCGTACACTTTTGATCTTGACCTGACCGGTGCACCCTAGCATTTGCTTGCGCGTATGTTTCCAAAGAACTAGTGGGTGCCCACCATATAACAGTGTTTGCCGCTGTGAGCGTTACACCATGTGCCGCAGACTGCGGTTGTATTACTAAAACTTTGGGGTCGTCTTGTTCTTGAAAGCGTTTGAATATATCAGTACGTTTGGGTGCAGGTACATCACCATTAATTACCTCTGTGGTTATACCATCACTACGCAACTTATTAGTAAGTAACTCAATCGTGTGCCTGAAAGGGACAAACACCAAAACTTTTTTACTCGACTCATCAATTACTTCACGCATCACCTTATAACGATTTGTTATATCAAACTCCAATGCCTCACCAGTATCGGTATATACAGCACCAGAAGATATTTGTAGCAACTTGTTCATATTAACTGCCGCATTAGCCGCAGTGATCTGTTCTCCTGCCGCTTGCGTAATCATTTTATCCTTCAACTCTTTATAGTATTTTTTCTGCTGTCGCGTCATATCCACCTCACGCTTTACATAAACCATAGGTGGTAAGTCTAAGCATTCTTCTTTCGTATAACGTATGGCAGGTTGAAGTACCCTGTGAACTGTTTCGGTGGCATCTTCTCTTGGTATCCACTTAAAGTTAGTCACCTTGACCATAACTTGATCTCGAAACGACCCAAAGAATCTAGGGACATTATCTTTGTTTACTAGCTTGGCTAAACCATACGCATCTGTAGGGCTTTGTGCCGCAGGTGTACCTGTCATCATCCACAACCAAGTATTTTTGTTGATTAGTTTGGCTAGAGTCTTCCAACGCTTTGTCTGTACATTTTTATAGTGTGTAGCTTCATCTACAATAATTAAATCAAAGCCACCTTGTTGTACAGATTCTTGTACAATCTCCACACCATCGTAATTTATTATCACGTACTCAGCATCGCCTTCAATTATTTCTCTACGCTTCTTTGCCGTACCATACGCCACGTCTACCTTTCGGTGCATCGCAAAATTAAACAGGTCATTACGCCACGCGGACTCCATTATAGATAGAGGGCATATAACTAACACTCTGTTTACTTTACCTTGCTCTATCAAATAGTCTGATGCCCAGATAGCACTGGCTGTCTTGCCTGTACCCTGTTCATTGAAACAAAATGATCTTTTATTCAAAGTAAAAAAACTTGCCGTAGCTTTTTGGTGGTCGTAGGGGTCGTATCTACCTGTCCACTCGTACCTACCTTCTATAGGTGATGGCGCGTTTATCCCCATATTCCTCAAAACTTGCACTTCATCCACTCCCCAATTTACCAAAACTTCGTGTTCTGACAACTTCTTACTCTTCGGAATCACATTCTCCACACGCCCCGGTGCGTGAAGGTTCAATAGCAGGGCCTTGTTCTCTACAATCTTCAATTTTTTATTCTCCATAAGTTAGCGTCGTAGAGCGATATACGCTTACGATATAATTGGCCCCGCTTCGCTACAGATGGGGCTAGGTCTGGCATGTGGGGGTAATCTTCTAAGCAACCCCTTAGCTAACTTGATTTTTACGGCTATTAAAAACGAACCACAAAGGAGGAGGAACGAACCGCATTTTTTTACGACGCATCAAGCTAAGCGTCGGACACACCAAGCAAAAACTATTTCTTGTTGGGCTTATGCCCATTCCTAGATCTATTCTTACTAGGACTTTCTAACTTGTAACCATCTTTGTTACTGCCACCTTTACTCAACATCTTCTTGTGGCTTATGTCTTTACCCTTTCGTTTTGAGTATCCGTTCTTTCTATCAAACTCGCGTCTAGCACGTTGGCGTTCCATCCTAGCCTCATGTGCCGCAGACCCAAGAGGGGGGTTAACTTGTTTCTTTCTATCTTTCTTGTTCTTGTAAGGCATCAGTGTCTACCATTATGCACGCATTCTGTAACAATGCAATGTCGTTTACACAACCCACTTTGGTGGGCATTCCACACATCTTTTTTCCAAGCCTGTTCCATGCGAGTAAAGTCAGCCACCCACTTAGCCCACATGTCAGGTTCATCTTCTTTGTAATACTTGTCACGTACAAGTTCATTACACACAACAAACAACAGCCCGCCGCGCACAGTCTCAACATCAGGGAAGTGTTTGAATATAGCCAAAGCCATAAGTTCTAACTGTCCCTTGTCAGCGTACCTCGCACTTTTACTTGTCTTGTAGTCTATCACCCATGCGACTTTGTTCTCTTTATCGAGTATAACTAAGTCAGCTATCCCACGATACCATACCTCATCATCCCAGAACCCACATGGTTCAAGGTCAGCCGTTAACCCCATCTCGTATTCGCAGAGTTTTTCCCCCTGTTTCATGTTCAATGAATCTAATGGGGCTTTTATATAATCATACTCAGGGGGTAACGGCTTCCCATCTCGAATGTACTCCTCTGCCGCTTCGTGCACAGCAGTACCATAAAGCATCGCCTCAGTCTCAGGCTCTTTGTAGTCCTTTGCTACCTTTAGATGATAAAACTTCTTCGGGCATTGTTCAAAGGATTTTATTCTACTGAACGACCAAGGCACCACGCTCATTAGATGATACTCACAACAACTAATGTAGCTATAACACCAAACGCAACCACAAGTATTTCAGCTTGTGTGTATGTACGTTCAGTTTTAAGCCAAGCAAGTACAGAAGTTGTAGCGTCTTGTATATCTTCTTGCACTCCATCAATGGCTTTATCAGCCGCTTCGTGTGCTTCTTTTATAGCTTTTTCTATATCTTTTTTACTCATTATTCACAGTCTCCGTAAGATTGACCAATGCCAGACTCACATGTAATGGGCATACCCTCAGCCCATGAAGGTGTTGTGCTCATGCACTCCTCTATATACTGTCTAGCTTCCTCTAACTCATCATCAGGTACACAGCATACCACGGAATCATGTACTGTTAGTACAGGTTTATACCGCTTGGCAATAGCCAACATCTGTTCACCCATGATGCACCTAGCGATAGCTTGGCACACGTTCTCTGTAACCTTACCACCGTAGATTCTTGTCCGCCCTCGTCTAGTCTTGTAACTAAACTCTGGGCCTCTTTCACCTTGTTCGTAGTCTAATCCATCGTAGCGCATAACTAGACCGCTTGGCAACTTTATGCCATAACCTGTTGCTGTCTCTACACTTTGTACGATTTTATTAGCCCCGAACGCTATAGTTCTACCACGCGACATCTCAACCAACATGTTCTGACAATTACGCCAGAATTGAGATATTTTCCAGTTTGCATCTCTGTAGATAGATATAATCCTACGCGCCTCATCTACAGATACAGTAGTACCAAAAGACTTCAACTGTTCCGCAAACCGTACAGCACCCATGCCATACCCTGCACCGAGTATCGTACTCTTGCCTACAAACCTCTGTTCTTTGGTGACTTTTTCCTCTGGAACCTTGTAAATTTTACTTGCCATCTTAATATATACATCTTCCTTGTTAGAAAAAGCCTCCACTAAATCGTCTTGACCTGCCACCCACGCTAGTACACGCGCCTCAATCTGCGACGAATCACAATCAACTATAGTGTGACCTACTGGCGCAATGATACTGGACTTCAACTTCTTACCATTGACACCACGACTAGGTAAGTTCTGTATGTTTATCTTATCGTCGCCACCCCATCTACCAGTGTGTGCCGCATAATACCTCACAGGTACGGGAAGTAGTCCACGTTTAGCTATTCCTATGAACCTCTCCGTACGAGTCTCTTCCAACGTACTCTTCGTACCCAAACGTGAAGTGGCTAGTGCCTGTACTCGCGTATCTTCGTGTTCTTTCAATGCTTTAAACGCTTCATCATTCTTGGCAAACGCGAACGTTTCTTTACCTGTTGTCGGGCTTATCTTGGTTGGTGGCTCTACGCCAAGGGACACTAATAGTTCAGCAAACTTATTGTTACTCATCAGGTCTTCGCGTGTTACACCACTAGAAGCAATTAGTTCTTCCTTCAACTGTTTTGTATTTGCCAAGTGTTGTTCAAGTAGACCTAAGTCTAAATCGAGGGTAGGTTCTGTAAACATGCGCAGAGTCATGTCTATGATACGCATTTCCTGTTTGGGGAATCCCTTAGCCATACGCAGAAACAATTTATATGTAAGTTCAACGTCGTTGACACAATAATCACCGTACCTACTAAGTTCTTCGGGGGTGAAGTCGGCTCTGTGCTTACCTACAGCATTTAAAACCTCTGTCCCCTTAGTACCGAGATTATATCTCTGACTAAGTACGTGCAACGATCCACCAACCTCGACACCGTGTAGTGCACGAGCGATACAAAGAGTATCAGCAAGGATGCGAGGATGCACATCGAATATCCAAGCCAAAATAGCACCGTCAAACATAGTGTTATGACAAAGAAGCATACTGCTTGCCCAATCGAAAGTATCAAGATATTTCTTGATTTGTTCATGTGTTCCACTAGCCCACTCCGTTTGATTATCATTTACTTTAACGCCTACACCGATCACCTCAAAACGAGGATCACGGATGTAGGCTTCAGTTGTAAGTTTACGTAGAGAGAAGTCTTTATCGTAGTACGTCTCAAAGTCTAACGTAATCAGATCCATTACTTATTCCGCTCTATAAGTAGATTAAGATACCATTGGGCTTTCTCTAAGTCTTCAACAGGCTTACCCTTGTACTCGTACCGCCAAAGGTACTTCATACAGTTACCTTTCAAGTACCCTAGAAACGCATTCGGAGACATACTTGACTCAATGCCCTCAATGCACTCAACGCCACCTGTGTTGTAATGGTTTGGGTTGTTGACTGGGTCGTCTCCGACATCGTTTAGAAAGTCCTCATACTTTTGTATCAACTCAGGATGCTTTTGTCTTAACTCATCCCATTCTTGGGGGGTTGCATCTACCATACTATTCCTCCTCCTCATCATCACCACTAAAGTGGTTAAAGAGTTCCATCCAATATAGTATGTTGCATATACATACAAGTCCTATGCCTACCCATATAAATCCTACACCTTCCATATCGTTCTCCTCAAAAGTTAGTTACTAATTCAGTCATAAGTCCAGTTCCAGTTGGTTAGGGTCTGGTTCAGGGAAGTCGTTCAGGATATAACGCAGAGAGTGTATCGTGTTCTCGTTGGTGACGGTGGCTATACCACCTGCTTGAGCTATCTGCTTTAACTCGTGTGTCTGTAACTCAGTAGGCTTGTTGCTACCTGCCTTACATTCAATACCAAAAAACTTTCCTTTATAACAACCGACTATATCTGGCACGCCACTTCTACCATACCCACCAGTCGCAGGGTAGAAGAAGTACGCATCTATACTTCTTAGATAGTCGGCTACTTTTTTCTTAACCTTTCTTTCAGGTGTCATAGCCATAGGTAACTCCTCCAAGTAAGGGGTGCATCGCTACACCCCCTTGTTCGTCTCGTCGAGGGAACTGGCTTCGCAGTCCTCATTATACTCAACACAATATTTAACGCCACCAACACCAAACCTATAACCTATACCCTCGACCATTTCATAACTTCTCAATAAGTCGAGGGCTACGATTCGGACACGTAACCATTCGGGTAACTCATCATAACTATAGTCACCACAAATACCAATGTCAACATCTCCGTACACTTGTGTAACAGTTATTTGGTCTGTGTACTTGTTCTTCTCAAGAGTTAGTTTTATCATGTTTTGTGACATAATATATGTTATCGTTAAGTTTATACCCAAGCCCCTCTACGAAGGTACCGTCAGGTACAACCGCGAGTGACGCTAGTCTTGCCTGTAGGTCAGGTTCCACCTTACTTGCGCTACGTGTAGCAGGGCTTGCGCAGTACATGTTACTTGAGAATTGTATACTCTTATCATCAAAGGTAGAGAATATACCATCTACGTTTACGTCATGTGATTCACACCACTCTATATCTCTGTGGTTCGTATAAACATAGCACAACGTCATCATGTCTTGGCGAACCACGTCTTGCATACACTTGACGCTTTGCACGTACTTGTTCAGGTTATCCTTGACACTCTCATCCATGAAGGACACCACACCAAGTTCAGCCATGCGTAACATTTCCTTGAGTATAGGTGGATCTTCGTGGTTTGAATGCTTAGAGTACATGATCTTATCAACACCCAAGGCATTCAGTGCCTTACTCGCATCACCCTTGTACTTATCGCCTAGCTTACCAAACTCGTACTGCACCTTAGATACCGTTGCCCTAGCTATATCCTGTAACGTGTTCCCACGTAGATACTTACGCGCATTAGATATAGCCTTATCCAACTTGGTGCTTGAAACAGTGCGATACTCTTGGGGGCTGTTGTGTGGGCAGTATCTATTGTTATTTATAAGGTGCGACAGAACGTTATAACTCTGCTTCTTGTATCCCGATTCTCTAGTGCGATCTACAGACAACGAACCCAACATAAACAAATCCTTCTCTCTATATAAAGATACCTTGTCAGAATACTTGTCATATAGAGCTATACAGTCAGGAATGTGCATTATACTAGACAGAACAAAGTCACGTAACTCACCCAATTCCTCACACCTAAACTTGTCACATGAATCGTGCTTCTCTACAAAATCCCTGTCCATTACAATATATGCGTCAGGTCTTTCGCGGTAGTCCGCTTTGATACTTTCAACCGACTGTATGCAACAACGGTTGGTTTGTGCATCTCTCATTTCGTATGTATAGTCCACCATCTTATTGCTCCTTCATTTCTACTGAGTGTATATTGAACCCACCTAGACGGTTGATTCTAGTATTGATTTGCGAACGGAACTTGACATAGTCAGACGTGAGACAACGACAACTTTGATCGTAGTCCCACTTGCACATGTCATTCATCATTTCAGCGAGTACATGTAAACGGCACTCATGTTGGTCATCAGCTAACACACTACGGAACTCAACGTCATCACGTATGTACTTAGACGCTTTGTCACGGTGTTGGGACATCTTCTTCCAATCACCAATGTCAGGTATGATAAAGTCACGCACCATCCAAGCCCATTCGACAAACTCCTTGATATCCTTGCGGTATGGTGCCTTGGCTTTCTTGTCGATACGTGTACGTCTAACAGGTAGCGCATGGTCGCCATGCACTAGACTCCACTTATCAGTGTCAGGGTCACGCTCATACTCCAAGTATTTACCATCACAACGTGGGGTGTAGTCCTTCTTACGCATCCAAAGGGAGTCTTTTATGCCATCATACACACGCTTTGGTACTGTCGTAGACTTGGGCAAGTATTGCCTACTATCATGCTCATCTAAGTGAGGTGATATTACATACTGCTTGCCATGCTCGATTTGGAAGTCCCAATATCTAGGGGTTGCACGGTACAAGAACGAGTACCTACCATTGTGATTACCATAACCCTCGCCGTTGAATAGCTTCATACGTTCCTTGCCATTGGGTAGCCTACGCCACTCCACAGCAGGTCGCTTGACAGCCTCAGACACGTACCTCTCCCAAAAGTAATGGCTTGATATGGTCTCGTCGTCAGGTGTGAGCCTGTAATGATCGAGGAACACATACTTGTTCTTGTTCACCTTGAGAACTTGTTCCCACTTGCGTGCTCGATCACCCAGCGGCACCTCGCCTGTAGTGCGTATTGGTTTGGTGTCGTTGTAGTGCTTCTCCACATCCGCGAAAGTATTTAGATTGTAAAAGTATATAGCCATAGTAGTTTACCCTTGTAGTATTCGTGCCCACGCTTGCGCTAGGCGTTCTTTATCTTCTTCGGTTGCGTGACTAAACTTTGCATCCATAGCATCCAACCGAAACTCAACTGCCTTTTGTACTTCTTGGACTGCGATGTCCCACTCCATACGTCTATGTACAGCTTCCATGCCCATTTCAAATGACTCACTCATTTCATATCTCCAGATTTAATGTGTAGCGTTTTGCCACAGTCAGGCTTAGCATCTTTGTTGTCGAGTATGCACCACAGTACAGGACACGACCACTCACCCCAACCACCGTACAGGTAGCCGTCAGTCAGTACGATACACGCTTGTGGGGACACGTTGTTATCAGTGAGCCACTTGGGTACACAGCTAACCTCAGTGCCACCACCACCTTCGGGCTTGGTAGAATGTACAAGTTCACTCAACTGCGATAACTCGTACGACTCATCACGACACACCTCAGTGTCCCAGTACAGTATGCGTATGCGCTTGGGTGGTACTGTCTCACATATACTACGCACCTCAGATAGCATGCTAGTTATCTCGGCAGTGCCAATAGAACCGCTAGTGTCAATCGCTATCACCAACTCCTCGACTTGGTCAGCCACACCGCTAGGCATGTACATGTCATACTGTAAGAAACGTCGGTCAGGCTTAGCGTACGAACAGTAGTCATTACCTACACATGTATCGCTGATGAAGTCGCGTAGTGCATCACGCCAGTTGACTTGCGCACTCAGTAAATCGCCAAACATATCACGCGCACCACCACTGCCTGTCTTACTCGCCATCATGCTACCTTGACGTATAGCTTGGTCAATCTCACGCTCCAACTCGTTGCGTTCATCGGCAGTCATCTCTTGCGCACCTTCCCAGTCATGTGTGTCGAACGAGTCCCCAGAGGGTGTACCGCTACCCCCCTTCTTCTTGCTCTCCTCCTGCTCCCTGCGTAGGTCATCGAACACTTGGGCAACATCAAGGTTGACGTACTTGGTGTCATACAACATACCCTCAATGGGTTCGACGAACTTAGCCTCGACACGCTCTGGTGTAAATATCTGTAGGTTGATGACGTAGTCAGCCGCCATGTTCGCTAGTTGTGGGTCTATCTTCCACAGATGATCCCACGTAGTAAGATGTCGATACTGTATGTGATAATTCTCATGTAGTACCACACCACGTAGTTGCGCATCGTTAAGGGTATCAACAAAGTCTCGATTGTATATCTCATCACGACCATTGGTACATGCAGTCTTGACAGGGTGGTCGTCATCTACAAACGAAGTATCACCAACCATAATCAACCCTGCCATCGCTTTGAACTCAGGGAAGTCGGTGCTGTCAACAATCTTGATACGCGCACGTTGCACACGTTCCTCAACTGTTAGTTTCTTAGCTAGTAACATGATTGTCTCCTACACGTCGTCAGTGCGACGTACTAGATGCCCATGTGATAAACACCATTGTCCGAACTGGGGTTGGTTCATAATCCACGCTTGGTTCTTGTACCCTGTCTTGGTGGCGTTCATAATAAACAGTGCTTGCGCTTCAGCACCCAGTCGTTCCATGTACTTGCACCATGCACCAAACCAATCACGCTCGATCATAGATAGGGCACGATACACAACAAGACACACAGCACTGGCACTGTCAGGCACACGCGCATTCTTGGGGTCGTCTTTGATAGACTGTAGCGTAGGTAGTTGGTCAGCCATAGCAACGAATGCTTGTAGGTCAAGTGCACCACGCATACCAATAGTACCAATCATCGCGGCAGTCAGCGTAGTAGATGTGAGCCTGTCTCGTACTTTCAGGGTATCACTCACCATGTGTAGCGTACGCGCAGTACACACACCATCACGTTGTACACGTGGGTCATGTATGTACTCGTTATCAGAAGGGTCATCTACATCTTCATACGATTGTAATACTTGTGGGAACTCACGCACCCAACCGAGTACAGCAGGGTCAATGTCGTTGTTCATACCCCAATCAATCCACTCCTCAGCATTGGGCTTACGCATACGCACACGTATGATTGTGTTACGTTGATGCGCGGGCATACCATCACCCAACCCCTCACTGCCTAGGTTAGATGTCATGTACACGATACTACCCTCTGGCAAGTTGAGACCGTTGACTGCACGCTCGTGGTACACACGCCTAGTACCTTTCTTCAATGTAGGCGAACCCTTACCCATCTCATCGAAGTTAAGTATGATAGGCTTGCCTAGATGTACACCCAACTCAGCGTTCGGTACGAACTCGACGTAGTCAGATATGTGATCTTCAAGTGCTTTCATAAACTTGGGCACAGATAGATCTTGTATATCCTTGTTCGTACAATCGAACTCAATATAGATATGGTCAGGGAATCGACGTTGCATTTCTGCACGTATACCTTGTGTCTTACCACTGCCCAATGCACCACACACCTCAACAGTACGTGTAGCCCCAACGTGCTCGATTAGATCACAGCACTCATTCATAGATAGATCATAGATTGTATTTTGCATAACTAATTACCTTTTGTTTACTTGGTTAATAGGGTGCATCGCTACACCCCTCAGACTTGCAGGTACATGCTTGGTGCGCTTGTCAATCAACACACGCGTTCGCACTTTCCCACCACGTTCGGTTACACGATACAACTTCGTACCACGCCACCGTTCATATTCTCCCCAGTTGTCCACCTTATATGTCCAACGTAGGGAGTGTTGCTTTGATTGCTTTGAACTTGTCCACTGTCTGTACCCTAGTGGACTCACTCACTTTCAGTTGGTCGATAGTCAGACCACGCACTGCATCTTCCATATCCATGCGTATGCGCTCAATCTCTGGGTCATTGGTTACATTGAACCCACGCATCGTAGTCAATAGGTGCAACATGTTATCAATCAGACTACTGTTCAACTTGGTCAACTCACCATTACGCTTCTTGTCTGTGTAGCGTGTCAACGTATCTACCATGTGATCGACTGACGTAGCTACCTGCGTATACACATCGGTTGCTATATCACGCAACTTGTTCTCGTAGAACGACGCGAACTTAGCCTTGACAACTTCCATCTGCTCATTGGCTATATCAACTCGGTAGTCTCCACTCTCAGGTACAGGGAACACGTTGAGACGTAGACCAAACCGCGAACGTATCTCATCAAGTGTTGGATAGTCAGACCACTTGAACATCGAACCTAGCCTACCCTGTGCACCAGACACTTGGAACTCAAACGCTTCATAGAAAGTCTCACACAACGAACTATGCTTCTTCTCTAGCTCTGTGTACTCGTTCATAAAGTCAATATAATGTGGCGCTGGTAAGTAGCTGTTGAAGTCAGACCACTTGACTGTCCACTTGTATATACACCTACGTATCTCACGTACACACTTGTTGATCTCGTCTAGTGATGGGTGGTCGATCAACTTCTTGTTAGCCGATATACTACCCAAGTCAGCGCCATTCAACTGTGCAAGCTGTTTCGACGCTTCCTTGTCTTGCCTACTGTTACCCCACGTACTTGCACTGAACTCCACCAACATACCAGAAGCCGATAGGCTCGGTATATCAGACGTATCAATCATACTAGCTATATTATTCATCATCGTTCTCCTCTCGGTTTGCATCAAAGTATTCAAAGATGGCATCTTCGCTTAGTGTCCACAACAAGTCATGTAGCGCATCTACCTCATGGTTATGTATGTCTTGCTCTATCTGCTCATACAACATACCAACCCACCGCAATCTATCTTTAACCTCTACGTTATTCATCATCGTTCTCCTCAAGGGGTGCATCGGTAGACCCCTCACTGTCGTAGTTGTAGAAAACTATATTCTCAAGACAATCCTCCAACGCATACTCTTTGTTGAGCCTCTTACGTTCACGCATATATGCTTCAAACAAATCATCCATATCAATAGCCTCTAGTTGCTGTAAAACAAAAACTATATTCTCAAGACAATCCTCTATGGTGAAGATCGTGCCGTCGCTATCTTTCGGCTGTTTCAACACGGACTCTGGCAACACGTTCAGGACATCTAACGCATCAAACAGAGCATCACTTATCATCGCAACTCCGTTACTCATTGCCACTCTCCTCATGGTAGGTCAACTCGGTAGCAATCAGATCAAGGTCATCAACAATACTCTTTCGCGTATCACGTAGCATACTCTCAAGTGATTCGACATAGTTTTGTATAGAACTGATTTGCATCATCACGCGCTCAAACTGGATATTATTTTTCATTGTAAGTACCTCGCTTGGTTGTCATCGACATAGGATCAACAGGTTCCTGTAAGTCGTAAAGGTCATCAAACATCTGGTCAACACTACAACCTGCTAGTCGCTGTCCATCTGTCTCGTCAAGTACATCAGCATGCTCCATCAGAGCAAAGTAAAGAAAGTTATCAAAGTCTAAATTGTTCATGTCATATCCTCTTGTTAAGTAGTTAATAGGGGGTGCACCGCTACACCCCTTGATAGGCTGTAGCCACACCATTGCTCTGGAATAATCACCAGAACAAGTACCATTATACTACATATGGGGGATTACGTCAAGTTGTATTTTATTTCGTCAAGAAGTGTGGTTGTTTGAGGTATTGTGATAATGTAACAAAATGACTGTTACAGAAACGCTGTATTGTAACCTAATTGTAACTTTTTGAATTTGGCTCTAGGCTAGTGGTGGCGCGTAATGTAACAATGTAACCTTTTTTGTGCCATTTGTGAGGTGATATTTTTGTTTATGTTTTTATGTTGGGAGATAATCTGCCAGAAGCCCCTCGAATAACCGCTGTATATATATTTTTTAAAAAAGGTAACATTATAAATATAGATATAGATAGATATAAAAAGAGTACATAGTTGCACACAATCCCTGTATCAATAACCTTCACCCCTGCTTACAATCGCACGCGAAACTATTTTGTAACTTTTCGGTCAAAAAAAAGGTTACAAATGGGTTACAAAAGGAAAAAAAGGTTACAAAGCAAAAGTTACATTATATAGGGGTGTAGCGGTGCACCCCCTCTTAGGCTCAACGCCACGCATGGGAACTGGCTTCGATAAGCAGTATATGTACATGGCACTCAACGCCACGCAAGGGAACTGGCTTCATTTTTTGAAGGCAAAAAAAAGCCACCCCGAAGGGTGGCTCTGTTGGTTAGCGTGCTACTTCTTAGCACGTCGGTTGCCCTTGGCATCAAAGCTAACTTGCTTTGACTCTGGTTTAGCTTTACCAAGCTGTTCTATATATTGAATCGCGGGGGCGATTAGCTGAGCAAATACCGCTTGATCGTACTCGGGGTATTTGGTGCGGATAGCATCAACCGATTTTTCCGCCTTAGCTTGCACCGCATTTAACCGCTTCGCCATAAATACGTCGGGATCGTCGGTTTTGCGCGGTGCGGGGTCTTTAACTTGACCCGCTTCCTTGCAACCGCCATTGATCCATTTGGCGTAGTTATCTGAGATTATCGACAGGCTAGTTTTAGCAGATTTGGCGTTGGCTTTGCCTATTTTTTTCTCTGCCCCGGTCATGTTGTCCCTATCGAATAGGTAGCGCCATACTAGCTTAAACTTGCTAGACTTTTTGCCCCAAATGCGCTCAGCATTGGCGATCACTAAGCAATTATACTCAGCTTGAGTGCAAGTGCCCTTGCTAGGCTTTACTGGACTCTTTAAGTCTAGCGGTGCAATCTTAGCTTTCCTTAATAGCGTATAGTTTTCAACCGCGACCTCTTCCAGTGTGGCTTTCTTAGCGTTTACCGCGTCGATTGCTTTAGCGTGCCCAGCCAATGATTCCAAAACTGGGCGTGTGATGCGACCTGTAGCATCATAGGTGAATAAATTATTCATAACATTATTTCCT
>Ga0105236_1000031_pt1 | contig 19140 bp, 15 predicted proteins | sample Virmet3827_250_FD_89712 | JGI IMG/M metagenome (GOLD analysis project Ga0105236, IMG submission 89712) | Marine viral communities from the Southern Atlantic ocean transect to study dissolved organic matter and carbon cycling - metaG 3827_250 | ecosystem: Environmental > Aquatic > Marine >... | reverse complement strand
CAAGAACGATGGTCCCGTCGCGCTGGAAAGCCATCTCGAGGATCCCGCCAACTCGACCGTCTTCAGTGCCTATCCCAACCTGCTCAAGAACGAAGCGCTGATCGCGCTGATCTGCGACACGCTTACGCTGTTGGTGGTGTCTTCGGGAACGCTCGAAACGCATGCCGTGGAAGAGGTGATGGACAATGCGATGAAGACGCATTTCCACGAGATGCACGAACCGCAGCACAACCTGCAGACGCTGTCGGACGCCCTGCCGGCCCTCGGCATCGTCGCCGCCGTCCTCGGCGTGGTGAAGACCATGGGCTCGATCGACAAGCCCCCCGAAATCCTCGGCAAGATGATCGGCGCGGCGCTGGTCGGCACCTTCCTTGGCGTGCTGCTGGCCTATGGCATCGTCGGCCCGCTGGCCGGCCGGCTCAAGCAGGTGCTCGAACAGGACGAACAGATCTTCCATGCGGTCAAGCAGGTGATCATCGCCTCGCTCTATGGCCATCCGCAGCCGCTGGTCGTCGAAAGCGCGCGGTCGGGTCTGGGCCATACGGTGCGCCCGGGGCTGAACGAATTGCTCGACGCGTTGCGGGGTAGGTAGGATGGCCACCGCAGCCGAGGGACGCAACGATCCCGCCCCGATCATCGTCAAGAAGGTGACCGTCATCGAGGCGGGTCACCACGGCGGCGCCTGGAAAGTCGCCTATGCCGATTTCGTGACCGCGATGATGGCCTTCTTCCTGCTGCTCTGGCTGCTTGGCGCGACCACCGAAGACCAGCGCAAGGGGCTGGCGGACTATTTCACCCCGACCCTGGTCAAGACCAAGGAACAGAGCGCGGGCGCCGATGGGGTGCTGGGCGGTTCCTCGCTGGTCGATGTCGACAATTATCCGCACGCCGCAGGGCAGACGGGGACGCAGACCCTGACCGTTCCGCGCGATGCGACCGGCGGCCCGCGCGAGGGCGCTGCCAGCATCAAGCGGATCCAGGAACGGGTCGCCGAGGCGATCGCCGAAAAGGAACGGCTCAAGCGGCTCATGCATCAGGTGCGCATGATCCCGACCACCACCGGCATCCGGATCGATCTGGTCGACGATGCCGATTTCTCGATGTTCTCGCTCGGCACGACGGTGCTGACCCCCGACGCGCGCGACCTGCTCGATCTGGTCGCCCAGGCGATCGTCCCCGAAGGCGGCAAGATCACCGTGCGGGGCCACACCGACGCGCTCAAATATCGCGATCCGAGCCGGGTCAACAACTGGTCGCTGTCGGCGGGCCGGGCGGAAACAACGCGCCAGAACCTGATCCGGCACGGCATATCGCGCGACCGCTTCCGCCGGATCGAGGGCGTGGCCGATACCGAACCGCTGATCGCCGACAACCCGGCGGACCCGCGCAATCGCCGCATATCGATCTCGCTCGAGAACTAATGGCCGCGCCCGCGGCTACTGCCAGCGCTCCATCTTGCGGTAGATCGTCGACGGATTGACCGCGAGTTCCTTTGCCGCGCGCGTGACATTGCCGGCATGCCGCGCAAGCGCGGCTTCGATCGCAATGCGTTCGATAGCGGCAAGCGTCATTCCCGCCAGATGCTGTCCGTCCAGCGCCGCCGGCCCCGTTTCCGCTGGCGGGTGGGCGGGCGAAGGGGCGCGGACCATGTCCTCGGCAGGCTGGGTGACGTCGGCGGGTGCTGCGGCGAACCGGGCCGGGGTCAGATCGGGAATCTCCAGAACCGTACCGGGCGAGGTGATCGCCGCGCGCCGCAGGACATTGTGCAATTCGCGGACATTGCCCGGCCACGGATGCGTAAGGATCGCTGCGCGGGTCGCACTGCCGAGTTCGAAGGGCTTGCGGTTTTCCTCGCGCGCGATCGTGCGCAGGTGCTCCTCGGCCAGCAGCAGAATGTCGTCGCCGCGTTCGCGCAGCGGGGGCAGGTGAATCGGTATCACGTTGAGCCGGTAATAGAGGTCTTCGCGAAACCGCCCCTCGGCCACTTCGCGCAGCGGATCGCGGTTGGTGGCGCAGACTATGCGCACATCGACCGGCTCGGCCCTGGGCGATCCCACCCGCTGGATCATCCCGGTCTGGATGAAGCGCAGGAGCTTGACCTGCAGCTTGAGCTCCATCTCGCAGATCTCGTCGAGAAACAGCGTCCCGCCATCGGCCGCCTTGGCTGCGCCGATGCGATTCTCGACCGCCCCGGTGAAAGCGCCTTTGACATGGCCGAACAATTCGCTTTCGAGCAGGTTCTCGGGTATCGCGCCGCAATTGATCGCGACGAAGGCCTTGTCGCGCCGGCGCGAGGCGGAATGCAGCGCTTCGGCAGTTACTTCCTTGCCCGTGCCGCTTTCGCCCGTGACGAATACGGCGGCGCGTGAATTGGCGACCTGGTCGATCGTGCGGAAGACGCAGCGCATGGCCGGCGACTGGCCGATGAACCCATGGTAGCGGGCCGGATCTTCAGCCGGGGCATCGCGGGTGTCGGGCGAAGATATCTCGGCTTGCTCGACCGCAGCGCGGATCGTCGCGAGCAGGCGGGTCCCGGCGACCGGTTTGACCAGGAAATCGAATGCCCCCAGCCGCATGGCGGCGATTGCACGCGACAGCGATCCATCGGCGGTGATGACCACGAAGGCGGGCGATCCGGCAGCGCGCTTTTCCAGCAGCGACAGGCCGTCACCATCAGGCAGTTGCAGGTCGAGCAGCGCCGCCGAAAAGCGCGTCGCGGCCAGCGCTTCGCGGGCTTCAGCCAGCGTGGCGGCCAGCGCCACGTCGTAACCGGCTTCCTCGAGCTGGGCAGCGAAGCCCAGAGCCAGCGAAGCGCTGTCTTCGACGATCAGGACGGCCGGTTTGGTCATGGGTTATTCCTTCAGCGCGAACTCGGCATGCGCGCCGTCGTTCTTGGCGTAGAGCCATTCGAGTTTCCGCGCGTCCCCGAAATGGGTCATGGCCCCGGCTACGAGACCATGGGCGATATGGGCGAAAGGGCGATGCGAGGCGTATTCGACCCGCAGAAAATCGCCGTCGTCATGCACCTTGACGCTGGGCGGCCGGGCATCGGGATAGAGCGCCTTCACCTCTTCGTGAATGTGGTCCTCGACATGCGACAGCAGCGCCCCGGCATCGTGATAGCGTCCGATGATGTCCGGGTAGAGCACGATGAAACGCTCGAACAGATAGGCGCCGAACTGGTGACACAGATCGGCGAAGTCCGTGCCTGTTTCGCGCGAGGCGGCCTCGACGACGCGAACCGCTTCCTGCCAGGGATACTGGCCGACCCGGGTATAGGCACCGCCATTGGGCAGGCTGGCATCGGCCAGAACCCTTTCGGCGAAGTCGGGGCCGCCGGCCAGATCGAGAAAGCCGACCAGCTCCGAAAATATGATGCCTTTCACAGGGTTCTCCAAATTGAGCTGCAAAGATTTGGTAACCACGATGCAAGAGCCGTGCCGGAGCTGGGTCCGTAAAATCGGACCAATTCGGTCCTCCACCGACGCAATATGCGAAAATTATTCGCAAAATGCAAAAGCGCTCTGGCAATTTGCAACTTCCGCGCTGCAATTTGCGTCCGCGAGTGACGAAGGGCGCGGATTCGCGACGTTCTGGCGGTTTGGCACGGTGCTTGAAGCAGGCAGGGCGAGCTTTGCGGAGAATACCCATGTCCAAATCGATGACGCGAAATGCCGTGGCGCTGCTGGCCCTTGGCTCGGTTGCCGCGGGCTGCGTGTCGGGACCCGCGCCCGCCAATTACCAGGCCGCGCGCTATGCGCCGCAGCACTATGCGACAGCAGGTGATCGTCAGCCGCAGGGCGAGTGGATCGAAACCGCGCCCGCCCATCCCGGCGCAGCGACCTGCCATGCGCAAAGTCCGCAGGAACTGAGCCAGTATCGCCGCGCCGCCCCGACCGAATTCGCTTCGGTCGATGCGCCGCTTGCGCCGGGCGACCGGCTTTCCATCAAGGTGCTAGGAGACAGCGACCGACTGTCGGGCACCTATGTCGTCGGCAACGACGGCACCGTTCGCCTGCGCGGGATGCCCCCCACCCGCGCAGGCGGCGGATCAATTGAAGCCTTCGAGCAGGCGCTGCGCACGCGTCTCGTCGGCGCGGGCGTGGTTCGCCCGCTGCGCAATGCGGTAGCGGTATCGTTGGTCGAGGCGGCGGGTGTCTCCGTTGCCGTCAGCGGCGCGGTTTTCGAGCCCAATGCGGTGCGCGCCGGCGAACGCACGCCCGAAAGCCGGATCGGCCTGAAAGAAGGCGCGGTGAGCGGCGATGCCAACATCGCGCGCTCGGTCGCCACTGCCATCCGTGCTGCGGGCGGCGTGCGCCCCGATGCCGACGTCCGTCGTATCTACCTGATCCGCGACGGGGCCTATGTCGAACTCGACCTTTCGGGGCTCGTCCACGGCTGGTCCGCAAACGATGTCCCGATCACGGCCGGCGACCGCGTGATCGTCCCCAGCCGCAGCTGTTTCGACGCCGATCTGGCGCGCCCGACGCCGCTTACGCCTCCCGGCATCCGCGTCTACATGTCGAACCTGACGCGCAGCGCGAACAACAATGCCGGCGCCGGAATCGGCAAGGATACGACCTCGCTGCCCTATGGCACGCGGCTCCTCCAGGCTCTGGTGGCGGCAAATTGCGTCGGCGGCAGCTACATGCAATCCGATCGCCGCGCCGTGCTGATTTCGCGCAATCCGATCAACCAGCGCAGCGTGGTGATCGAACGCGATATCGAGAAGCTGGTGCGCGGCGCCGATCGCGACGCTTACGATCCCTTCCTGATGCCCGGCGATGCAATCGCCTGTTACGACAGCCGCTGGACCAATCTGAGCGAAGCCATCGGGATGGTTTCGCAAGGCGTCAGCACCGTTACACCGGCGATCCTGCTGGACAACGCGCTGTGACCACGCCGCCGCCCTCTCCCGGCACGCCAAACCCGCGCATTCTCGAGCGGGTCTGGATCTTCGTGCGTGATGGCATGCCGTCGGTCGGGCGGTATCGCCGCTATCTGGTGGCGCTCGCCGGGCCGCTGGCGGTGGTCTGGGGGATCACCTTCGCCTATCTGCTGTTCGCGCCCGACCGCTACGACAGCCGGATGACCTTGATCCTGCCGGGCACCGGCGTGGGCGGGTCGATCAATCTGGAATCGATCGGGCAGGCGACCACCACCACGGCCTCGGCGTTTTCCAGCCCCTCGCTCAGCCCGACCGAGAATTACAAGCGGCTGCTGACCTCCGATATCGTCCTGCGCGACGCGGCGCGCCGGGCGGGAGAGGACGAGGGCGCGTTTCCCGCGCCGTCGATCAAGCTTATCGACCAGACCAACCTGATCGAGATACAGATGCCTGCGGGCAGCCCCGAACGCGCGCGGGAGCGCATGCAGGCACTGGAAGCGGCTTTCAGCGGTGCGCTTGAAAACTTGCGCAAAGGCGAAGCCGAAGCTCGCGAGAACGCAGATGCGGAACGTATCGCCGAGCTCGAGGCCAAGGTCGACGAGGCACAGAAGGCGCTGCTCGACTTCCAGGGTGAAACCGGGCTTGTCTCGCTCGACCAGTTCGCCGGCCGCGTAACCGCGCTCGACCAGCTCAAGGCAAGCGAGCGCGATCGCCGGGTCCAGCTTGCCGAAAGCCGGGCAGGTGCCGGGCGGCTGGCGTCCACGCTGGACATTTCGCTGGCGCAGGCACGCATGGCGATGCGACTCAAGGCCGATCCGGAATTTCGCGACCTGCTCACGCGCTATGCCGCGACTGCCGGGCAGCGGACCGAAACCGGTGCGACGCTGGGCGATGCGCACGCCACGATGGAAGAACTGTCGGTCGAACAGGATGCGCTGCGTGCGGCATTGGGCCGCCGCGGGGCCATGGTCACGGGCGCCAGCGGCGAAGCAGTGCTGTCGTTTGCCGATCTCGCGGTATCCGACACCCGCGAACGGCTGTTCGCCTCGCTCACCGAACGCGAAGCGGGCGGGGCGGGCCACGGCGCCGCGCTGGCCGAATTGCGCCGCCAGATCGCGGCGAAGACCGACACGTCGCAGCGGCAGGTCGAACAGGCTTCGCGGCTTGCCAGCCTGACGCGCGATCTGCGCGTGGCCGATGCGGTCTTCAGTTCGGCGCTGGCGCGGCTCGACACCAACAAATCCGATCCCTTCGCCTCCTATCCGCTGGTGCAGATACTGGAGGCACCCTCGCTCCCGCGGTCGCGCTCCGCACCTTCTCCATTGCTGGCGATCGCGGGAGCACTTGGGGCCAGCCTGTTCATCCTGCTAGGTTTCCTGCTGTTATGGCTGCGCCAACCCCTGATCCGCAAACTGCTGCCGAACGCCTAGTCGTCAGGACCATCGCGGCGAGCTGGCTGCTGTGGCTGGTCGGGGGCCTGTATATCGCGGGCCCGGTGATCGGCTGGCTGCTGGCGGGCTTGGTGTTCGCCGAGCTCTACCTCGGCCGCAAGGACCTCGCGGCGGTTCCCGCGGCGATCTGGCTGTGGCTGGCGGCGATGCTGGCCATGCTGGTAATCCTGTGGATCGGCCATGCGAACTTCTCGCTCGGCACCGGGCAGACCATCAAGAGCTCGATCGGCTGGGCAAAGGGCTGGGCGCTGATCGCGCTGTTCCCGCTGGCGGGAGCCGTGCTCGACATAAGACTGGAAGTGATCGCCCGCGCGCTGTGCCGGCTGGGCATGTGGACGCTGTTCGTGTTGCCGGTGTTTATCGCCGCGCCCTTTATCGGCCTGCCCGAGATGCTGTGGGTGTCGCCGCTCAAGGCGGTTGGCGGTCCGGGCCCCGAATATTTCGCCACGATACTCTATACGATCGAACCGGGGGCGGGCACGCCGCGCTGGCAATTCTTCGCCCCGTGGTCCCCGGCTGCGGGAATGGTCGCGGTGGTCAGCATCTTCATCGCGGCGCAGGAACGCAGCCTGCCATGGCGCATGGTGGGGATCGCGGGCTTCCTCATGATCGCGCTGCTTTCGCAATCGCGCTTGGCGCTGGTGGCGCTGGCGGTGATCGCGCCGGCGGTATGGGGCGCTGCCCGTATCCACCGCGGATCGACCTGGTTTCTGGCGGCGCCGGTGCTGCTGGTCATCGGGCTGCTCGGAACCGAACTGCTCGCCTTCCTCGACCAGCTGATGAGCGATTTCAGTTCGGCACGGGCCGATTCCAGCCGGGTACGAGCGGCTTTGGGGCGGATCGCGCTCGACCGCTGGGAAACCGAGGCTTTCTGGTTCGGTCACGGCGTGGTCGAAAACGGGCCGCATCTGGTCGAATACATGCCGATCGGCAGTCACCACAGCTGGTACGGGCTGCTGTTCGTCAAGGGGCTGGCCGGGGCCTTCGCACTGGCCGTACCGCTGGCGGTTACCGGGGGGATACTTTTCGCACGCGCCCGTTACACCGGGCTGCATCGGGCGGGTTTAGCCATGGTGCTCACGCTGGTGCTCTATTCTTTCGGCGAGAACCTCGAGATCCTTGCCTATCTCTACTGGCCGGCGCTGGTGGTGATCGGAATGGCGCTTGCCGCGAAGCCCGCTACCGAAGCAGCGGCCTGACGGGCACCCGCCACGTCCTTCGCGGTGCGTGCGTGTACGCGCTGACCGGACGGAATGCCAAACGAGAAACCGCCCCGCCCCTACCCCGGTGAAGGGGAGGGACGAGGCGGCCCTTGCGGCGCCCGGGGTCGCAGTTCAGACGCCGGCAAGTCTGACCGGTGATCGACCGGTCTTGTTCTGGTTCGAGGGATCGGCCTTGCGGATGACGGCCTGCCATGCGGCAACGATGTCATCGTGCTGGCTGCGCACGCTCGCGCGCGCAGCGCGGCCCATGGCGGGCAGATCGGCCTGCAGCAGCCGGCGGATGGAGCGGGCGATCGCGGCTGCGTCATGCATCGGTGCGGCCAGACCGCCGCCCTGGGCGACCTGTTCGGGCAGGCCGTCGACATCGGCGACCAGCACCGGCCTGCCCGCCATGCGGGCTTCGGTCGCGACCAGCCCGAAGGCCTCGAAACGGGAGGGGACGACCACTGCGTCGCAGCTTTCCAGGCGCGCCGCGAAGGCGTCGCTTGCAGGCAGCATGCAGACATTCGCGCGCTCGCGGGCAAGCGCGATCAGCGCGTCTTCCTCCGGCCCCGAACCGAACAATGTCAGCGCGGCTTCGCCGGGGCCGAACTCATCCATCGCCTCGATCAGCGCGGCAAAGTTCTTCTCGGCCGAGTAACGGCCATAGGCGACCAGTTCGACGAGGGCCGCGCTCTCGTGGCTCCAGACCGCGCACTTCGTAGAGCTCGTCGCGGCCCGACCACGGGCGGATCGCCTGCAGTTTCTCGACCGGCACCCCGGCTTCGGCAAGCCATCGGCGCTGCGCCTCGGACACGGCGACAACGTCGTCGACCGGGCGCGCCGCGGTCTGCAGCAGCGCGCGGAAGCGCGCGCGTGAGGATACCTTCAGCTCTTCGAAAGCGCGGGTGTAGCTGTGCTCCACCTGGACGATGCGCGCATGCGGATTGCGCAGCCGCAACGCCGCGAGATAGGGCAACCTGCTCCAGCATGGCGGGACGTGGATCACGATCAGGTCGCAGTCGAGATGCGGGGCGGGGCTGATCCCCCGGCCCATCCGGACGACGCGCGAAGCCGCCTGGCCGAGAATGCGCTCGTCCTCGAACAGCGACAGCGCGCGTGTCACGCCGCCCATGGCGAAATCGTCCAGCAGGTGATCCACGCGGATCATGCCGCCGCTCCCAGGAACGGCCGCGCGATCCGGCGGAAGGCATCGGGGCCGGCGATCCGGGCGAAGGTGATCGCCGCCCAGGTGGTGACCGATTTGACCGGCTCTTCGATCCAGATGCGCGGGGCCAGCGCCATGGCGCGGTCGAACAGGTCCTTGCCCAGACCCTCATTGCCCAGCTGGATCGAGCGGCGGGCGAGGTAGCGCAGCTGATAGGCGCGTGCGAGATCGCCGTGGCGGGCGATAAGGTCGGGACTGTTCTGCCGCGCGATGTCGAGCATGCGCGACCAGCTGAGATACTGTTTCACGACATTCGCCGACAGGGCGCCGCCGACGATGCGGTAATCGGTCAACAGGCCCTCGATCCCCTCGAAGGTCACGCCGTGCAGCGCGGCTAGCCGGACCCACAGCTCGATGTCTTCCGACTGGCGGAAGCTCTCGTCGAACCAGCAGGTGCGCTGTGGATCGTCGGGATGGGGGAACGCCGCGCGATCGAGCGCCACGCGGCGCAGCACGGGCGCGCTGCCATTGCCGACCGGGTTGCGGCACAGGATGTCGCGTTCGCTCACATTCAGCAGCTTGGGCCGCATCGCGACCGCCATCGGCTTGCCGGTTTCGTCGATCATCCGCGAGCCGGCATAGCTGACGCCGACATGCGGGTTGGCCTGCAAGTGCACATAGTGATGCAGCAGCTTGTCGCGGTGCCAGCGGTCGTCGGAATCGAGCAGCGCGATATAGGCGGCGCGGGCTTCGGCAATGCCCGTGTTGCGCGCCCCGGCGAGGCCGCGATTGGCCTGCGAGACGATACGGATACGCGGATCGGAAAAGGCGCGGGCCAGTGCGATGGACCTGTCCGGTCCGCCATCGTCGACCACGATCAGTTCGAAGTCTTCGAACGTCTGGTCGAGCACCGACTGGATCGCCTCCTCGATATAGGCTTCGACATTGTAGACGGGCATTACGACGGACATGCGGGGGGTGTTCATGGCAGGTCTCCGGGACGTTCGATCAGGCGAAAAGGGTGCTGCGGGCGCGGGCGGGGAGGGCACCGCCGGCCAGCGCTGCGCCGGCGGTCATCACGCCGCGCGGGCCGCCCGAGAAAAAGGCCTTGCGATCGCTGGTAAGGCCGCGGCGGACGAAGCTGCGCGCCAGCGTGGTGGTCGAGCCGGACCGCAGTGCGCGGCGCGCGAGATAGCGGCAGTAGAGCGCCTCGCCGCGCTGCACGTCGATGCGGTGCGCCCAGCGGCCCGCCAGGTCTTTCCATGCGCTGAGCATGGCGGCGAAATCGCAGCTGAGGCCATCGGCGCTCATACGGTAGCCGACCAGCGTCTCGGGAATGCCGCGCAGCACGTGACCATTGCCCACGAGGCGCGCCAGCAGGTCCTGGTCTTCGACATGGCGCATCGTACGGTCGAAGCCGCCGATCGCCAGCAGGGCCTTCCGCTCGACCACCAGGTTCGACATGGTGCACACGGCATTCTCGATGATGACATCCTCGAGCGCGCACGCCCCTGCGGGAACGCTCGAGCGGGTCCGGCCGGCGCGCAGCGTGCCGTCGCGATCGGTGCAGAAGGCGATCCGCGCGAAGCTGGCTTCGACTGCGGGTTCGCTATCGTGCAGCTGCGCATGCCGGGCCAGCTTCTCGCTATGCCAGACGTCGTCGGCATCGAGAAAGGCGATGAGTTCACCGGTGGCCTTGGCCACCCCCAGATTGCGGGCAGCGGAAACCCCCTGGTTGCTTTGCGAGGCGACGCGAACGCGTTCGTCAACGGCGGCATAGCCAAGCAGGATGTGCAGCGTGCCGTCGCTCGATCCATCGTCGATCGCGACGATTTCGAAATCGGTTTCGCTTTGCGCCAGAACGCTGTCGATCGTTTCGGCGATGGTCCGCTGCGCGTTGTAGGCAGCGATCACGACGGAAAAACGGGGCGTGCTCATCAGAGGGCTCCTTCGGTTTGGAAAGTGGGGGAAGCGGGTTTGGCCAGGCGGCGGATCGCTGCAGGCAGGAAGATCAGTGCCAGGCCGGCGCCGTAGCCGAGGCAGGCGGCCGCCAGTCCGAACGGTGCGCCGGCAGCAAGGCCGGTCAGCGCGGCGGCGCTCCCGGCGGCGGTCAGCAGCGTTTCGTGCTGCGGGCGGCCTTCGACGCGCAGGGCCGCGCCGACCAGCGAACCGGCGTAGAGCGGCAGCGCGGCGAGCGAGAGCAGGGCGATATAGGGCACTGCCGGGATCCAGGTTTCGCCGAAGACCAGCGGGACGTAGAAGGGGGCAAGCAAAGCCTGTGCGGCGACAACCGGGGCCAGCATCGCCAGCCCGGTGGCGAAGGCCTTGCGGAACTCCGCCGCGCCTTCGCTGGCTGCGGTTTTCGCCAAATGCGGGAAAACCACGAGATTGCACGCTGCAACGAAGCTCTGGGTGATCCCCAGCCCGGCATTGAACGCGAAATAATAGATCCCCAGCACCTCGGTGCCGAACAGCGCGCCGACGACCAGCTTGTCCGCGTTCAGACGCAGCGCCGACAGCATTTCGGTCGCCAGGATCGACGGCCCCATCAGCGCGAAAGCACGCCAGCTTGCGGGGCTCACCGCAGGCGAGTTGGTCCAGCGGGTCGAACGGCGCGCAAGCACCGTCCACACCGGGGCGGCGAGCAGCTTGGGCAGGACGATCGCCCAGGCGGTCGGCCAGATCAGCACCAGCGACACGGTCAGCGCGCTGTCGACGATGTTCTGCGTCGCGGCGATCCGTGCGACGGCGGGCATGCGCATCGCGCGCATGGTCAGGAAGATCTGCACCAGGCCCGGCGGCATGACGCAATAGACAAGCGACAGCGCAGCCAGCATCTGCCCCACCTGGGGAAGGTCGAACACGGCCGCGAGCACCGCGGCCGCCGCCAACTGGACTGCGGCAACGCCAAGGCACAGCATCCAGAACAGGCGATAGGCGGTACGGCACAGCGCCGGAAGCTCGGCGTCAGTGGCCGTGATGAGCCGCTGACCGATCCCGGCGTTGGCCAGCACGCGCACCAGTTCGAACACGCTCAGCGCAAGCGCGGCGGTCCCGAAAATTTCGGGGGTGACGCGGCGGGCAACGATCAGCAGTGCGCCCAGACGGATCACGCGCGTCGCGGCCTCGGCGGAACCGAAGGCAAACAGTCCCCGCAGCAGGGCGGAGCCGGTCAGTGTCTGAAAGGTCTGGCGAAAGGGCATTTGATCCTCGGGTTGCAGTTGCCCGATCGGTTTCAAGGACCATGCCAAATGCTGGAACCACGCGTTTCTGCGGGTCCCCGGAATGGCGAGACCCGCGCCTTGCAATCTGCATCAGCGTTTCTCGCAAATTGCATCGGATCGCTGCTGCATTTTGCGAAAAGCGAATGGTGCCGCTGACGGGAGCGCAGCGAAGGGTTCACTCAAATAGCTATAGGGACCAGTGGTTTAACAAGATTGGCACAACGCTTGCGGAGTTCGGGGCAACTTTCCTCAAGGAGCCCCCCAATGAAGCATCTCCCCGCCTCCGCCCTTCGCACTGCCGCCTATCCGATTGCCTTCGGTGCCCCCGCGGCCGGCATCGCCGAACCCTTTCGCACGATCAGCCTGTTCGGCCTCGACCTCGCCAGCGCGGCACCCGAAAAGGCTGCCGCGCATATTGTCGACCGGGCCGGCGCGGGTGAGCGCACGACGGTGAATTTCATCAATGCGCACTGCGTCAATCTGGCGCGCCGTGATGCCCAGTACCGGCGCGACCTGCAGGAAAGCGATCTGCTCCTTCCCGACGGCATCGGAGTCGAAATCGCCGCGCGTCTCAATGGCGTGGAAGTCCCTCACAACCTTAACGGCACCGATCTGTTTCCGCTGATCTGCCAGCGTGCGGCCACCGAAGGCACCGGCCTGTTCCTGCTGGGCGGCCAGCCCGGCGTTGCCGACGGGACGGCGGCCTGGGCATGCGGCGAATGGCCCGCGCTGCGTATCCGCGGAACCCAGCATGGCTATTTCGACCGGGCCGAAGAAGACCTCCTGATCGAACGCATCAACGCCTCCGGCGCGGGCATCCTGCTGGTGGACTTCGGCGCGCCGCTGCAGGAAGGCTGGATCGCGCGCAACCGGCACCGCCTGCAGGTCCCGGTCGTCATGGGCGTGGGCGGGCTGTTCGATTACTATTCGGGCCGCATCCCGCGCGCGCCGCAAGCCGTGCGCGCATTGCGCAGCGAATGGATCTGGCGGCTCGCCATGGAACCGCGCCGCATGGCGTCGCGCTATCTGGTCGGCAATGCGGTGTTTCTTGCGCATGCCGCTCATGAAGCGGCGCGCGTCCGCGGCTGGGGGCAGCGCGTGGATGCCGCTGCCAAGCGCCTGTTCGATATCGTCGCAGCGTCGCTGGCGCTGATGGCGCTGCTGCCGCTGCTCATCTGCACGGCAATCGCCATCTGGGCGGAAGATCGCGGCCCGGTCTTCTTCCGGCAGAACCGGGTGGGCGCGGGCGGGCGCACCTTTTCGATGATCAAGTTCCGTTCGATGTTCACCGACGCCGAGGAACGGCGGGCCGCCTTGCTGGCGCAGTCCGACCGGGCGGGCACCTGCTTCAAGATGCAGGACGATCCCCGGATCACCCGCGTCGGCCGGTTCATCCGCCGTCTGTCGATCGACGAATTGCCCCAGCTGCTCAACGTGCTCGGTGGCAGCATGTCGCTGGTCGGGCCGCGTCCGGCGCTGCCCGCCGAGGCCGGTGCCTATCGCAACCGCCAGTGGGAACGCCTGCGCGGCAAGCCAGGCATCACCTGCACCTGGCAGGTGAAGGGCCGCGCCGAGATCCCCTTCCAGCGCCAGGCGATAATGGATCGGGCCTATCTGCGCCAGCGCTCCTTCGTCACCGATCTAAAGCTGCTGGTGATGACCGTTCCAGCCGTGATCGGTGGACGCGGCGCCTATTGATCGTAGGGGACGAGCGCATCGTACAGGTCGTCGATCTCCAGCAGGCAGGCGGCGACCGCGTCGCGAAAGGGTTCGATCGATGCCTCGTCCCCCGGCCGCCCCTCGCGGTAGAGCGCCAGTTCCTCGACGATGCCGGTGGCCCCGATGTTGAGCGACACGCCGGTCAGCGAATGCGCCGCGCGGGAAAAGGCCTCCTCATCGCCGCTGTCGACCGCGGCCAGCACTTCCCCGGCGTATTTGGTGATGTCCTTCTTGGCCGCGTCGCGCATGCGGCCTCGGTAGGCGGCAGGCAGGTCGCCGAAGGTCCGCCGGAACAGGTCGTGATCGAACCGCGCCTGGTTCTTGCGCACGTCGCGCCCCGATATGAGCGCAGTCCTGATCGCGGTTTCCAGCGCTTCCTTGCGCACCGGCTTGGCCAGGCAGGCGGTCATGCCTGACGACAGCAGCCGTTCGCGCTCGGACTGGAGGCTGTGCGCGGTCACGCCGATGATCGGGGTGCGCGCTGCCGGTCCCGTCAGGCCGCGGATCGTCTGCGTTGCCTGTTCGCCGTTCATGATCGGCATCATCACATCCATGACCACGAGATCGAAATGCTCGCGCCGCACCGCTTCGACCGCGGCAGCGCCGTTCTCGACCAGGACCACGGTGCAGCCCAGATCGTGCAGCAGGCGCTCGATCACGTAGCGATTGCTTTCGGTGTCTTCGGCCACCAGCACGTGGGGCTGTGCGGGGATGCCCGCCGGTGACTGGGGAACGGGCGGGGGCGTCTTGCCGCCGAAGGGGGCGGACAGATCGTTCCCCTCAGCAGCGGCCTCTTCGATCAGCCGCGATGCGACCTCGCCCAGCTGTTCTGCCGCGTCGCGGGCCACCGCCAGATCCTTCACGCCTTCTTCGCGCACTTCGGTCTCGAGCAGTTCGAGGCCGCCCGACAGCGCGAGCAGGGGCGTGCGGATGGCATGCGCCATTTCGGATATGAACCGGTTGCGCGCGCCGAGCGTCTCCTCGACCGTGCCCTTCGCCGCGGCCAGTTCGGCCTGGAGCTTGGCGAGTTCGCGGACCCGGCGTTCCGCCCTGAGCTGCAGCGCGCGCACGCTGCGCTCGTTCGCCCGCTCCTCGGTGATGTCCCGAACCGTTGCCAGAAGGTGGCCTGGGCGGTCTTCGTCGCCTTTCTTGCGGGCAATCGACCAGCTCAGCCAGCGGGTTTCGCCGTCCACGGGGCGGACGATCCGGTGCTCGTATTCGCGCGTGGTGCCCGGTTCCAACTCACCGAAGAAAGCCGACGTCTCGCGCATGATCCGGCGGTGGTCGAGCGGGTGAAGCACCGCCGCCACCTTGTCGATCGTCATCTCCTCGCCCGGCGGCAGGCCGAATAGCGAAGCGGCGCTGGCGGAAAAACTAAAGCCCCGTTCGCGTTCGCCGTAGAGCGTGGCCATCTGGATAGTGGACAGAGCGCCGAGCAGCAGCGCGCTTTCGACCTCCAGCCGGCGCGCCAGTTCGGTTTCGCGCAGGCTCAGATCCTGATTGGCGCGAAACAGCTCCGTCATCCGCTTCTCGAGCGCGGTCTCGGCGTCGCGCAGCGCGCGTTCGCTGCGTTCGAGCCGCGCCGTCAGTATCTCGATCTGGCGCTCGGCGGGGATGTCATGCATCCTGTTCATGGGCGATCTCCTGCAGCAGATCGGGCAGGATAGCGAGTACTTCACGCTCGCTGGCGATCACGGTTCCCTCGGCGCCTTCGGCCTGTGCGCTGTCGCCGATCAGCACCGCGCGCGGGGCGCCGTATTGCGCGATGATCCCGCGATCGTCGCTCACCACCAGGTCGACTGCTGTTTCATCGGCTGCGGCTGGATCGTGAATGCGGAAGCCCTGTTCGCTGGCGAGCGCCTCGATACGTACGGCCAGCGAGGCCTGGGCCAGATGAATGGCGATGGTCCCACGGTCGGTGGCGACCGGTTCGCTTGCCGGAATCGCGGGCAGGGGCAGGGCGAGGACCATCCGGGTGCCCCCTCCGGCAGCGCTTTCGGCAGTAACCGTGCCGCCCAGCTGTTCGGCCAGATCGCGCGTAATCGACAGGCCGAGGCCGCTGCCCGTGGCGCGTCCCAGCGAATCCGGCGCGCTGCCCCCGAACGGTTCGAAAATGGTCTTCATCCGTTCCGGCGCGATGCCGCTGCCGGTATCCTCCACCACGAACGTCCATCGATCGGATCCGTCAGTGGGGGCCGAACAGGACAGCGTCACCTGCCCGGACGCGGTGAACTTCACCGCGTTGGAGACGAAATTTGCTAGGATCTGCTGGATGCGGGCGGGCTGACCGGTGACCGGCATGGCGGCAGGGGCCACCACATCGATCGCCAGGCCCTTGCGCCGCGCCAGCGGCCGGAACAGTTCGGCCACCCGTTCGACCAGATCGTCGGGGCGAAACTCCTCGCGCCCGGCCTGCTGCAACTCGCGCTCGTTGCGGGTGCGCTGCAACGTGGCGTCGAGCGTCTTGAGCAGCGCTTCCGACGAATCCTCGACCAGCCGCAGTGCGCGGCTGCGCTCGTCGTCGGACCGTTCGCGGCGAATCTGGTCGATCAGCCCGAGAATCCCCGCGATGGGAGTGCGGATCTCGTGCGAAATCACTGCGAGCAGGTCGGTCTTCGCGCGCGCTTCAGCCCGGGCCTCGTCGCGCGCGCGCAGCAGCGCTTCGGCCGCTTCCTTCTGGTCGCTGATGTCTTGCAGAATGCCGTAATAGCCGACCAGATTGCCGTCTTCTTCGGGCCCGTCGAACACGGCGGTGCCGCGGACGAGCACGGCCATGGGGTCGCCATCGGCGCCGATCACGGTGGATTCGAACGCGAATTCCGACCGCGCCGCGATTGCCTGCGCGATGGCTGCCATCGTTTCCTCGCGCACGCTTTCGTCGATCAGTTCGGCCACTTCTTCCAGCGAGATGCTGTCCTTGGGCACGCCCACGCGTTCGCGGAGCCAGGTCGATATCGACAGTTGCATGGTCTCGGGGTCGAGCGAGAAATGGCCGGCCTGCGCACTCGACTGGGCCAGTTCGAGATAGAGCAGGCTTTCCTCTATCGCGCGCTGCGTCTGGTGCTTTTCGGTGATGTCGTGCCCGATATAGGCAGTGCCGAAGGGCGCGCCTGCCTCGTCGACCAGCGGGATAAGGAATTCCTCCAGCCATACCTCGCGCCCGCCGGCGAGCGTGCGCTCGATGATGCGCGACTGGCGACCCGGCCGCGCATGCCCGCTTCCCGACGGTGCAGCTTCGGCGGCAAGGCCCCATTCGGCGCCCAGGCGCACCAGTTCCTCCTCGCCGAACAGGTCGAGCGCGCCCTTGCTGGCACGGACGAGCTGCCCGCGATCGTCGAACAGCACCATGGCATAGCGTTCCGCCGCATTGACCAGCACGTCGAAGGACCGTTGTTCGCGCGATCGCGCCATCGCCAGGCGGTCTTCCATTTTTTCGAACGCGTTTTCGAGCTGGCGGATTTCATCCTTGGTCGTGCTGTCGAGCAGGACGCCCTCGGTCGCCGCCACGCGGTCGATCCGCGTCGCCAGCCGCGCGATCCGCAGCGCCACCGTGCGGTGGAAGACCGCGGCCAGCACCAAGCCCAGCGTAAGCGCGCCGATCAGCGCGACGAGGCTGACCCGCTGCGCCTGCGCCAGCGCATGCGCGCTCAGGACCCGTTGCGGCAGGATCGTCAGCACAACCCAGTCCGGCGCGTCCAGTTCGCGCGCCGCGACATAGGCATCGAGCGGTTCGGCGAAGACCGTTCCGTCGGCGGTCCCCCGCTCGATATAGGCGGCGATGCCGCGCAGCAGCGGTTCGTCCGAACTCGGCAGGTCGACATTGGCCTCGAGCTGCCGGCTGTCCATCCCGGCGATACCCGAATGGTGGATCAGCTTGCCCTCGCGGCTGACGATGATGGTAAAGGCGCCTTCGGCCGGCGGGGTAAGCCGTTCGGTCAGCTGGCTGAGCGGGATGCTGATACCCCACGAGCCCAGGTGGCGCCCATCGATCCGCACGGGCGTCATGCAGCCGGTGGTCCAGTTGTCGCCTTCCTCGTCATACAGCGGACGCTGCAGGCTGGTGCAGCGCATGCGCGCCGCGGGGTTCTGCGCGGGCGAGGTGATGCGGCTGAATTCGGCTTGCTGGAAATCGAAATCGCTGGGCGCAGTGCGATAAAAGGCCAGTTCATCGGGCCGGCGCGGCGCATAGATCAGCAGATCGTTCGTCGGCGAAAAGAAATAGAGGCTCTCGATCCTGTCCGACAGCCCGTTGATCATCTGGCGCATCGTCTCGAACGCCGCGAGGATGGCCGCGCGCCGTTGGCCCTGCGGTTCGGGCGGCGTAACGACCCCGCCGATGCCGCTTTCACGGATCCCGCCCGCGCCCTCCCGGCCGCTCCACAGCGCGTCGACCGTATGGAAGGCCCCGTCGGGTGCCGGTTTGAAGATGTCGTCGAATGCCGTCGGCCCGCCGCGCGCCAGCTTGCGCCGCATGGTGGCGATGGCCTTGTCCTCGGTTCGTGCGATCAGCGACAGCTCGCGCGACAGCGTGTCGGCGGCCACCCTATTGGCCAGATCGAGCTCGCGCATTGCATCGGCCCGGTCGTCTGCGATGCTCGAGCGGTAGATCGTCCATGCCATCGCGCCGATGATGAACGCGACGATCGGCAGCGCGATGAACAGCCCTCGGGACGACAGCGACATTCGAGTGAGTGTTCCCTATTCCAGCCCGGCACACAATCCCGTTTACGCTGTTCCGCTACGGCGCTGTCCACGCGGGGCGGGTCAGTCCGCTGCGTAGGCGCGGCAGAAAACCTCGACCGCGCCAGCGATCCGTTCCCGGTTGCGCGCGTCATCGACCGGTGCGCCGAAGCGCCGTTCGAGATCGCCCATGCCCTTGCACATGCTGGCGAATTGCTCGGCTGCCAGTTCGGGGTCGTCGACCGTCAGTTCGCCGGCTTCGCCCATCGCTGCGATCAGTTCGGCAAAGGCCCGTTTCATCCGGTGCGGCCCGGCGGCGAGGAAGGCCGCACCGATCGCCGGGTCATGCTCGGTCTCGGCGGCAACGCGCCGTTCGAAGCGGATGAATTCAGGGCGTGAAAGAAACGCCACCATCGCCTCGCCGATCGTCGTCAGGCGGGCGCGCAATGCCCCGCTGGGCAATTCGGGGACGGCCAGGGCCGTGCTGATCTGTTCGCATTCGCGCTCGACCGCGGCAGCGAACAGGCCGCGCTTGTCGCCGAAGCGGTTGTAGACCGTAACCTTGGACACGCCCGCGTCGGCGGCGATCTGCTCGATCGAACTGGCGGCGAAACCATGCTCGAGGAAGCTGGCGCCCGCAGCGCCGAGGATGGCGTCGCGCTTGGCCTCGTCAGTGGGCCGGCCGGGCCGCTTGGCATCGTTTCTTGACAATCTGAACGCCTCCGTTCACTTGAACGCTGTCGTTCAGTAATGAACGAGTGCTGGAGGGAAGGCAAGCAAGCGTGCTCTGGATTGCGATCAGGATGCT
>Ga0105236_1000028_pt1 | contig 19674 bp, 21 predicted proteins | sample Virmet3827_250_FD_89712 | JGI IMG/M metagenome (GOLD analysis project Ga0105236, IMG submission 89712) | Marine viral communities from the Southern Atlantic ocean transect to study dissolved organic matter and carbon cycling - metaG 3827_250 | ecosystem: Environmental > Aquatic > Marine >... | reverse complement strand
TAGCTAAGCGATTCCCTGACCACCACCCTAGTTACTTTGACTGTACCACTAAGGATCTGGGTGACTTATACATACCTGACCTAGATACTGAGCGTGGGTGTGTGTCGTTCTTACCCAATGAGCAGTTCGGTATACATACTGGTAAGCCGTTAATACTTATGGTTGACGAGTTCGGTAAAGCCAACCCATCTGTTAAGAACGGTATGCTTGTACCTATGCTCGAGCGTACCATTGGCAAGACCAAGATGCCCGAGGGTAGCATTGTATTTGCAACTACCAATCTGGGTGTTGAGGGTGTCGGTGATATGTTACCACCCCATGCACGCAACAGGATTATTGTTGTACGTATGCGTAAGGCTACATCTGAGGAGTGGTTGACCGAGTACGCTATCAACAACAACATACACCCTGCCATGATGGGGTTCGTTAAAGAGTTCCCCCAAGTTGGGCAGTCATGTACTGACGTACCCAACCCTGACGACAACCCATATATTTTCCACCCTAAATCACAGCGTAGCGCGTTCTTTACGTGGCGTTCGGGTGAGGCAGGTTCCGACCTACTACACCAACGTGAGCATCTATCTGATGACACGCTAACAGGTGCGCTGATTGGTACTATTGGACAGCGAGCCGCCCTAGACCTGATGGCGTTTGTTAAGTTAGCCGATAAGCTACCAACATTGGAGTCAATCAAGAAAGACCCCGAGAATGCGTTAGTACCTGACAGTGCCAGTGCAGTGTGTATGGTTGTGTATCGTGCGCTATCAACTATCGAGCGTGATTGGGTTGATGCGTGGCTGACCTACATGAAGCGGTTGAGTGCCGAGGCACAAGGGTTGTTTGCTATGGGCGTTAAGCCTAACACGTACTCCAAGCGTTCCCTTGTTATGCAGAATAAGAAGTTTACGCAGTGGGCTATCGACAATAACTATATGTTCGCCAGTGATAAGGCGTAGGAGGCTATCGTGAGTAGACAATATGTAATTTGGGATATACAACTATACGCCCTTGACGAAGATGGTGATCCGTTAACAGATGAGAATGGCAAAATTCGTTTGTTTACATCTAAGTATCACGTTGATATGAGTCAGTACGTGTTTGATGAAGATGAAGTAGAGGAGGTGCATCGTGTTAGCAGTAGCGAATAATCTAACAGTCGAGCAACGCCTTGATAAGGCAGTGGTGGCTATCATGGGACACCCTAGATACGTAGCACTGGCAGGTGTGTTGATGATTGGGGAGCGTGCCATACGTGATAACGTACCAACAGCTTGTACCAATGGGCGTGATGAATACTATGGTCGAGCGTTTATCGAGGATATATCTGATGCACAGTTACGTTTCGTGGTGTTGCATGAGTGTTATCACAAGATGTATAAGCACCTGACTACGTGGCGACACATGTATGATAAGTGCCCGATGTCAGCAAACATGGCGTGCGACTACGTTATCAACCTACAAATCACCGATGATAACAAAGATGGGTTTGCCGTTGGTCTTGATGGTATGTGCCTTGACGAGAAGTATCGTGGCATGGATTCGCAACAAGTATTCAATCTGCTGTACGAGGAGAATCAACAACAGCAGGAGCAAGGATCTGGAACCACAGGTGATGGTACACAGGAGAACGAGTCAGCAGGAGGTAGTGGACAGCCGACTGCAGGAGACGGAACGGCGCAAGGTAAGCAACAGCCCTTTGACGAGCATGATTGGGAGGGTGCGCAGTCTCTAGGTGAAGATGAGAAGAAGGAGTTATCCAAAGAGATTGACGAGGCTATACGACAGGGTGCTATGTCAGCAGGGAAGATGGGTAGCGGTGGTGAGCGTACTGTTGCCGACCTACTTGAGCCACAGGTTGATTGGCGTGAGGTGTTGCGTGAGTTTATTACATCTACCTGTAGTGGGGCTGACTACGCTACATACAACCGACCTAACCGCAGAACGATGCATAGAGGTATTTATATGCCGAGCGGAGTGTCCGAGCGAGTTGATGAGTTAGTACTTGCCATTGATACGTCAGGGTCTATTGGTCAGCGCGAGTTAACAGCATTCCTATCCGAGATCAAGGCTATATGCGATACGGTCAAGCCCGAGCACGTGCGCGTGTTGTATTGGGACACGCAAGTATGTAGTGAGGAGAAGTATGAGATGCACGAACTTGACCAACTCATACAGTCTACGAAACCGACGGGTGGAGGGGGCACTGATGTTAATGGTGTAACGAGTTACATGAAGGATAACAACATCAACCCGCAAGCAGCGATCCTTCTTACTGACGGCTATCTGTATGGTGGGTGGGGGTCGTGGTCATGCCCAACGCTGTGGTGCATACTCGATAACAAAGATGCTGTAGCCGATTGCGGTAAAACAATCCACATCAAATCAGGAGATATGATATGAGTGAATTGGAGAGAATCCACCGCGAGTTAGTAACTTTTATATTGAAGAATAAGAGTCGTAGGCGAGAGATCGCTAGTATGGCAGGGATACACGTTAATACATTAGCGTATTTTGTAAATGGTAAGCGTAGTTGTTCGTTTCACATGGTAGTAAGAATTGAAAGCGCAATAAACTTAATTAAAAATGGTTCTGAGGAGGACTAATCATGGCTATGTATCATTATATGTTAAACACGTTTGAAGATGTTGAGCGCAAGTATAATAGCACCCAACCTATTAGGGGTAGCGATAACATAAGACCTTTGGGAGATAGGGCGCGTAAGTGGGAACACATTATGAAAGTCAGTAGGAATAAGTATGTGTTGTGTGACACGTTACCTGACGACTCTAATGGGGGATTTGCTGTATGGGCTGAGACTCGTGAAGGGCTTATTAAGCGAGCCGCTGTCACGTGGACACGTAACCAAAGAACTGGTATCGAGAGAATACGCATACGCAACGGTTCTGGGGATTACGCGCACAACAGTAGGTATCGTTTCCTTGAACGTGCGCTACCTAGATGTTTTGACTTTATTGTTAACTCTGGTAAACAGTTTGTGAGGGCGTACAACGGAGAGAGGCACTTTTTACCTAAATCCAAATGGGTAAGTGATGCACTGTACAAGCATTACGAGACGATGCGGAATAGGTACAGAATGATGGGGCTGTCCAAGAGAGACGATAGGGCGTACTTAGAGTATGAACGTGACCCAAACACCCATATGTGGTCACTAATACATGGTGAGCATAAGCACCCAGTGACACGTTACCGTATTGATAAGAAAGCTAAAAGTAAGTACCAACAAGCGTGTAAAGACTTTGTTGAGTGGGCGTGGATTATGAAGCCGTTGTTGGTTGACGATTTGGCGCATGATTGGGAGACACGTCAGCGTATACAAAGGATGTGTGGAGATGCGTTTTCTACAGCCGAGGAATTTCGTAAGGTGTTATCTGATGAAAACGACGAGAGGCGCGTGGCGGTTGTGTCCTACATACTGAATCAGATGGCTGAGTGGGATTGGCAAAACTCTACGAACGTACTAACTGATGATCCCAAAGTGTTTCGCAGAAAGTTCTTGCATAACGTGAATCAATATGCAGGGTTCAGACAAGCACACGAAGAATTTAAGGAGTGTTAGAAATGAATATAAATACATCTACTGTAAGATATATGGATGATTGTAATGTCAGATGCGATGTTATGTTGGTGGAGGAATTGGAGGAGGTTAGGAGGGATTACCCTAACAATACCCATGACAAGTTTGATATTACTTTTGTAACAGACGAAAATATGGGTGATCTAGTAATACCAAAAAGTGCCGAGTTTGAAGGGTTCTATAGGGCGGCAACTCAACACCTTAAAGGGTGTAGGGGTGTAGCATATATGACAGATAACGGATATAAGTGTGTTGTCGTTGTGTATATGCCTGATGATGTAATAGAAGTAGGGAAGGTGGAGGTGGAAGTGTACAATGCAGAAGCACCTACATACCATGTAAGGAGTCATAATATTAAGAACATGAGGTTCTGTCCTTACAGAAGTCCAGAGGAATACCGCACTAAGTCTAGCACGAAACTCAACAAGGCTATCACTAATGCGCGTCAGCACTTGAAGCCTAACAGGTTAGCAGATGTGGTTAGAGTATCATACGAGACGGCACGTGCGGTACATCGTAGTGTTCGTGAAAAGGCGAATACCGCGACTGTTAAGGCGGCACACGCATTGGAGGTAGAGTACTACCCCGACATAGCAACACTAAAGAGTGGCATACCCGAATTACTTAGGGAGTCTATGCAGTTAGTAGAAATGGGGCTAGTCAAGTTCAGCGATAGTCTATCTGATAAAATGGTCGCCTTTCAAACGGCTCTCACTGCTTACGAAGAAGCCTATAGGGACAAACCTACTAAAGTATGTTGGGTTCACCCCGACCATAGAAATGATATGGTTACAGACATGCACGCCTTCAATATGAGTGGTGGTCTGGCAAAGGGGGATTTACAGGAGCAGGGTCTATGCCCGACTGGTAAGAACTTTATGTCTCAAGGACAACGTAGCGTACGTACTAACGAAGTATCAGAAGATGTACAACATAAGGTGGCCGCGTTGAGTATGTGTGAGAATGGTGAGTTTGTGGAAGATGTTGGCTTTAAGTTTAATAACAGTGTATATTACGTATACACAGAGGAGTAACGCTATGGCTATGACCCCCGAAGGTAAAGTTAAGAAGAAGTGTGTCGCCTACTTAAAAGAGATTGGCGCGTATTACTTTTTCCCTGCTACAGGTGGCTACGGCAAGAGTGGTGTGCCTGATATAGTAGGTTGTTATAAAGGTAGGTTCTTTGGTATCGAATGTAAGGCAGGTACTAATAAGCCTACTGAGTTGCAGAAGGTGCAGTTGAAACAAATCCAAGAGGCAGGTGGTATTGCTACTGTAACGAATGAGAACACGATTCACTCATTACGGTATATTTTGCATGACCTACCCAAACCTAACCCTAACCAGTTAGAACTAGATATATAACTAAAAGTTATAAGAGGAGAACTAAGATGAGTAAGTGGCTTAAAAAATATGACGCACATGAGGTTGTGCAGATACACGACATGGCTAAAGATATTTATGTGGCAGGATTTGCAAACTCCGCTGATAATGGCTACGTTAAGGTAAGCGAGGCGTGGGATTACGCTATTGGCTTTCAAGATGCGTCAAAAATCATGTTAGAAGCCCTAACGGAGCAACCTTTCAACCCACCTGAAGATGAACAAGAGGAGGAGAACTAAGATGAGTGAATTAAGAAAGTTCACCAACGGTGAAATAAGCCAAGTTTTAAGTTTGGCAACGGAGTTATACGTTAATGATGAAGCGGGTGACTTGGACACGGACGACTGCCTAAGAATAGCGCGTAAGTTTGTTGCGCGTAGCGCAGTTATGGTAGACGGAATGGGTGCCGAAGACTATATGATTTGTGATATGGGTCTTTCATGGGTTCGAGTTGACGCTAAAGAATTTGATTACGCACTGGAGAGATAAAATGAGTATTGACGATGCAACCCCTCAAGATTGGGATGCGTTAAGGCAAAAGCATCCTGAGTTAGTAGCGAAGTGGGGTGAGTATAGGGAGAAGTACCCTGACGACCCCATTGATGATCGCCTTCCAGTAGAAGATCCAGTTAATAACCCCCTTCATTATAATATGGGTGGGGTGGAGTGCATTGAAGGCATTGAGTCAAGTATGTCTCCTAACGCGTTTCTAGGCTACCTAAAAGGTAACTGCATGAAGTACCTATGGCGTTATGACTACAAGGGTAAACCTGTCGAAGATTTAGAAAAAGCCCAATGGTACCTTAACCTGCTAATTGATAGGGTGAAGTAATGGATTTAATTACCTTAGACTTTGAGACGTATTATGACAAAGACTTCTCTTTACGTAAGGTTACAACCGAAGCCTATATCCGTGACCCTCGCTTTGAGGTGATCGGTGTAGGCGTTAAAGTTAATAGCGGTGAGACGGAATGGGCGAGTGGTACACATGAACAGATCAAGCGTTACTTACATACTTTCGATTGGGAGAACTCTATACTACTGTGCCATAACACTATGTTTGACGGTGCTATATTGTCTTGGGTATTTGATGTGCACCCTCGGGTTCTTGCTGATACTCTTTGTATGGCACGTGCACTGCATGGTGTTGAGGTTGGCGGAAGTCTGCACGTACTTAGTAAAAGATATAATATCGGCATTAAAGGGACAGAGATTCTAAATGCAGTGGGTAAGCGTAGAGAAGACTTCACCCCTGAACAGCTTGGTAAGTATGGAGACTACTGTGTTAATGATGTTGAGTTAACATATAAGTTGTTTATGCTTATGGTTAAGGGTTTCCCTAAGCAAGAGATGCGTATTATCGACATGACCTTACGTATGTTTACTGAACCTACGCTTGACCTAGACTTGGGGTTACTTGAGAAGCACTTAGAGGACACCAAGAAGATTAAGGAAGAACTGGTATCAGGGTCTGGTGTAACACGCGAAGACTTAATGAGTAATAATAAGTTTGCCGAATTGCTCAAGGGGCTAGGCGTGATACCGCCAACCAAGATTAGCCTCACTACAGGCAAGTCAACCTACGCATTCGCAAAGAATGACGCGGGATTTAAGGCGTTGGCAGAGCACGACAACCCAAAAGTACAAGCACTTGTAACTGCACGTTTGGGTACAAAGAGCACGCTAGAAGAATCACGTACTGAGAGGTTTATAGGTATCGCTAAACGTGGATTAATACCTATCCCAGTGAGGTATTACGCGGCACACACTGGTAGGTGGGGTGGAGACGACAAGATAAATATCCAAAACCTACCTAGTCGTGGTGTCAATGGCAAGAAGTTGAAGTCCAGTATCATCGCGCCAATAGGTTACACACTAGTTGACTGTGATTCCTCGCAGATCGAGGCGCGTGTGCTTGCGTGGGTAGCAGGGCAAGACGATTTGGTTAACTCGTTTGCCAACAAGGAAGATGTATATATTAACATGGCAAGTAAAATTTACAATGTTCCCGAAGACAAAGTAACGAAGGAACAGCGGTTCGTAGGTAAGACTACTATACTAGGTGCAGGGTATGGTATGGGCGCGGTGCGGTTCGCTGAGCAGTTGAAGACGTTTGGTACTACTATACCTGTAGACGAGGCGCGTAGGATTGTATCTATCTACCGCGACACTAACTGGAAGATCAGCCAGTTTTGGCGTAACTGTCAGCAGATGTTACTAGAAATGTCACGTAACAAGACCTGTTCGTTTGGGGCTAAAGGCATCGTTAAGAGCGTAGAGACTGCTACTGGACACGGCATCCTGCTGCCGAGTGGTTTAGTAATGCGTTATGATGAGTTATCACACGAACAAGGGGAACGAGGCCCAGAGTTTAGTTATAAGACTAGGCGTGGGCGTACAAGAATCTATGGCGGTAAGGTGGCAGAGAACGTATGCCAAGCCATAGCTAGGTGCATCATGGGGGAACAGATGTTGGCAATAGCCAAGCGGTACAAGCCTGTATTAACAGTGCATGATTCCGTGGTATGCTGTGTACCTGATGATGAGTTAGAAGAAGCCAGAGAATACATTGAGGCGTGCATGAGTACTACGCCTTCATGGGCGGAAGGTATGCCCATAACGTGTGAATCTGGTATTGGTAAATCTTATGGAGACTGTGAATAATGAGTAAGAGAAAAGAAATAGAAAAAGCGATAAAGGAAGCACACGAGTCAGCCGATAGAGCCATTGACGAGTTACAGGAAGACCTAGAGGAAACTCGCGGCGCGATTATGAAGTGGTTACACACAGAACGACCAGTTAAAAACTCTGAGTTGTTAGCAGTGGGTCTATGTGTAATCCTAACGCTTATGGTAGTAGGTAACTTCTAATGGGTGTTGCTCCGTGGTCTTTCAGCAAGATAAAATCCTTTGAACAATGCCCTAAAAAGTTCTATCATTTAAAGATAGCGAAGGATTACAAAGAGCCTGAGACTGAGGCTATGTTGTATGGGACTGCGGTGCACTTAGCCGCTGAAGAGTATGTTAGAGATGGGAAGCCGTTACCCCCAGAGTACGACTATGTGAAAGCTCCGATTGATGCGTTATGCTCAAAAAAGGGAGAGAAACTCTGCGAATTGGAAATGGGGTTAACGGCAGACCTAGAACCTTGCGGGTTCAGAGATGATGATGTATGGTGGAGAGGTATAGCGGATTTAGTTATACTAGATAGAGATACAAAGACTGCTTGGGTCATTGACTACAAGACAGGAAAGAATACTAGGTATGCAGATAAGGGACAGCTTGAGTTGATGGCACTCGCTGTATTTAAGCACTACCCCGACATTGAAACTGTAAGAGGGGGGCTTCTATTTGTTGTCTGTAACGAGTTAATACGTGAGACGTACGATTCAGCGTTGGCTGGTAAGATGTGGGAAAAGTGGTTAGCTGACTACAACCGTATGGAACAAGCGTGGGAAAAAGACGTGTGGAATGCACATCAGAGTGGTCTATGTAAACGGCATTGTTTAGTTACGGAGTGTGTGCACAATGGGAGGCACTAATGAGACGTAAGAGAAAGAAACAAGTTAACGCCCCTGTAGGTAGTGAAAAGTTTGAGAGAAGAATGGAACGCCAACGGGCGAGGCGTGCATTTGATAAGAAGCATGGTAAAGCCGCACGCAAGGGTAAAGACATAAGCCACAAGAAGATGTTAAAGAACGGTGGCAGTAATAAAGATGGGTATAAATTAGAATGTCCTAGTAAGAATCGTTCTAGGAATGGGCATAAGCCTAAGAAAAAATAAGCGGTGGTTCGCTTGGTGCTCAGACGTTTAGCTTAATGCGTCTATAAAAACGTAGCCGTTCCTCCTCCTCTGGTTAGACATGACGCTACAAAAATTAAGTTAGTTCAAGGGTTTTTGATTGTCCCTCATAGCAGACTTAGCCTCATCTGCGAACGAAGCGAGGCTAACTAATCGTAAGCGAAGACCGCTTTACGAGGTTAACCAATGGAGAGTAAAAAATTGAAAATCGTAGATAATAAGGCGTTACTACTTAACTTAAAGTCACCCGGGCGGGTAACGAGTGTTATACCAAAGAGTAAGACGTTATCAGAACATGAAGTTTTGGTAAATTGGGGGGTAGATGAAGTACAAGTTCTGAGAAATATGGGGGTAAACGCGCCATCACCTATAGAAGGTAGGTATGAGTGGACAGGTAGGTACTACCCATACGACCACCAAAAGACAACCGCAAGTTTTATGACCCTGAATAAAAAGTCCTTCTGCTTTAATGAGCAGGGGACAGGTAAGACCGCCAGTGCTATATGGGCATCTGACTACCTTCTAACTCAAGGCAAGATTAACCGAGTATTAGTTATCTGCCCTCTATCTATTATGGAATCTGCGTGGCGTAACGACTTGTTTAGTTTTGCTATGCACCGAAAGGTAGACGTAGCGTATGGATCAGCGAAGAAGCGTAAAGAGATAATCGAAGGTGACGCTGAGTACGTGATAATAAATTACGATGGGGTAGAGATTGTACAAGACGCTGTACGCGATGGTGGGTTTGATTTAATTATAGTTGACGAAGCTACGCATTATAAAAATGTACAGACAAAGAGGTGGAAGACCCTTAAAAGGTTAGTGGATAAGGACACATGGTTATGGATGATGACAGGTACTCCTGCGGCTCAAAGTCCGACTGATGCGTATGGTATAGCGAAGTTAGTGAACCCAAACGGAGTACCAAGATTCTTTGGTTCCTTCCGAGACCAAGTTATGGTCAAAGTGACCAACTTCAAGTGGGTACCTAAAGACGATGCTACTGATACGGTGCATAGAGTATTACAACCTGCTATTAGGTTTACAAAAGACGAGTGCCTAGACCTACCACCTATGGTATATGTGTACCGACAAATAGATATGACTCCCCAACAGAAGAAATACTATAACGAGTTAAGAAGTAAGATGGTTATGCAAGCGGCAGGGGAGCAGATAACAGCGGCAAACGCGGCAGTAAACATGAATAAGTTACTACAAATATCGTCTGGGGCTGTGTATACCGATAATGGAGACGCGTTAGAGTTTGATATAACTAAACGCTATAAGGTATTGCGAGAGGTGATAGATGAGTCTAGTAAGAAAGTATTAGTGTTCGTGCCCTTTAAACACACCATTGATCTGCTTACTGGTAAGTTGCGTGGGGAGGGCATAACTACCGAAGTTATACGCGGTGACGTGTCTGCCGCTAGACGAACAGATATATTTAAACGCTTTCAAGACCAAGACGACCCTAAAGTTCTGGTGATACAGCCACAATCGGCGGCACATGGGGTAACACTTACAGCGGCAAACACAGTGGTATGGTGGGCACCGACAAGTTCGCTTGAAACGTACGCGCAAGCTAATGCTAGGGTACACAGATCAGGGCAAGACCAGAAATGCACTGTAGTACACCTACAAGGTTCGTTCGCGGAAAGACGTGTTTACACGTTACTGAACAATAGAATTGACGTTCACACAAAAATGATTGATTTATATAAAGAAGTGCTTGACTAGTACACAAATGTACACTATAGTCAGAATCCCTTCAGGATTGAAATGTGGTATTTCGATCCGTTTACAGAGGAGCGTTGTATGAGTGATACACCAAACGCTGAACAGCTTACAAAAACCTATCTCAAGATAAAGGATAGGCGGGCTGAGTTGTCAGCGGAGTTTAAAGAGAAAGACTCTGAGTTAGTTGAGCAGTTAGACATGGTTAAGAAAGCCTTGTTAGCATACTGTTCGGAGCAAGGAGTTGATAGTGTTAAGACTTCTGCGGGATTGTTTTATCGTTCTGCGAGAACACGTTATTGGACTAGTGATTGGTCTTCAATGCACGAGTTTATTCTTGAGCATGAAGCACCAGAGTTGCTAGACAAGCGCGTTAATCAGGGGAACATGAAGCAGTTTTTAGAAGAAAACCCTGACCTTGTACCTAAAGGTCTAAACGTAGATTCAGAATACATTGTTTCAGTAAGGAGAAAGTAATGAAGTATTTAATTTTAACCTGTGCGTTAGTTGCTTCCAGTGCGTTTGCTTATACTAGTTGTTTTTGGCAGAAGGTGTCAGAAACTAACGGTGTAAATGGGCAGAAAGTGTGTGTTTGGAAGTGTGGATTTGGCACTGATGTTGGGTATCGTACCACTTCTGGGTATGGCTATTGCCCAACACCAAGATAAGGAGAAGATAATGTTAGAGAAATTTGTACCAGTAGATGATGTAGCTGAGCGTTTCAGCGTGTCTAGGCATACCGTACGTCAGTGGCTACGTCAGGGTAAGATACCCGATGATATGTATGTAAAGATCGGTAACACATACCGATACAACCTTAAAGGGATTGAAAACACCTTTTTGAGTACTAACAAGGTTGAGGTTAGCAGTGACTTTGTGGCGGGTGTAAGCGAAGTACCGCAAGACGAAGAAGCTAACAGCGAGTTTGAGTTTGGCACTGACATGTTAGACGAGGATGTGTGATGGATAGCCCTTTGCGCAGGTTAAGTATTCGCGGTGGCGAGTTTACTCTTATTGTTGATGGGGAACAAACTCCACTTAACAACGAGTGCGTAAACGTAGTTATCGCAAATGCCGCCCCTGTGTCTAGAGCGTTCTTTGGCAACCAGTATGACCCTAACAAGTCTACTAAACCAGTCTGTTGGTCTAACGATACGCAAGTACCTTCCCCCCAAGTACCACAAGAGAGCGTGCAATCACGTAGGTGTATGGACTGTACACAAAATGTACGTGGTTCTGGTGAGAATGGTGGTAGAGCGTGTCGGTTCCAACAGCGGCTAGCCGTTGTATTTGAGGATAACCTCAGAGAAGTGTATCAGTTGCAGATACCCGCCAGTTCAATATTTGGTAGGGCTGTAGATGGCAATATGGGTATGCAGGAATACGCCCGCTATCTATCTTCACACGATACTATTGTAACCGCTGTCATTACCAATATTTGTTTTGATAGAGACAGCATCGTACCAAAACTTTACTTCAAGCCTATGCGACCTTTAAGTTATGACGACAGTATAGTTGTACTTGATATGAAAGATCACGAGGATACACAGCGGGCTATTACATCTATAGTACCTGTATCTAGTGCGCCTGTATCACCGTTCTCTGTCGTTGACGGCTTTGAAATAAATGCAAACTAAATAGAAGGAAATATTCTTATGGCTACTCAAAATAGCACTTATGTAATTGAAAACGTTGAGGCTCTATGGCCTCGTATTAATAAACCATATCGTTTCGATAACGCAGAGAATCGCACTGTACCATGTGATGCGTTTGACGATAACGCCAAGTACGAGATTAAATTCCGTATGTCTAAAGATCAGGCTAAGGCTTTGTATCTTGAAATGTGTAAATCGTACGAAGAGAAGAAAGAAAAAGGTTGGCCTGATAAAGTAGATATGCCCTTCACCAAAGATGATGATGGTATGTATGTGTACAAAGCCACCCTCAAAGGTGCGTACGGTAAAGAAGCTACCTTTAAACCTGTACAATATGACTCGAAAGGAGTTAAACTACCTAACGACTTCATGCTTACCACTGGTAGTACAGTCAATGTAGCCGTTACTTTTATTCCATACAATATGCGTGAAGCAGGTATATCACTGCGCTTGAAGGCTGTGCAGGTTATCAAGTATGTACCTATGGAAGCATCATCACCGTTCGGTGCAGTTGATGGTGGCTTTGAGTTCTCGGCGGAGGATAATCCTTTCGCAGTAGCAGAAACCAAAACCGCCACCAATGTAATCGAAGCAGAGTTTGGGGAAGAGAAGGCGGAAGAGAAGCCTCCCGAACCCAAGAAAGTCAGTAAAAAAGCTACACCAAAACCAAAAAAGGCTGATGCCGATCTAGCGTCTGTAATAGACGACTGGGACGACTAAGCAGAAGAACTTAGCTAGGTATGACCGAAAAGGGCGCATTATGCGCCCCTGCTATCTCCACCCTCGGAATTAGGTATATATTATGGAAGCAGAAGTATTTCTCGATAAAGTAACAGGGAATGAAGGATACTACTGTTTATTTGCTGTTAAGCTAGGCCAGAAGGATAGACCACAGACGTTCCATACAACGTATGGTTCGTTACTAAAAGAAGCACGTAGACTAGATGCTCGCGGGTATAGCCCATACTTTGCACTGGCTACGTTTGAAGAAAGTGGTACGCGTATAGCTGACAACGTAAAACAGTTAAAATCTTTCTTTATGGACATAGACTGCGGGGAAGGCAGAGACTATCCAACCAAGAAAGAAGGTCTCCAAGCCCTACAAAGATTTTGTAAGAAAGTTAACTTACCCAAGCCGCTACTAGTTGATTCTGGTAGGGGCGCACACGTGTATTGGCCTCTGTCTGAAGCGGTTAGCAGGGATGATTGGAAACCTGTAGCGGATTATTTGAAGAAGTTATGCTCAGATCATGGGTTTGTTATTGACACCTCGGTTACTGCCGATGCCGCTAGGGTGTTACGAATACCCACCACACACAACCATAAGGCTGACCCGCCCGCAGAAGTTGGGTTCTACAGTACACACGTTCCTGAACCGATGAGTCTTGAACAGTTCTCTCATTGTATCGGTTTTGACTTGATACCAGTTCCTACTAAGATACAGTCACAGCCCGCTAACGCTATGATGGAGGCGTTAATGGGTAACAAGCAACACAAATTCAAAGACATTATTGCCCGTGAATCTAGCTGTGCGCAGTTAGTTGATATAGTAGTTAATCAAGATGAGTGTAGCGAACCTATATGGAGAGCAGGGTTATCTATTGCTAAGTTCTGTTCTGATGGGGACAAAGCGGCACACAAGATGTCTAAGAACCACCCCGAATATTCTCCAGAAGAAACGCAAGACAAGTTTGATAAGATAAAAGGCCCATACCTGTGCTCGCACTTTGACGAGTTTAAGCCTGATGTATGTACAAAGTGCCCGCACTGGGGCAAGATCAAGTCACCCATTACGTTGGGGGCTAGTGTGCGTGAGGCTGACCCAGAGGATAACGTAGTAGAAGTCCCTGCGTTGGATTTGCCGAATGCGCCAACTACTACCTATGTAATTCCGACATACCCCAAGCCCTACTTTAGGGGGGCAAATAATGGGGGAGTATACATACGCACGTCAAACGAAGACGGTGAGCCTGATGAAGAAGTGATATATCACAATGATATATACATAGTAAAACGTATTACTGACGTAGATCTCGGGGAAGTTGTGGTGATACGTTTACACCTACCACAAGACGGAGTGAGGGAGTTTACTGTCCCGCTGACCGCAATAACTTCAAGAGAAGAATTTAGAAAACAGATGTCCATGCAAGGCGTGGCAGTAACAAAAATGGATAAACTTATGACTTATATGACTACTTGGATTAACGAGTTGCAAGCCACAACAAAGGCTGAACAAGCGCGTATTCAGTTTGGTTGGACTAATGATAAACACGAAGCGTTTGTTGTAGGCAATCAAGAAATATCAAGAAACGAGATAAAGAGTAACCCACCATCTCAGGCAACCGCAGGTTTGTTTAACGCGTTTAAGCCTAAAGGCTCTTTAGAACAGTGGAAGGAAATGGCTAACTTCTATAACCGTGATGGGTTTGAATTACACCAATATATTGTAGCCAGTGCTTTCGGTTCACCCTTAATGGCACTCATGCCTGTCGCATGTTCGGGCTTACACGTGCATAGTAAGGATCATGGGCTTGGTAAGACTACCGCTATGTATGTAGCCGCGTCTGTTTGGGGTGATCCTGAGCAATTAGTGGTGAATGCAGTAGATACTCAGAACTCATTGATGCTACGTGGGGAGATATACAAGAACCTACCTTTCTATATCGACGAACTGACGAATGGTGATGGTGAGCAACTATCTAATTTAGTGTACCAGTTGTCCAGTGGTAAGCAACGAAACAGAATGTCAGGTAACTCAAACACAGAAAGAACGCGGGGTGAGCCGTGGAGTTTGTTAGCTGTGTCTACAGGCAATACTAGTGTGATTGAACGCATCAGTGCCTTTAAGAACGCTCCGAAGGCCGAGGCGGCTCGCTTACTAGAAACAAAAGCTGTTAAGTTATTTGATGAGACAAAGACTAAGCATCTAACTGACAGACACCAAGCTAACTCTAAAAGTATCTTTGGGCACGCGGGTGTACCTTACATGCAACATATTATGCAAAACTTAGATAGGGTTATATTATTGCTACAAGAATTACAGCAGAAAATAGATGTTGGGGCAGGGCTTACGGCACAGGATAGGTATTGGTCAGTAGGTGCTACTGTTAACATAGCGGGGTTCTTATTAGCTAGAGAGATAGGACTATTAGACTATGACAGAGAAAAACTCTTTAGGTACGCGCTACACTTACTAGAGGAGAATAAAAATTCAGCCAATGACCTAATATCATCTACGGCAGACGTAGTGAACGACTTTGTGCACGAGCATTGGGGTAGCATACTAAAAATTAAAAGCACTGATGATATGCGTAAGAATCATGGTAATGGTATGGATGATCTAGTAATACCTGAATCTGATCCTCGCGTACGACTCGTTGGTAGGTATGAAACAGACGTTAAGAAATTATACATAATACCTAAAGTATTGAAGTCGTGGTGTGCAGCCCAACAGATAAACTATAGTTCTTTGATACAGGAGTTAAAAGATAAGTTTAAAGGTAGATCTATGAAAAAGTTCTTAACGAAAGGCACTCCTACACAGATGCCGTTATCGCATGTATTTTGTATAGATTGCTCTGAAGTCGGTCTAGAAGAAGATGCGGAAACTTGATGATATAGCACCTGATGGTATACGTATCATCGTGCGGTGGGATAGCATGGTAGTGGGTGCTTCAGTATTCGTCCCCTGCATTAATGCGCGTAAGGCACGAGAACAAGTTAATGTTATATTTAAAAAGAAAGGCTGGAAATACCTAGCCAAAACCACCATAGAGAGTGGTAAGTTAGGAGTACGCTTTTGGCGTACAGCATAAAGTTTTAGGAAAAGAGGCGACACCTTCCCCTTTCTGTCGCATCTATACTTCCCTTACCCCCGAGGTTTCCGAGGCTTCGGGGTTTTTTTACCACTGCTTATACTCTGCGTTACTTTTTTCTAGCGCATATCTCATTAGCGGAGATACCGCCACTCCATTATGCATGGTAGCGGTAGTTTTCATGTGCGCTTTTAGAGACCTCATAATAGATGCAGAATCTATTTGCACAGACGGATGTTTTTTGTTGAACTCTTTTATATCCTTATTTACCTCTGCGACAGTATTATAGTCTCTCATATCTAACGCAATCCATAGCCTCTTAGTCAGTTTAGACCTCTGCATCCCTATGCTTTTGGATACGCGTTGATTCCTAGCACTCTGTTCTGTACGGAACGTATACTCCAACGGAGCAAAACCGAGGGCTTTTGATGCTATCTCGCCCATACCTATATCTTCATATATGAAGTTATTTCTACGAGTCTTAACTCCGCCTTCAACCGCGTATCTAATTGCTTGTTGTATGTTACTTAACCCCGGAGGTAGCGCAGATTCTACGCCCCTTAATAGTCGCCCTTCACGCCAATCGTTAACTGCCCGACCTGCACGTTTAACTGTACTCCAAGCAGGGCCGCCGACATAGACACCAACAGTCTCTTCTAGGGAAGGGTCACGCATAAACCTGTTCTCTTGCAGTATTAAATCTGTGAGCTTAACCCTAGAAGCTACATCTACACCTGTTAACGTAGATAGCGGCCCTTTGAAACCCATTTCACCTATGTACTTACGCACGCTTTCGTCTACGGTGTCTTCATCTTCTTCCCTAAAGAATAAGTCCCAAAGCGCAGAAACTAGACCATATAAAGGTATTCCGCCCACACCCGCAAAGAAAAGCGCAGTCATATGTACGCCTACAAGCTGTTGCCTAGCTATCTTCCTTTGCTCTGGATTATTTTTAAACATCACATCTAGAGCCTGTAGCGTAGACTTCCACATGGTACTGTACATACGCATACCAAAGCTCTTGTACATTAACGCAACCCTGCCCAAATGTTGCTTGGCTAGAGGAGCGGTAGTCTCTAAGGTAACACCACCGTTAGTCTCGTGCGCTAGGTATATGGCTTCTTCTGCCGCTATCTTTCGTAACGCCCCAACATCATCGGGTACAGTTATATCTTCCCCTCGCACTACACTGAAGTACTTTTCACCCGCCCTAGCTTTTTCCGCCATCTGCTGACGTACTAGGTCATAGGTAGCAAGTATAGTGGTTTGTGTGTTGTGACGCTCTGCGGCTGTAAAGAATGTCGCGGACAAGTGAACTATCTTATCCCACTGATTGACGCGTTCCCCTACACCTAACTCCATTAGTGTACTACTAGAATACAGCTTACCCCGCTCGTGCGCTTGTTTGACCACAGGCGCGTATTCTTGTAGTGCTTTTATCTTGGTCTCTGCCTCTGCTTTAGAAGCTGTACCTTCTCGTATTTTCTTCTCCATAGAAGGCTTTAACTGGTATCCGTTGTCTACATCATAGTACTCAATGACACTTATCTTAGCCGACATAACAATATTCCATGCCTTTGAGAACGCGGCTGTAGTATTATCAAAACCGAATCTAGCGGACATATAGGGCACTACTACTAGAGGTATTTGCGATAAATTTACTAAAGCGGAAGATATATTAAGTCCCAGTGTATACATAAAGGCTACTTGGTTGGCTTCCTTAAATACCTTCTCTAACGCCTTGTTATTCGCGCCAGAGAGAGCAAATTTAGCGTGGGAACCTATTAACGTCTTAGCTATAGCCGTAGCGTAAGGGTCTTTTAATTCGCTCTCCCTTTCTTCTATCTGGGCTTGAACATAACGTATCTCAGCGGAACTACTTATTTTAGCCGCCTGTGTAGCTAGGGAATAACCTTTAGACTCCATAGCTATTCCTACGTCTTGTATATACCCAAAACGATTTAGGCGTTTAGTGAAAGAAGTGGCGAAAGAAGTTTGGGGTAACAGGTTTGCGTACATCTGTATTATATCTTCTTGTACTTTGTCTGCTACGCCGCCTTTCTCTAATATGGCTAATACTTCCTGCACAAAACCTTTCTTAGGTATGTTATCAAATGAGTTTATAGCTGCGTTGTTATTGTAAGATCTCTCTGAACCAGTTACAACGTCTGGGTTATCTGGTATGTCAGCAATAAAAGCGTCACGTTCGGATACATTTCTGAACATAAGCACCGCAGGTTCTTCGCGTGTAGTCCCGTCTTCGTTTTCTATTATGGTTGTAAATGCTACAGCAAAGTCGCCGTCACGGACTAGTGGGAAATAAATTTCTAGTTCAGTCTTAGCAAACAACCTCTCTTCGAGTCTTTTACGTACTTTAGCAATTTCTTTCTTGTTAGCATCTTCCGATAACGAGTCAAGCTCTATCCCCAATGCTTTCTTTAGGTCTGCCCTTATTTTGCTGTACGCCTTACGCTGTCTGGTAAACTCGGCAAGTATGGCTTTACGTGTATCCTTATCCTTGATTCGTTTAAGTTGATCTTGTTGTAAGTCCCAGATTACCGCTAACTCATTTCCGTCTTTGTCTATTTTAGAAGTACCGTCTATTTTTTCATAAGTACTTCTAGGCTTCGTGGGATCTACTTGGTATATAGTTGCCCCATAGTTAAAGTTATAAACTAGCCTATCTAAGGTTTGCTTAGCCTCCGTGCCATGCTCTTTTACCCACGCTTTATAGGTTTTTATCACGCCATCTATAGCTTCTTTACTCCGTATCAGGTTGCCCCGCTGATTTTCTATGGCAACAAATAGATCATTACCTAACTTACCGAAGCCAACTGCCCTAGCCATATCGCCCAAAGTTTGTAGGTCTACAACTCTAGTCAAAGCATATACAGCTTTAATAGACATCTGGGCGTTTTTAAAGGTATCTTTAAACCACTTTAGTAAGTTAGTTGCTTTGCCCCCTTTAGGACGTATAACATCTTCTATAGCCTTGACCAGAGGACTAACTTCTAGGTGCCCTATTGTTACGTTGTCTGGGTTAGGCTCCATTATCTGCATAACCGCTTGCTCAAACTTATCCATGTCAAAGTCTTTACTGGTATCAGTAGGCACAACATCTATCCCGAACGCCTGACGTAAGACGTTAGCAACTCTACGGAAGAATAGTTTTAGCCCTCGAAGTTGTCCTACACGCACGGTAGTTAGTCGCTGTCTAAACTCAGGGTTACTCATACCCTCCGCAATAAACTCTTTTAAGTCCTTAGCCCCGTAAGCCGTACCTAATTGATCTTTAATGTCTTCATACAAAGCATTTAACTCTCTTACCGCCTTACTTCTAGGGTTAGCTACTACAGTGTAAACAGTTACGGCGTGCGCGGCTTCGTGCATTAGTGTTTCTATAGAGAGTTCATTTATAACATCTAAGTTTAGATATATGACGTTCTCTATGGCATCAAACCCACCATGCGCTATCTTACCTTTTGGAGCACTAAGCCCCGCTTTTTTCAAGTCGGCAGTATTAGCAAATACGACTGTCGTATTACCTATGTTATCCGCTAACTTACGTGCTATTACTTTTAGCTGTGGAGTTTTAAGCAAGCGAGGCAAGGATAACAACGCACGTTTGACATCCTGCGTACGTAAATATCCCAGTATTTCTTCTGTTAGCGGGGTTTCTAAATCTTTATTT
>Ga0105236_1000027_pt1 | contig 20014 bp, 29 predicted proteins | sample Virmet3827_250_FD_89712 | JGI IMG/M metagenome (GOLD analysis project Ga0105236, IMG submission 89712) | Marine viral communities from the Southern Atlantic ocean transect to study dissolved organic matter and carbon cycling - metaG 3827_250 | ecosystem: Environmental > Aquatic > Marine >... | reverse complement strand
TCTTCGTAGTGCTCGAAAGTTTGAGCTTGCGTTTCTTTTTTAGTCCCTAAGAACTCCATTAATCCAGTGATACCTTGATCACCATATCGTTTAATTAGTTGCTCGTCAACGTCACGCTTGGAAAGCGATCCAGCAGTAGTAGTTCCTGAAGCAATTAAATCTCCAGTACTAATATAATTCGCTGTTGTTGCAACCGCTACATTTGATGGAGTAGCTGTAAAACCACTACCACCTGCTAAACTTACTGTTGCCATTTTGTTATATTTTTAAAATAAATAATTAATTTTTTTTCCTAACCAAGAATTTGTCTTCTTAACAGGTCCAGAGTTGATGTTTGTTTTTGAGGAGCCTCTTGTTTATCTTGTGTAAACGAAGGGTTCTTAATCTCGTTAATTACGCTCTCTGTTCCTTTACTCCTATACTGATTAGCTACACCTCTAACAATCTTGTCGATGTTATTTAAAATGTACATATCTGTATTAAGAGCGTCAAAGTCCCAGCTACCTGCTTGATCTACATACTTATCGAAAAAGTTTTCTAGATTAGAATTATGACCTATAATCTCCTGTCGAGCCTCGTCATCCAAATTGTAGACGTACTCTTCCCCTTTGTCGTTCATCGAAAAAGATAAACCTTCAAGGTCGTTGACTGTAGATTCCATTTTACTAATCCATTCCCCTCTTTCTGCTTCAGATACTCCAGGATCAGTTGCTTCTGCTTGTACAGGCATAGCATAATCCTCTTTCACTTTGTTAAAGTAATCTCTAGCAGCTTTAGCGTCTTTAGAAAGTTGAACCTTACCAGCGTTGGTTTCCCTTGCACTAAATCCTTCTGTGTCCGTTTTATAAGTCTCTGCAACATAATCATTTAACTCTGCATCAGTTAAATTAGGATTTTCTAATTTTAAAAACTCCTTTATTACAGCGTTATCAGACACGTCAGATAAATCAACACTCTGAGTATTCAGGTAATCTTGTACGGTACGACCAGTATTCTTAACATACTCGTTAATAACTTGAAGCTGTTCGCTTGCAAAGTCATTGCTTTCTGTTGAACTCTGTTCGGTTCCAAAATCATCAAGTGATGTTACGTCTCGCCCAAGCTTCTCGCTAAGGTATTTGAAAACAGCTTCATCATTAATGCCCTCCTGTTCAGGTTGCTGACTAGTCTCAGGTTGTTCCTCGCTAGTAGTCTCTTCAGTATTTAAAGAACTCTCTCCTGTTAAATCTATAATATCTGATCTCTCTTCAATTATAGGTTCATTTGATTCAACCGCTTGGTTTTCATCACCAGTCAAATCAACAATATTTTGTTGTTGTTGGGGTTGTTCAATTTCTCCCCCAAACTTTTTTACTAATTCTTCTCTTATATCCATGTCAATTAAATTTACTTAGTCTATTTCGCAAATATAACGATTTTATTTAAAACCGCAATATTATTTTTCTATTTCTTTCTCCTCACCTAAAGGACCTCTATTACCCTCTCTCTGTTCTATCATTTGAGATTGGTTTATAGCAGACTGTTGCTGAACATTCTGTCTAACGTCTCCTTGAATAAACGCAGCACCTTCTTTCCCAAGGTTGCCAAGTTCTATCTCTCTTAAACGTCTTTCGTGTTGAGCCTGTTCAAACTGCTCTTTAAGTTGATAATCCAGTTGCTTTAACTGCATATCTGCCTGAGCTTTAGCCTGAACCCTAGCTTGCTCTATTTGCATCTCTACCTCTAGCTCTTGCTGCTTTAATTGTGCAGCTTGCTGTGCTGATTGCTGTTGTAGCATAGCGTTTTGCTCAGAGGCTTGTTGTGCTAAGGCTTGCTGCTCTTTTTGATACTTTCCTCTACGAAGGATAAGCATTTGATTAGCCATCTTGATATTCTTAATAGACCTAATCATTATAGCGTCCTCAAGTCTTAACTCTTTCTGAGCTAAAGAAACCTGAATATTCTGCTCCATTATCTGCTTCTCTTCCTCATCAGGTGCTACATCTAAAGTAATACCAAACTCATGTATAGATAGCTTTTTCATCATGTCTATACTCTTCATAGAAGTTTCCCCTATGACGTTTGCATACATACCATGAAGACCTTTAAAGTTTATTAGGTCTTGCATACGAATTGTAATACTTTGAGATATACGCTTAGTAACATTAAGGTAGGCATCGTTAATATCACGAGTTGCGTTATTAGAAGCTAATAAGGCTAACTTCTGAACACCTACCAAAGCTTCGCTAGATGGTTGAGAAGCGTCACGAGCTTCGTTAACCCCAGTAACGTCACGTATCATCTGAAGATTGTGTTGATATACGTTAATAAGAGTACCAAAGTCTCTACCAATACCATTTTCTAACTCTTGAATAGGCATAGCCCCTGTCATCTGACCCTCATCGTCTATCCTTCGATAGTATATGTTACCAGTTTGATCGTAGATTTCCTGAAGTTCCATAGGGGTAAATGTTCCCCCATCACCTTTAGACACGTTCTCCAAAGACCCAATTTCAAACGCTGCACCCTTAGGTCTAGCTTTTGCTAGTACGTGTTGTATCTTAACGTGTGCTAACTGTATTTGGTCAGCAAAAGGAATCATTCTATCAACTAAAGAACGAGACTTCATTTTATAAAGATTCGGTTGATAAACGATGTATGACAATCTCGTTTCAGATAGGTTAGACTTAGATCTAGCCATATCGCTTTTTAACCCATAATTAAAGATATAATCTGTACCTGTAATATATTTACCTGTATATACAACCTTAACAGTAGAGCCTATGTTTTCTCTTTTTGTTTTAGACTTCTTAGGGGCTTTATAGTTGGAAGCTTTTTTATTTACGGAGTATCCTCCATGTTTGTTTTCCTTCTTTTCGTAGTTTAAGTTATGACTCGTAATAAACTCAGCATCTAATATATTAACACTAAATTTATCATAGTCATAAGTGTCTTGCCCACTTTCGTAATAAGCTGTAGTGCTAAAAGTCATTGGGTTGTTATTTTTCCCTGCGTACTCTGTAGCTATTTTAATATAATCCTCTTCACTAAACTCATCACCTGCTTGCATTCTAAGGTCAGCAATAGTTATAGAGTAAACTTCTCCAGCGTGTCGTATGTTTTTAAAGTCTGATTTAGCAGAGTAAGATGTTATAAGATTAGCAGGGTCTACATGACGAATCTTCACACCTTCAGTTTGAGATAAATCTGTCTTAGCAGCACAGATACCTAAAACAACAAGGTCACGAATCATAGATCTCTTAACCTCGTCAAAATCGTTAATATCTAAGGTGTACTCTATGGCTTTTTCCAAAGCTATCTCTACATTCTGTTTGTAGTTAAGAGCCATAAACATCTCCACCTCTTCAGAGGTTTCTGCAATAAACCCCTTAGGGGATAATGGTATACCTGTCTCGTCCTCTAAGTTTTCTACAAAATCTTTATTAATCATGTCACCATATAGCTTCTTCTTCTTTGCCATCCTCTCGTTAGCAGCAATAGGATCTATAGATTTAGCCTTTACATCGTACTCTTGATTAACCATACCGTTAACGATAACATCAACGAATTTAGGGATTATAGATACAGGAGTCCAATCTATATTGAGGTATGAGGAATCTCCCTGAACGTCTAATAAGTCCTTATACTTACCTACATCTTGATTACCCTCAGAGTAACTTCTATTCCTGGCGTACCTAGCCTTGAGGTCTTTGAAGTATACGTCACCATTATTCTTCCACTCTTGGTACATAGTCCTGAAGTATTCAAGACCGTACTGATTGGTAGCTTTCTCTTCGTTTGTAGACAAAGGAGATGGATAACCGTTTAATTTATTTTTGCTGCTATCAAACATAATTAATTTATTTTTTTACTGGACATTCCCCTATTGCTATATCTTTTAACTAAAGGAGATGACACTTTAAATTCTTTTTTTGGTTTAACATATTTCTGAGAGGCTAGTAAAGCTAATGATGACGATATACTAGCATCGTACTTTGTTCTATTATCTATTTCAAATCTACTCCAATCATCTAAAAGAGTGTTAAAATAACACCTTCCCATTTCTCCTGTATCAACATTATAGCCAACATGATCGTATATATACGTTGCTATTGCTTCTGCCTGAGCGTTTATTACTGCTGCACCAGATCCTGGTACACCCTTTGTTTTTTGCTTTCCCCTACTCCACTCTGTATGAGTCATATCTGGTCTGTCCATCAAATACTCATAATAACCTCTATTCTCAAAGTACTTTAATATACCAACTTTATTATTCTCCACCAACACCTGACACCCATAGAAGACACACATCTTAATCATGTCCTCGTAAAATATTTCCGCTTTAGGCGGTCTATTAATATACTCACACACAAACTGCATAGACGCATCGCTTGCCATACTAAACTTATGAAAAACGTGAGCAGAAGCATCAGATCTCCTACCATCAGTAGTGGTGTCGTGATCATAAGGGTCACAACCTGCAACCAAATTGTCTGATCTTCCAGGGAACTTCTTACTGAACCTAGAAGAGATAATATTTTGGTTTTGTAATTCTGGAACCCAGCTAATTTCCCACTTGCCTTTTCTGTGAGGTATCCAAATAACTTCGCTGTCTCGCACTCCGTTTTTCCAGACAAACTCTCCTCTTGTTGTTGTTGCATTATTTACCTCGTTATAATCCATTTGTTGATATATCCTTTCAACGTCAAAGATACAACTTTGTGTGTCATTTCTAAAAGCTTCCTCTACAGTGAAGGGAAACTGTCTTTTAAATTCTGATAACGATACCGTATCGTTTTTTAAAGCGTCTCTTCTATTCTGAATATAATCTTTTGCTCCTACATCTATTGGCATCTCATCAATCCCCATAACTGGCTTGTCTGGAGTATCTATAACGCTATACCCGTACTCGTCAATAAACCCCTCTAAGTTGTCAAACGCAGGAATAAATAACTTATATAAACCACTCTTAGTTCTACCATTAAGATCTTTGTCTCCCATGTCAGAGTTGTAGAATATATCTTTAAATTCTGCCCCACCATCTTGCTGCTTATTAGCAGTAGAACCCATCATACACTTCCCTACAACCTTTCTACCTAATAGTAAACAGGTTTGAGTAACACCCCAGTTTTTCTTTATAGAGTTTTGACCTGTCCACTTACCAGCCTCATCATGTACCAGAAGTTTAAGCTTCATACCATCATAACTGTTGTCGGCAGTGTTTCTCCAATCTATCGTAGAGTTTAAGGCTTCAGACTTTTCTATGTGCTTCTGATTCTTCGTTATCTTCTTTGCTGGCTCTCTAAAGGCTAACTCTACACGAGGATTACTAGAACCGTCTTGTATAGGTTGAAAGAAAAACGGATAATTCCTATATATACGGACTACCTTATCAGTAAACATTGTTTTAGCATCAGACCCAGTTTTAGACAACAACCCAAAATTACTATCGTAAACCTGAGTAGCTTGATTAACTATCTCACTACTTGCCATGTATGAGAACCCACTACGTCTGTTCTTAAGAAAACACATTCCGTAAGAGTTCTTATCTAGCTTACACGCTTCCCAAAAAATAAAGAACGTCCTGTTAGCATCCCTATAATCAGGGAAACCAACGTCAATTTTACTCCACTGGATAAACATATAATGAGATCCAGTTATATAGGTCGGAACTCCGTTATTAAAAAACCAAAGCCCTTCTCTTCTTCTTCTAAACTCCTCGTCTATATAGTCTACGTAGTCAGAAGCAGACTCTCTTGTTAGCCCGACTGGTGCGTTCTCCCTAGTCCACTTTTGCTTAGACTTAGGAAGGTTATGATAAAGTATATCCTTTTTAAATCGTGGTTTTTTAGGTAACACAATCTTTAAGTTGTCAAACTCTAAGATCTCGCCCTCACTTCCCTCTATTAGATATATCGTATCATTTTTTTGCATACCTCTCAGCAAAAGAACCTTTAAAATCTTTCTTCTCTTCTATCAGAGATTCCCCCTCTTTAATTCTATCCTCAAGGTTTTTAATACCTAAAAGAATTTCCTGACAATCCTCGAAGCACTCTCTTTTAGCTTTAATAGCTTGTCTTCTTTTAGCATCGTCCTCTTCTATCAAGGGCTTGCCTATCTCTTCTATCAGAAGGTCAACAGCACCTTTACTAGCCTCTATTAACTTCTCTAAAGTTTCAAGAGCGTAATTTTTATTATCAGCCTTCATACTTGCAAAGAACATCAAAGTTACGCATACGAAGAAGCTTTCTTCCGTCTATATCCATGTCGTACTCAGAGTTCTCGCTCCACATAACCCTATCCCCTTCACTGACTCCTTGCTCCTTCATCCAGTCATTAATAATAACTGCTTTCCCATGTAGCTCCACCTCAGATGCAGATGTCTCCAAAAATATGCCAGATTCTGACTTTTCTGGCTCTTTCATCTCCTGCTCCATAAAGTTCCACACACCTACGGGTATGTATTCCTCTCCCCTTTTAACAAGGTATATCTGCTCTAAAAAAGCTTGATATATATTCTCCTTGTCTGCGTGTTTCACAAGGTTTACAGGTGTCGCTATAAAGTGGTGAAACCAAACCTTATCACCCTCCTGTATACCTGAATCTTTAGTATCTTGCGTTGGAGTTTTATAAACAGTACCATACTGTCTTGCTAACTTCATAGGATCGTAAGAGGTATCTCTATACAACTCCTTACCGTTTAGCATTATAGTATCTTCTGTTTCTTTTTCTACTTCTATCCAGAATACGTCTTTAATTGGCTTCATTCTATTTCTTGTCTTTAAATTTACTTAACCTCGTACTCTTCTAGTACGTCAGTATTATATTCTATCGCTGTGGGTTGAGAGAAAAATCTCTTCCAAGGTCTAGAAAACTCTTCACTTTCTTTTTTTACGTACACATCGTACACTACTTGTTGATGTTTGTACCATGCCGCCTCATCTTGGATGATGGCTGTAACTCTTAAAGAACCTCCTAACATTCGCTGACCTACTTGGTAAGTCAATCCTTGTTTTAAGTCCCCTATAGTTATCTTCCTAATAATAGGGTTTATTGCTTCCATTTAATTTAATTTAATTCACTCTTTATTACTTTTAAATTCCTAGTTTTCTAGATAGCTTTACATAGTGGCAAGCAAAATTTCTTGAACTATCTGCTAGGTTTTGAATCCCAATAACAGGAACTATATCCTGCGAATCACGCATTGCTAAAGACTTTTGAGTGGAGTTAGATTCAGTAACCCCACCTGCAGTTGTACCTGTAGGAGTATGAGTTAATCCGTATTGTACACCGTTAACGAAAACGCTCATCTTATTGTTCTCATCAAAAGCTAATCTTAATCTATATACTGTATCTGCAGCAACTGTAATTCCTAAATTTGTAACATAGTCCGTATTACTAATACTATACACAAAGTGTAGATTTGCGTTAGTTGTTAAAGCACCTAAATCATCATCAGTAGCAAATAAGAAATAAGCCTGTTCGTTATCTGTTTGGTAAGCTCCAGTAGCAGTCATCTTCATCCCTGCGAAAAAAGCAACCGTAGTAATAGCAAGGGGAGACGTAATTGCAATTTCACATTCTGTCTCGTATTGAGCAAAGAACCTAGTACTTCTCCAAGCACTAACATCACCACCTGCAGGATGAGGTCCACCATAATAAATACCAGTATTCCCTAGTTTAGGTAATATTATCATCTGATCAGCATCAGCACTCTCTGTTGTTAATTTAAGACCTGGTTGAGTACCACCCCAAACTGATTTTCCTTCGTCTGCGTTTGTTCCTTTAAGCTCCCAATGAGAATTACTTTTAAGGTGAGGATCAACTAATACTTCTATTTCGTAAGTTTGTGACGCTACATCTACAGCGTTAGTTGCGATTCTAATTTTACAAGAAGCATCATCCACGTCATGCACCATAACATTAATCATAGCGTTATCAGCTATAGTTCCACTAGAGTTTATAAGGTAAGCTAAAACGTGAGAGTTATCTTGAATTCTGTTATTAGTAAAAGTAAACTCTACAGAGTCTGAAGCTGCTAAATCTACAGCTTGAGTTGTTATCCTTGTCATTCTAGTGCTACTACTTACTGCTGTTGTAGCAGAAGTATCTTGGGATACCTCACAGGCTAACACGTCTTTATACGGTAAGTCTAAGAAAGTTTCTAGAAGGGTGTATCTATCTTGTGATTGGTTTAAAGTACCCCCAATAGTTAAGTCACCTCTACTACTTAAGGTCATAGCTGTAATCCCAGCAGTCACAAAGTTTAAAGCGTCTTCGGAATGATTATAAGAGATTCTTCCTGCATCGTTATCATCAGCATCCCCGAAGTATATATGACCGTAATTAGAAGCACCAGAAAGAATTGATAGCCCAGCGTCTCCTGAATTTTCTAAAACTAATTGATTAGCAAAGGCACTTGCTGTTACAGATCCTGCACTAACTGATAATATGTGCAATAAACCATCTGGAGTAGTCCCTCCAGTACCAATTCCTACTTTCTGAAACTCTGCTTTGTTTGTAGAAAGACTCATAGATGTGGAAACACCCTTACCAGTACTAACCTGTTTTAAAGAACCATCAGTGATTTCGCTATCCGTCTGGATTAATCGTTGATATGTTCTAGCTATTGTTTTACCCTCTAATGAACTCATCTTATTTTTTCTTTATTTTCTCTATAGACCTACCTGCAAAGTAAGCCCCATATACGGTTATTAATAACGTCTGATAAATAGGTTTGTAGGCTGCGTCTATAACAAAGCCCCCTGCGTTCCCATCAAACACTGATAAAATTACAAAAATTACTGTTAAAAAAATGCAGATTAATGGTCGGATATTCTTAGATAGCCAGTTGTCTGATTTCATATCAGCCTCCCAGCGTCTTGTAACCTGCTCCTGAGCCTGAGACTCAGCTTGCATAAGAACTTCTTCTATCTTTCTCTGAGCCTCTAACTTCTCTTCTTTAGACGTAGTTAAGTTGTCGAGGACTGCCCCGACTTGTTTAATAACTCCACCACCTAATATATCTAAAAGTTTACTCATTAAAGTGCTTTTATATCGTCTGCGTGTTTATATGCTGTGTCTCCATCTGCATCTTTATACGCCTCTAAGACTAGCTTTCTATTTTTATTTTCTTTTAAAGAGATGTGAATCCAAGAAAAATCAAACTCGTTGATCATTTGATCAAACTCAATGTTATTTTTAAGAATCCAATCATACACCTTTTTATTATTCATAGCTCCGCTTTCCCAGAACTGAATATCTAAAGCCTGACCTTTGCAATGCTGTGATTTTTTACTACCACCGATGGCACGATTCAATCTTGGGCTCCTATACCCAGAAGTTATCCGAATAGGTCCAAGTTCATCACGCATTGGCTGCAATACGTCTCTAATTAGTAGTTGCAGATTTTGCAAGTGCTCCTTACTTGGCTCGTTAGGTATACCCTTCCTTAAGGCGGTATTGCTACGAGTTATCTCTGACAGCGTAAAATTTTTACTTAGTCTCATCTTTCTTTATTTACTTTAAATTAATTGAGGTACAACTATAATCAAAAAAAAGACTACTGCTATCAATAAAGCAATAATCTCCACTTCTTTTAGTTTGTTTTTCCTCACTTACTTTTGTCCTTTATCTGGTTTGACGCTAACAATATCTCTATATGCTGAAGCTTCGCAGCAATATCAGCAAGAGCAGCTTTAATCTCGTTATCAGAAGCCTCTAGGTGGTATACTCTAGCCTTTATCTTTGTGCAATCATTATTAAGGTTAACATATAACCCTAATGCTGCAGCTAGTATAACCACAACGCTTATTATTAATTCCATCATCTGTACAGTTACACTCATCGTGTCATTTTTTAGCAAACTTTTCTACCCCAGAAATACCAAACGAGCCCAACACAACCCAAACAAAGGAATCGTATACAAATTCGTTGATCACCAGGTCTTTTCCGACCCAACCTGTAACAAGGTCAGCTACCATTATGATACACATAATAGCAAAAGCTATAAACCCTACAATAGATTTCTCGTTCCAGTCGTTGTTGTCTTTAAAGATTTCCATTAGTATTCAAATCCAAATCTAACTCTGAGGTCTGAATGTAAATTGAAATCTGGTGTACCACTACCAGTTAGTACAGCAGCACAGTATATAGCACCTTCTTCGTTATCATCATCAGAAGTACCTCCAGCATCAATCACCAAGTCTATTCCAGTTTTTGTAACTAAACTAATTGTTGTTAAAGTATTCGCATCTGCATAGTCACCAGCAACAATCTCAACATGACCTAAAATCACGCAAGAATCTAGAGCATCGCCAGTAGGTGTCTTCACAGTACCGCTTGTAACCATAAATGTTGAGGGAGCAGCATCAGCAGCAGCATTAATTGATCCTAAGTCTTTTGAAACCTTCATAAATACCAACTCTATTGATAAACCTATTAATTTATCAAATTGATCAACTATAGTTACAGATTTCAGAAGGGAAGATCCTCGGTGTCCTTGAACTGCTCCAGGAATTTTAACAGGATTCCATAAAACATCATTCTGAGCGTATGCAGAAGCAGATACTGTTGGCTGTACCTCTATATTGCCAAATCGTCTATGTGCCATTATATTTTCATTTTAAAAATTTGTTTATATGCAAATGTACTAATAATTTTTTAATTATAATAAATTTATTATCTTTGTAGTAATTTAATTTAAGAGAATGAGAAATTATTTAAAGTATTTTAACGATACTTGGTACTCATTCAAAAGAAAATACAATCTCTCAGACAATCAACTAGGATTCCTCCTATTTATAAATGACGAGAAAAAGTCATTCACGAAGAGGTTTATAAGGGAAAGTATGTACGTCAGTAAAGATTTTAACGATGTCAAGTTTCCCGAACTAGTGAAAAGAGATTACGTGTTTTGTTTTGAGAAGAGAAGGTGGAACTCACATAAACCTAATCAGTATCGAATAACAAGTAAGACTAAAAGGTTAGTAGATAAATTTTATAACGTCCTAGAAGGACAAGAAGAAATATAACAATGGCAAACCCAGTAAGGAAGCGTAAAAAGGCTGCACGAAAACAAGCTCGTAAGTATAAAAAGATGTCGGACCAAGAGAGGTACGAGAGAATTATGGCTGCTAAAGCCAGAAGAGGTGTTAGTGCTAAGAAGAAGTCAGAGTACCCTAAGCCTAATATGGAAGAGGTTACTGTAACAGCTAAGAAGACTACTGGTCAAGAAAAAGCTAAAGCTGCAAGTGCAGACATTAAAAAGAAAAAAGCTGTTTCCAAAGAGAACGAGAGAGTTATAGCTAACAGAAAGGCTGCTGCTGCTGCTAAACCTGGACAAACTTATACCAGAATAATGAAGGATGGTACAAAGAAAAAGGTTAAAGCTGTTAAGAAAGCAGAAAGTGGCGGTAAAGTTAAAAAGAAAGATATAAAATCTTTAGAAGAAGCAAAGCAAAACCTTAAAAATAGAGCAAAAACTTCTAGCCTGCAAAATTTAAAAGATAACCCTGGTAGAATTGGTAACACACGTCGTTTAGGATTAAAAGGAAAAAGAGGGCAGAAGTTTACAGGTGCGGAAAATGAAGCTATAGCTAGAGGTGTTGCTAAAAAAGAAGGAAGAACTTATGTTTCTCAAGGTACAAGAGAAATGAATTTGAAATCTGTTGGTAAAATTCCAACAATGAAAGCCTCAACAGTGAAGGCTTTAAAAAAGGCTAAAAAATAATTAAAATATGAAGTCATCGCTTATAAAAGGTATAGGTGAAGTAGTTACCGATTACGGTGCTAGAGTGATGAAGGTTATCAAGAAGGGGCTACTACAACGTAGCCTTTTTGATTTTTACGGAGACGTTAAAGCAGATACCTTCAGAACTAAAGAGAACGCTAGTGTACCAACTACTCCTACAGATGGTAAGGGTGGTGTCATATACACTAAATCCTCTGATGGGAAACTCTACTATAAAAGTAACGAAGTTGCGGAGGTAGAACTTAGTACCAATCAGGCAACAACTTTCATACTAGAGGACGGAGACGGAACGGAAGTTACCTTATCCCAAGGAAAGGAGCTTAAGATTGTTGAAGGTACTGGTATAGATGTAGATTGGACCGATACAGATAACGGAACAGATGCTGATCCTTTTGATATAACTATCTCTTGTGATTTAGAAGGAACAGAACTTAAATCTACTGGAGAAAGTGGAGGAACTAAATTCCTTAGAGAGGATGGCGATGGAACCTCTAGTTGGCAAACTACTCCAGATACAAATACTCAATTAACTCAGGAGCAGGTAGAAGATTATGCTGGTGCTTTAATTGCTACTGGAGGAACTAAAACTGGTATCTCTATAACGTATCAAGATGGTACAGGAGACGTGGACTTCGAGGTAGACCATGATGCTGCCACGAACTTTGTCGCTGCAGAGCATTACAGGTGGGATAACGATATTAGTGGAACAGCTACTATTAACGCTGCTAATATCCCCACTCTAAACCAGAACACTTCAGGAACTGCTGCAGGGTTGTCTGCAACTTTAGTGGTTGGGAGTGGAGGAACAGGAACTACCAGCTTGGCTGCAGATTCTATATTAACAGGAAATGGCTCTAATGCTATTGTAGCGGAATCCTACTTAACCTATAGTACTTCAGGGGAAGAACTAATCATTGGAAACCCAGATGCTGGGGATGCTCAAATATCAAGGAGAGATAGCTCTGGAACGGATACTGCAGGAGGTAAGTTAATTATATCAGCAGGGGCTGCTACAGGTGACGCAGCAGGTGGGGCGATAGAGTTTCATTCAAGTGTTGCAGGATCTTCTGGGTCCTCAGTACAATCTACAGCAGAAGTCGCTACCATATCTAAGGATGGAGATCTATCTATTGACGGAAAAGCATCAATTAGTAGCGGTAGAACCACTGAGGCGGTAGAAATATCTGACTTTACAGTTGCTTCAGATAGCTTCGTTCAGGTGTCTGCTTCGGGGGATACTGATGACCATCGTGTGGGTCTTAAGCTTAAACATAACGTAGATACTTATGGGTTTACGCTTCAATCCCAAGATGGAGTTGATGGCTTACATGGGTTAAACGTATTAAGACACGAAGGTAGTGCTGGAGGAAACTCAGCTATATTTATTGAGCGTGACAATGGAGATGTGGGTATAGGAAATACTGCACCAACCGTAAAGCTAGAGGTTACTGGCGATATTAAAGCGTCAGGAACTCTTACCACAAAACAAAGAGAAGTATATTTTCATAACTTTGAAGATAAAATAGGAACTACAAAACACTATATACCTTTTAAGAGTGCTGCTGAACAAACAACAGCTTACCTAGAAGAAGCCTGTTTTCTATCTCCTTGTGATGGTAGGGTTGTTTCTGTTACAGTAAGACCTCACATACTTTCGGCAGGCCCTTCAGACGTTACTGTTGACGTATCAACTTTTGGGTTAAACGCAGCAGCCACAGGTAGTTGGACTGCTGAAGAGTCAAAAGTACATACTATGGCGGCTACTGATGATCATCACGCTTTTCATTACGTGTTTGATAACGCAAAGCATTTTGAGTCTGGAGAGTTAGTTGCTATAGGAATACAGTCAGATACTAATCTAGATGCAGGGCCTTATACAATGTATTGGTATGTAACAGCAGTAATAGAGTATGATTGGAATAATCAAGGGTTAACAAGTCACGCAGAGTATGACGCAGCACAGTAAAGAAATATCTTGATATAAAGTAGGAAAGAAAAAGTATTAGACTTAAAAATAATTTTTATATATTTGTAAACAAATAATTTTAAAAAAATGGCAACAGTAACATCTAAATTAACAATAACTAGCTCTAATTTATTGTCTCAAACTTTAAATTTGACTGCTACTCATTCCGCAACAGCGACTCATACTACAGGTTTGTCTAGGTCTGCGATAACTTCAACAGCGAAGGCTACCTCTTCTGGACAAGTAACTCTAGCGACTACTGGTCAGTATACATCTCCTAACTATATTTTTGTAAAGAATACGAGCACTGTAACGACTAACTACGTATCCGTATTTGCTGACACTGCTGCTGACGATCCAGATCTATTCTATATTCCAGGTGGTGGGTTTGCGGTAATTCCGCTTACTTCTGGCTTAACTCTTAAGACTTACGCTACTGTTAGTGGTACAGTTGTAGAATGGATGGTATTTGGTACTGAGATTTAAGACTTAGCCCTTAACTTCTTTCGGTAATCAGAATAACACTTCTTACAATCGTCACACCTACACCCTCTTTTATATGAGGCTGTCGAGGGACAGGATTGTTTTGTAGGTCTTCTAGCAGCACTATAGTTACAACTCTTGTGAGAGAACGCTATATTATCTAAATCAAAATATAAAGACACAGGATCCTCTGAATTTAACCAGGGGATTTTGTGTTCTACACTCATATCTTTAACGCTTTCAATTTCTGCCCCACACTGAAAGCACCACTGCATATCTAATTTTCTCCCTAAAGCAAATAGTAATTGTTTATTAAGGTGGTGAGAAGCGGTAGAGGGGTTCATCCCTAGTTGTTTTTTCTTCTCTTTAGTATACTTACACATAATTATTGAATAAAGGTTTTACCAATATAGGAATTAATTTATTAATTTATTATATTTAGGTAAAAAGAAAAAATGGGGTAAGAGTAGTTAAGGGAGGATACTTGTTAATAACACTAGTTCTTTTAGTGATGATGATAACATCAGTAGAGGATTGGTTGATAGTCGCAACTCCAATATCCTTCCTTGGAGTCCACCCAGCAACAAGAGTTCCATTTACGTACTTTATTACCCTTCAGGCTATGGTCGTAGGAGCCCTATATAAAAGAAGGAACGTAAAACCTTTCCTGGCTTTTATGGGAGTCGCTTCCCTAGTACTACTCAATATTTATAGCGTTAACGATAACCTGGTTCTACACAACGTCTTCGCTATACTATTCTTTTTAGTACAACCTATCATATTCTTTCTGGAGTACCGAAACAAGAAAGATACTTATTCCCTTAGTAAAGGAGCTGTGTTGATATTCCTAGCCCTTCTAACGTGGTTGGGAATTATACCTCTACCTATCTTCGAGGTGATCGCCTACGCTCTGTTAATATTATTTCTTTAGGGGAAAAAAGAGGGGAGGATAAATTATTCCCAATTATCCTGATCGTCATCCATTAATATTTTACGAACTTCATAAACTGCCTCATTACAAGCTACTAAGGATTCCATCTCAGTTAAAGCTTCAGCTTCTGTATCGTACCAAGTACAATCCATGAGACCATGTTTTTGATGAACACCATTAGACTCGTTATAACATCCTCTTTTAAGACTATTATAAATTATATATTTTGCCTTCATACTACACCTCGTTTATTATTAATCCCCTTTAAGGTATAGTTTTTTTGCCTATAAAAAAAATAAGTTTGTAATTTTTGTGAGAAGTGAAAAGGGTGGAGGGGAGTTATATTTTTTTAATAGACCTCTTCATTTTATATTTAGCCTTATCGTAACCAGTATCTTTTTTTAATCTGATATTACCTTTATCGTTTTTTTCGTACTCAAATACTTTAGGGGTTTGACCATCCATATAATAACCCTCTTCACGACCATACGCCTCTAACTTCTCTTTAGATGAGAAATGAGGACCGTCATTATGAAAGCCCCAAAAACCCTCTTTCTTCTTCTCTACGGGCTTCTTAGATCTCTTTATAGGAGATACCTTAGGTTGAGGACCAGATACTGATGATACCCTCTTTGGGGTTAATTTTGTGGCTGAAGGACTCTTTAAAACCAATCTCTGTCCTTTACCTGTTATTCCATACTCTTTAGCTAACTCAGGGTGCCTTTTCACAAAGGTAGGTCCTGTCATGTGATATGTTTTATCCCCACTGTGCCTCCACAATTTTAAGGATTCAGGGTCTTGACTAACTAAAGCGTCAGCTAATCTATCAGCTAGGTCGTTATACTTTTTCTGATTCTTTTTTACTGGGTTGGGCATAATTATATTTTATTTATATTTTTTATTTTTCCAGCTACCTTTAGCAAACTTATCAGCCCTCTTTTTATTTTTAAACTCAAACACCTCTCCCCTCTTTAAAGCTTGAGAAAAGGATTGTGGCTTATAAATACCCTTTTTGTTTGGGGCAATCGTAGGGGCAACAAAATGCTTTTTACCTTCGCCAGTATAAGTAGCCATAAGATGAGTGGAGACTGTTCCGTCAGGGTTCTTCTGAACACCCTTACCCTTACGGATTTTTCGTGCTTTTCTCTTTCTACCTATTTTAATTGTTTTGGGCATAATTATATTTTCTTGCAAGTTATAAAATTTTTGTGAGACATGAAAGGGGTGGGGGTTATATCATATATGTACGCACACGTTCCATAATCCGAAACCGAAATCCCGAATGGGGGTGGTCGAAACCAATTCCAATGCACACATTTGAAATGTCGATTCTACTTTCCAATGCACACATACTATTTTGTGGCTATTGCACCCATCATTATCGGAGTGGGGGACATAAGTTGCACCGATACCCTAAGCCTATATAAAGCCATGTAATGAATCGGCATATTGCTCCCTGGTAACACACCCAATGTCGGGAGAACTGCCCTTAAACGTAGTGAGAGAGAGGGATAGAGGGCATAACAACACCAACCTATTCCCCAATCACTACCATTATTGTTTTACAGACAACTTTTTTACCCCTCTGAATCCCTTGCTATCAGTACATTCTTTAAGTTAATTGTAAACTTTCTTTACATTTTATTTGGAGTGTAAAGATATTTTACCTTATCTTTGTTGCAGACAAATGGGAGATATGTCTCTAACTAGCTTCCACGTTCTTTAACATACTGACTCAGATATAGCGTTCAGCGTAGGAGTAAGCAACGTGCCAAGGCATTGCAGTAAGGCTTACAACCATCCTTAGAATAGCATCTGACTAACAAGTTCCCACGAGAGATAGCATCAAAGGGATGTTGAGATAGCATATCAGTAAGTAGAATTGAATTCATTGACATAGTGTAAGAGGTATTCGCAAAGTTCAGCAGTCGGCTGAGACAATAGGATGAAAGGTAGTGTTAACGTATGGTATGCAGAATATCGCACATACTCAGCTACCAACGAGCTAAGAAATAGCTTGTTAATTTCGGAGATTCCGTCTCACTTAGGCATACGATAAGCCTATTAATCGACAGAACGTTTACCAACCACACACTGATAGAGTAAAATACGCCACAAGGAGGCGTAGATGCTATGGTTAAAATAGCAGTATAATATCCTAATGATTCGATGGGATGTTAAGTAAGGGCTACTCGCAGTAGCTTAATATGGTGGTGCATGAGCCAACCTTACTTAGCCCCTTTAAAGCTACCGAAGGCAGTTACAAGTCTGCATAAAAGCTGAGTAGAGGAAACCATTAACCATTAATACCTTAAGACTATGAAGACGATTAAAAGTATTACACCGAAGAACCAAACACTGGTCAACAAAGCAGTGAGATGGCTAGTTAAATACTACGAGTTCAACACTAAAAGAGACTACATATCTGACAACCTAGAGTGTGACGAGGACGAGTCTAAAGAGTGGAGAGCAATCAATCGTAAGTGTGAGTATTCGTTTAACAATTACCTTGAATGCCTGTGGGACTTACCCAAGAGAGAGCAACTTAACATAGAGAGAAAAGAGGGCTTTGACCTTTGCTAAACCTAAACACCTAGAAACTATGAAATTTAACACGAAAGAATTAGAGATTATCAGTCGTGCTTTAGCCCTTGTCGTTGATGAAATGGAACACAAGGAAAATAGAGCTATTACCCAGTCAATGCTTGGCAAGATGCAAGATATAGGTATATGGGGAATGGCTTCATTCCATGAGGAAAATGAAGAACATTGTGGACACATTAATTGTGGGAGTGAGTGCGAAGAATATTAATAGGTTAACTGACGAGGTCTTAATGACCGAAACAATGTCATATCGGGGGGTATGGCGTTGTCTTAACCAACCTAAAACACTATCATCATTATGGAAGACGTGAAAGAATTACTAGCAAAGCTAGATGGATACAAGGTAATATCATCTGACCTAACATCGTTAGAGTTAGAGGGGGGCATAAAGGTAAGCTACAGAATAGCTACCCACCCATCACATAGCCCTATGACATTCCAAGCAGTACTAAGTGTTACCTTGAATGATGGTTACCCATTCGTTTGGGGGTGTACTGATGAAGAAGAGAATAGCAGTGTTGTGAGGTGGCTTACCAAGAAAGACGCTAAACATACTACTGATAATGTTGACGAGAAAGACAGACAACTAGCTATCTTAAAGACAATAATAGGTTAATAACTAAACAACCAAAAAGATGAACAATTTATCAGAGGAACAATTAGGGTTGGTACAACAAATCATCAACCAAGTATCAATATCAAGCATTTTAGATAGTGCTTGTAATGGTGCTTTAGAAGATTTACAAGACCAATTAAGAGAGATTGACGCAGACGCTGAACTTATACAGATAGCAGAGGACGTAATCTTTAACGACCACATATCAATAGGATAAAGCATCCACACAACTAGAGAGAATCTTTAGGGATGAACAGGGGTAGAATTAAGGCAACTAGTATGATGCGAAGCAAGAGATTAAAAAGAAGTCTTAAACCTCGCCCCTTCCTTTTTTAAACTAAACAACTATCATTATGGAAAACGTGAAAGAGTCACCATTGTACGAAAGGGTTAAACAACTAACCTACGGAGAAACACTAAAGATTGATGATAATACTCACATCTATCATTACTTTGACGAAGAGCATCTTGTTGAGATTGAAAACGGAATAGAAACCTACGTCGTTCAATTCGACCATAGAAGTAAACAACTTGTTTACACGTCATTAATTTAAATAAACACTAAGATATGGAAACGTTAGAAAAGAATTTCAAGAAAGTACGCTGGGTAGGGTGGGAGAGGTCAATAACTCCCCATATTGAGCGAGAAAAAAAGGTAATGGAGTATCAAGTAGGGTGGGATAAAGCCAAGCAACGTGGATGGTTTGAAATCTACGACGAAGAAAGTGGTGGGGATGATTACTACGGAGGTGGTGGTCTTGAATTTAATGGCAATATGCTTGTAGGATACGATGGTGTATTTACTTTAGATAGCGAGGTTATCCAATGTCTTAAAGATTGGGGAGCAACAATGGATGAGTTTATGGAGGAAGAAGAGGAAGAAGGAGAAGAGGAATAATAACGGGGGATTTATTCCCCCCACAATAGCAATGAATCTTGGTAGAAGGTGAAATAATAAGCCTTGGGAGTTCGATTCTCCCCTTTGCTACTAAACACTATCATTAACCTTAAGCATTAAGACTATGGAAAAATCAGAAAACAATCCTGCAACAGACCTTATACTAGACGTGTTAAGGTCTAAAGATGTAGAAATTGACACCTTAAAAGGGAAAATTAAGGCTTTAAGACAAGCTACTCAAGACTTTGAATTATATAAGCAACTAGCAACAGAGGGGGCAATATATGTCAACACTTTCTCACAAGATTGTGATGGGGTTAAGGTTTATGGTTCTTCTGTTTACAACACAATAGAAGAGTACAAAGAGGGCGAAGAAGCGTTTGCAGATAGCGTTGAAGGTCGTTGTTCTTGGAGTATAGTATCAAAGGAAGACGTTAGACCACAAGAAGAGTGTGGTACGTTTGGTCAAGGATGGGGCATTAACTAATAAAGATTAAGACTATGGAAGTTACAGATACACACAGAATATCACTTGCAAGATGTGAGGACTCATTCTATACAGAGGTACAAACGATTAGATTTATGATGAGTAGATACGACCTAAGTGAGGAATCAGCTAAAGAGTTGATTGCTGACATAAAAGATCGAAGACAACAAGAAAACGATATAGTATCACAATACTTTAACCCAGAAAAAAAATAAAGCTATGAAGGTAAAAGAACTAATTAAGGAGTTGCAGTCTTATAACCAAGACCTAGATGTAATCGTGTGGTCTGAGGAATTAT
>Ga0105236_1000026_pt1 | contig 20453 bp, 19 predicted proteins | sample Virmet3827_250_FD_89712 | JGI IMG/M metagenome (GOLD analysis project Ga0105236, IMG submission 89712) | Marine viral communities from the Southern Atlantic ocean transect to study dissolved organic matter and carbon cycling - metaG 3827_250 | ecosystem: Environmental > Aquatic > Marine >... | reverse complement strand
CTCGCCGATCCGCTTGTAGGCACGATAGGCGTAGTCGAGCAGATTGAGCTGATGTGGCGCCATCAGCCCGAAGGCGTTGACGAAGCCGGCCAGGACCCTCGCAGTGTAGGCGCCGCGACTGAAGCCGAATATAGCAATCTGGTCGCGCTTGCCGTTCTTCCCTCCGTTTTCGTAGTTCTCGACGAGGAATCGGTATGCCTGCTTGACGTTCGCGTCGAGCCCCCAGCCTGTCGCCAGACCCCATACCTCTGCTCCCTTGCGTCGAAATCGCGACCAGGCGCCCTCCGATCCGAAGGTGCCCACCCCGGGATCGTAGAGCACGAGTTGGGACTGATCCTTCGCAAGGGTGCCGTAGAGGCGCAGAACGTTCGTTCGGTCGTGTTCGATCTCGTTCGATGTGCCATCCAGCAGGATAACGATCGTCTTCGCCATTGGCCTACCTTCCCCGCTCGCTTAGCCCTGCCCTTGTGGAACTCAACGCCTGAGGTAGAGGTCCTCCAAGGATCCGAGCCGCACCCACATCCGCGGATCCGCGCCGCGCATGACGTCGACTTCGATCAAGGCCTTCATTTGGAGACCCGTGGCCTGCGCTATCCATGCAACGGGAACCTGGCAATCTTCGAAGTTGCCGAAGATAAACCCTCCCTGGGCCGACGGGACGTTCTTCGCCTGCGAGCGGCGATATCCAATACATGAGGGCCCGCCACTCCTCGGGTCTAGGAACAGGACGATCTTCCAGAAGTCGAGCGGGACCCGTCGTCCGTAGTACAGGGGATCATCCTCCCTGAGGACGGGTCCGGTAAAGACCGAGATCCGCAGATCCTGAGCACCCGCGTTGTCGATGACATAGTCCTCAAGCCTCAGCCATATGGGAGAATTGAAGCCCTGTTGCTGGGGCGCGGCATTGGTGATGTGGAACGTGTCGGCGTCGGCCTGCAGGACCTTGTCCTTCTCCCCCCAATTCGGGTCTAAGCGCCGCGTCATGTGGCCGCGGGAAAAGAAGCCCTTGTGAGCGTGACCATAACCTTCCCGCAGGTTCTGGATCGATGACGGGATCCTCGGGTCGCGTCGCCAGCTGCCGTTCGACGCGGTATCTCTGTCGATGCGTTCCCCATCGATGTTCACCGCCGAAAAGAGAGGCAGCTGCCTCGCCCCATCGAATGCAACGCTGAAGTGGCGGTATCTGAGTTCCCAGTTGGGAAGTCCGTCGGCTTTGGCTTCCTCCTTCAAGGTCGCAACGGTATTTAGGTGCCTTCCGGGTGTGGGAAGCGGGATCTCGGCGCCGCCCAAGAACGTCGGGTCGTAGCCGTCCCTGTCCTCGTAGCTATCGAGCGACCACGTCCCCTCGACCACGCCGAGCGCCTCGGCATTCTCAACCGGGCCAAAGCGCCGATCGTTCACCAGCAGGGAGCCTCCTGGCGGAACATTGTAACCGTACTAGCCCGTGAGAGCTCCCAGTCTTCGATGCGCGAGGCCTTCGCGAACACGGTAGGTGCCTTTCCAGTCACAGAAAGGGTCTTTGGAAGTACCTGCGTTACCTTAGCCGGTGCCATGGCCTTGACGACGCTCTGAACCGTCTTCTCGTCCGGCTCCTCGTCGCCTTTGTAAACAAGGACAAACCGGTTGCGGTTGTTTGCTGTCACATCGCTCGTCCGCGACCGCTTGGCGATTCCCACCCTGCCCGAGCGGCGTTCCGTGTTCAGTCGCATGGTCAGATGTCCCCTTTCATGAAGCCCTTGCCTTCCCGGTGGGCCCCGAAGCCGAGGGACCGTGCCTTCTCTTGGCACAAATCCTTCAACTTCTCCCTACGTTCCTTGAGATCGTCCATCTCACCGCAGAAATTCGAGAGGAATCTCGCGATGAGCCCCGACACCACAGGGGTTGCCATCGATGTCCCGCTCATTACGCCAACGCGATCGTCGGCTACGAAGGAGATCAGGCCAACCCCTGGTGCGATGTGATCGACGGTGTCTCCGACGTTGCTAAACTTGGCAAAGAATGTCCCGCCGTGGTTTTCAGGTGGTGAAGCCCGAAACCAAGCGGGTATGGCCGTCTCCGGCGTACCCTCGTCGTGACCGCAAGCCGAGACACCTATAACCGAGGCCATCCTCGCGGGATGCTTCACCGCGGCCTCTTGGTCGTTGCCGGTCGCGGCGACGACGATCCTACCGAGACGTTCGGCACGTTCGATTTCCGTCGTGATGGAAAGATTCTCGTTGGACTGGCCGAAGCTCAGATTAATTACGTCGCACTGATCGTCACAGGCCTGCCGAATGGCCTTGGCGATCGAGAACTCCTCCGCCTCCACAGCTCCTTGCCCGAAGACCCTGTAGACGCGAATCTCGGCTTGCGGGGCGACCCTGTATACAATTGCGGCGACGTGAGAGCCATGACCCGTACCGTTGTCGTCGACCAGGTCGTCGGCTTCATTCTCGACGAAGTTTCCTCCGGCTGTGTAGTTGGCGTCGGGAGGGAACCAGGCCCCTCCGTCCACGACCGCGACGCGGATGCCCTCTCCGGAGCCCTCCATGTCATCAACCAGCCGATCGAGGGCGTCCGAATCCTCGTCCGTGATCGGGTCGAGCTGCACCAAATGCTCATCCCCCTTAACATCGAGAGGCCCCAGTCTCTTCGGCCAGAAGTCGGAGAGGGGTTCCGCGATCACGGAGTGGACGCTTTCGAAGCCTGCTGGAATCCTGAACCGCACCATTCCCTCGGCGTCGGATTCGAGACGCGATAGTCCGAACTTGCCTGCTTCGTCGATCTGGACATCCATGCCGACGCCTTCGAGAGCATGGCCCTGCTCGTCAATCACCCGCAGCTCGACGAGCACCCCGTCCGCCGTATGAGGCGCGAGCTCGTTCTCGATCCTGAATGCCTTCGCGCGCATCATCTCCACGCTGCCGGCTTCCCGAATTTCGAGTCCGTCAGTCCTGGCAAGGATGTTGCCCACCGCGCCATCGGGAACTTCGATCAGCAACGCGGCTCCTCCGTCCAAGCTGTCGACCACGACGTTGTCCATCAAGCCGTTTTTCTCAGGCAGCGTCTCGCGCAGGCTCGACATGGCCGCTTTCGCGGACGAAGTGTCCGGCACCACCACCAGTCGTGTGTGGCCCTCCTTCGGCCCCGTCCGGCGAGGGCGCGGGGGAATTGGAAGTGGTTTTCGGCGCATGCGCAGCGAAGTCTCTTCGACAATCAACGGTATCTCCGGAGCTGGCGGGACGATCTACAACAGTTTCCTCGACCGCACAAATCCTGACGCGGTCAAGCAGGTGGGTCATCGGGAGATGGCGCGCGGCGAGACCTCCGCTCGCATTTCGCAGCTGGGCCGCACCCTCGCGCGAGCGCAGGAAGGCGAAGGCCGTGTCGCGGTGCTCCGCGGGGAACCGCAGTCGCAGGACGCAGTCCGATAGGGGTGCTGTGCCGTGCTCCACCATGACGACATTCTCCTCGAGACGTCTTCCGACCCTCGCGATGAGTATATCGCCTGCCGACGCAGCCACCTGATCGCCCGGCTCGGTCGACCCAAAGGCAACGCGGCCCCCCGCCGCATTCGCAAAGTGTGACGTGTGGAACGTCCCCGGGAAGTCGGCCGTCCTGTTGCTCGGAATTCTTCCCCTGGATACCGTCGCCCCGAGGGCTCGTAGAGTTCTTCCCGACATGGGGCCAACCCCATCGATCCACTCGTCCGCCATGACCGAGCAAGATTTTGCCACATCGGCGTCGTCCTCGTCCAGGATAGTCACCTCGGCCGGTCCTTCGCCGACTTCGGCGATGACCAACACGGCGTTGGCCTCCGTGCCGGAGAACGTACGGCTCGGCAGGCCTTTGAAGGTGATGTTGGCGCAGTGTCCAGCCAGCTCCCCCCTGACCTTCGCGAGACGAGCGGACGACACGAATGTCGCCGGCAGGATCGCGGCGATCGTCCCGCTGGTCGCAGCTAGCATGGTTGCGAGTTCGAGGAACGAGTATTCGGCCCGTCGTGCGGCCGCCCCGAAGGAACCGGGCGCTTGAGATTGGTAATGACGGTTTACGCCGAATGGCGGGTTGAGGAGGACAAGCTCCGCCTTTCGGCCGGAACAGGCCAACTCCGCTCGGCAGTCGCCTTCAAGGAGGTCGCACTGACGATGTTCGTGGCTGGCGCACCCCTCGGGGGCCGTGGGCTCGACGTTGTCGACGTCGAAACTGCTGATCTCCAACCCGGACCAGCGCGCAGCCGCCGCTTTCATAAGCGCACCTTGGCCGCAACCGAGATCGACGACGGTTCGCGGGATGCGGCGGACCATACCGACCAGCGTCCGGGCCACGTCTTCTGGCGTGTAGTATCTTCCCAGCTCGTCCCGCATCTTTCCCTCTGGTTTTCGGACCGTTGCGCGATCCCATGACATTCACGGGAGCCGGGTACCAGATTTTTTCTTTATTTACCGTAGCACTGTCCCATCGTGCCTGAGCTTCGGGACGTCCGCCGGGCCAGCCTCCAGCGTGTCGAGGTGATCCCAGAAGGCCCTCAACCCGAAGACCAGACATCGCGACACCCCTTCCGTCCGCCCCTTCTTCCTCGTGGCATGATCGAAGACCAATTCGCTGCTCTCTGGATTGCGAATGGCGTGCAGGACGCCTCCGAGTGCGTGCGGCTTAGTGCCAAGCAGAGCAATGCGGCAGTGTCGCCCGTGCTCCACACCGGAGATGCGCCCGATCGTATAGTAGGCGCTGAATGGGCAGTTCGACTGAGCGTGCCTGACGTTACCTTGGATATTCCACTTGAGCAGGGCTTGCGCGTTCTCGACAAAGGTATCGATCGGATAGTGCGGAAGGTATCCGGGAGCGCCGATGATGGGATAAGTTAATCCGGGACTAGCCTGCATTTCATTCAGGATGTGTTCGAACCTCGGCCCCTCGAAACCGAGCATCGGAATGAACAGGACTTGGTCGTCCGGGGTGGTGTCAAGCGAGGCGAAGAGAGGCAACGGCGATGGCTTCTCGTAGGTCTCCGAGAGGTCGAAGGTCTCCCCCCTTCTCCGTGCGTCCTTCTCTACCTCCGCGAGGGATACCGTGTAGCGTTTAGGCTCGAAGTAGATGGCCCGAAGATCCATGCCTTCGGCCAAGGCAGACTTGACGATAGGGGCCCAGACCGAATGCGCCATCCCTGTTATATCGACATAGACCCTCCTCCGGCCCACAGTTTCGATCAGTTTACGCAGATCAACCAGCGAACGCATGGACAATGGTGCGCCCGGAATCAGGTCTGCCTCGACAACTCCCCTGGCCGTCTCCGTCACGCGAATGAAGAGGACCTGGTCGGCATTCCGGTTGCGAAGCTGGTTCGCGAAGGCTGAGCGCGGTTCGCCCGTTTCACCGTAAATGTATGCGCTTCCGCTTTCCGGAACGAAATCGTTGGGATCTTCAAAATGTCGGGTAAACGCTGGTTCAAGACTGACGTGGGTCAAGGTATGTCTCGAACATATGGAGTTGGGAATCGATGGACGTCCCACCGCGATTTCGTCGGAGGATCTCGCGAACCGTCTTCTTCGGTTGCTCCACGAGCGCCAAGAGTTCTTCGCCGGTCAGGGTCATCTTGCGCTTGCGGCGGTGACTGAATTCGAAGAACGCGCAAAAGATCGGGTGGAGATGATAGTCGTAGCCCTTGAAGTCGATATCGGTCCTCTTGTTGGCCGTGGTTCGAATCAGCGCGAGGTTCAGCACGGCCAGGTCTAGGAGTTCCTCCACCGCGCCATCGGTGGATTCGTCCGAGAGAACGAAATGGTTGACCTCAGGACGGTGCTTCTGGGGCTGCCGCGCCATCGTTGCGAAAATCTGGCCGAGGCTGAGAACCAGGACGGTAAGACGCAATCCCTTTACATCCTCGCCCTTCAATGACTCGAGCGTGTCCCGGCCGACGTTGAAGGCGGCTCTGGTCTGGAGTTCGGGCAGGACCGGCGCGCCCGAGGCGGACCCGACATTGAACCGCTGAAGAAGAAAGGCCTCCTTAAGCAGTTCCAGAAGGAAGCGGATATTGTCTCCCGCCAATTTCGTGTAAGTGAGCCAGCCGGCGTAGTGCTTGCGGATACCGGCCTTGTTTGCACGGATTGCGAACATTGCGGCGTAGCCGTGGTTGTGAAGCCTGTCCTTCCACACCTTCGATCTTACCGACGAAACGACAGAGTTGATGTCCTCGCCGAACGCCTCGGCGCAGTAGTTCGCGAAGTGGACCTCAAGATCCGTCAGTTGCTCCAGCGCCTTTCGCAGCCCTTCGTCTCCAGCGTGCTGCCTCCGGATATCGTCCGCAACCTCGCGGATGCCGAGAAGCGCGGCTTCCTCGTCCATGGACAGCCCCGGTAGCAGCTCTTCGATCCCGGGTGCTTCCGGATTCCAACGCTTCAGCCGTTTGTTGCAAACTTCGGCCGCGAACTTGTCAAAGCCATGCTCGATCAGCCGATCCTCGATATCGATTTTGGCGAAGTCCGCTGGACTCCTCAGCCGCTCGCTCGCCCCGACGGTGCTCCTGAGGCGGCGTCCACCCTGCCTCACCCCGATCTTGAGGAAATAATCCTCTCCGCAATGCTTGAGCAGCGTGTTGACGACACGCTGCTGGCTGTCGAGTAGGTTCTCGAATTCGTCGACGATAAGGAAGATGTGCTTGCCGGAGAAATGCGGAAGTCGACGGATCGCCGCCGTGAGGTGGTCAAGCGGCTGTCCCTGCAAGGACAGCTTGGGCAAATTATCGATATCGATGTTGTTGAGGTAGGCTTCGAAGGTCCGCAACCCCTGCTCGATTGAGCTGTCCAAGCTCGCAACGTCACTCGCAGGAGTCGAGTGAAGCAGCGAGGCCGTTTCTTCGCAGACAGCTCGGTCAAGGCTCGGCAGACCCGGCCTGATCGCCTGATGCCATTTTAGAAATCGCGTGAGCTGCCCGCAGAATACGAGGTTGAGGTAATGTGAGAAGAGCCTCTGCCAGCGCTCCTCGTCGACGCCACCGCCTTGAAAGGCAGAGACGCGGTTGCTGTTTATCCGCTGATAGAACCCGAAGTAGTCCCATCCGTCCACCCGCTCGGGGTTCTCTCCTTCGAGCCGATATCGCCCCTCCCAGGAAAGACATTTAAGCACGGTGGTCTTCCCGCTGCCACGCCCTCCCACCAGGAAGCACGGTCGCGGCTGCTCGAGTTCGGGATAGTAATTTGGCCTACGGAAGAGTTCGAAGAGCTCGTCCCGGTGTTGTTCGGCCCGATGGTCTCCGAAAAGGTCGGCGAGGTCGCGGGAGCTCTGCTTCGTCATGTCCGGTCCACCAACGACACCCAGCCGTCGACAGCGCCGTGGAAAATTGGGAGGGTCGCGTCAGGCGTGCCGTGCTCGAAGGCGAGTGCTAGGCCGGAAGCGTTGTATCCTCTCCAGTCCCGCTCTCCGCCGTCCTCGGCATCGAACCCTAGCTGGCGTCCGTACTTCTCGATCATCTGGACCCCCGCCTCTCGACATTCGGCGGGCCACAGCGGGCAGTTTGGATCGCTGAGGTTGTAGTCTTCCGGGAGGATGCTGCCCGCTACGACCTTGAGACCCGGGAACTCGCGCTCCAGCCGAAACTTGCCCCTCGCGGTGCAAAGACCGACCACGTAGTAGAACCTGCGTTCGGCGAGCATTTCGGTGAAGGTGCGTCTGGATCCGTCGGGGCAGTCTCTTTCGCGTTTCATCGTCGATACGAACTGTTCGCCTGAGCCGACGAAGTCGTCAAGGAAGACGACCGGACCGTCGAAGCCATACCAAACAGCATCGGCGGCCTCCTGGGGGACCAGCATCTGGCCGCGGTCCAGACCCAGCCTCTTCCTCACTATGGGTAGCAGCCCGGAACCGGACTGGGTCGCGTCCGGCACCTCGCGCTCCGCATGCGTCACGAGCGCCTCCTCGCAGAAGATCCGCCATGCCATCGCGTGTTCCGATGATCCCGTGTCGAACTCAGCGCACCTAGAGATGGAGAGGAATGCGCCCCTGAGATGGGAGACGAAGAGATCATCCGAAAGGAAGGTGAAACGCTTCAGCAGCACCGCCGCGATCTGGCGCTCCCCCTCATCGGAAAAGTTCTCCAGCCAAGGACGCGGTCGGATGCGCTCCGAAGGCCAGACCTGCGCACGCCCCAGGGTTTCGGTCTCCTCGAGCACTCGCTCCCAAGTTGCAATTCCAGCATAGTGAGACATGGTGATCGAGATAGGGATTCTCTACGCCTCTCTCAAACGGATTGGTGCAATTCTACCCATGTTTCAACCGCTACTTACCGTGGAAGCGTACTGGACTATCAGGGAAACGGGCTCGCACGGGCGGAAATTGTGAGGACAATTGAAGGGGCCCGCTACTATTTAGGCCCGCGGCCTACCACTGCCGCAGTAGCGCCAACTGGTCTGGATACTCGGAAGCGCGATAGTGGTAGTTCAGCCGCCGGCGACGCTCATATGGCGGGAAACGGCGGGACTATCATCATTGAACCGGAAGTCGTGCCCGCGCGGCTTTGCCAACATGCGTGACGCTTCGATTGGTGCGATTGAGCATGCGTACGCCCAGCCGGGTTTCGAGGCCATTGAGCGAAAGGCTGAGTGCCGATGCCGATACGCCAATCTCGAGTGCCGCGCGGCGAAAACTACGAAACTTGGCGATCGCCCTGAAGTAGCTGAAATCCGCGATGTCTGTCCGGCTGATCTGAATCCTTCGATGGTGCCAACATCTTCCGATCTCGGCAATATCGGCTTCGGCGGACTTGCGGCCGTGAGTAGGATAGTCGCAGGACTTCCGATCACGAAGCGGCAGAACAGCGTCGCGAACCGGAGGTCTCAGCCAGCCGCCCGAGATAGGAAGCGTGCCAGAGAACGGACAGCCTCGCGCTCGACCTTGTAGGTCACGGTCCTTCCGCTTTTCGTGGACGTGAGCAGTCCCGCGTTGCGCAGGACAGTCAGGTGCACCGAGGTGTTGGTTCGCAGGGCTCCGGCTTCCTCTGCAATCTGGGTAGCCGAAAGACCCGCATCATGTTTGGCGATGGTGAGAAAGATGTCGAGGCGCGTAGGCTGCGCTAGAGCTGAAAGCCTCTGTGTGATTTCCATCTTTTCCATTCTGCTGCCGATAGCGAACGCGCACGGCATCCGCAAGATGCTTCAATCCGTCAATACGTATTGACGTATAGGATGTTCGTGCTATGTGCTTCCTGGAGATGTCGGTAGGTCCGGCACACAACGTAAGGAGCGGTGCCATGGGCGATACCGCGGACTTCGAGTTCGAACCTTCATTCGAAACCGCAAGCGACTGGAGCCTCGACCCGCTTCAAGACGAGAGCGGCGGGATGATGGCAGTACAACGGGTTTCCCTGGTCCGAATCGCTTGTGTGGCGGCCGAGACCGGCGCACGCATGCAGCGTGAAGGTCTTTACGTAGACCCGGTCGGCTGGATGGTCGCACCGCTCGAGCTGTTCGAGGGACGTGCGCCGATCGAAGCGTGCATGGAGCGCGAGGCGTGTTCCAAGGCGATCCTGCTCCACGGTCTCGGCCTCGGCCTCGATGGCGACCCTTCGTTCATCGATCGCCTGCTGAATGCTGCCAACCTAACCGGACCGACGGAGCGGGACCATGCCTGATCTCGTTCGTCCCGACATCCGCCAGCTTCATCGTGTGGATCTGAAGGTTGGCGAAACCGGCTTTGGCGATCCCGACGGACCACTACGCACCGCGGCCGTGATCGATGTCGAGACCACTGGGCTAGACACGGCGACAGATCGGGTGATCGAGCTTGCGGTCCGCAGGTTCAAATTCGATCCCGACGGGCATGTCGTCGAGATCGGAAGGTCGTGGTGCTGGCGGGAAGACCCCGGAGTCCGGCTGCCCGAGGACATCGTCCGCATCACCGGGATCACCGACCAGGACCTGATGGGTCGCCGTATCGACGACCGCATCGCGATCGACATCATCTCCTCGGCTGATGTCGTGGTCGCGCACAACGCCGCATTTGATCGCCCCATGGTGGAGAAGCGCCTCACCGCCCTGCCCGCGAAGCAATGGGCGTGCTCCTGCGTCGAGATCGACTGGGCGGCAGCGGGGTTCGAGGGCCGCTCGCTCGGCTGGCTCTGCGCGCAGGCGGGCTGGTTCTACGATGCGCACAGGGCCGAGGGGGATGTCGATGCACTCATCCAGCTCCTTCGGCACGAAGGCACCGATGGCCGCCCGCTGCTCTACGAACTCGACGGCAGCTCGTCATGCGACAGTTTCCTCATCGAGGCGGTCGGATCCCCCTTCTCGACAAAGGATGCCCTGCGCATGCGTGGCTACCGCTGGAACCCGAAGAATCAAGTCTGGTGGCGTGAGGTCATGGATGATCGGCTCGTCACAGAACAGGCCTGGCTGGCCAGCGAGATCTACGCGAGTGGCAAGCGCGCAAGGGCAATGGGCCCGCGGCTGACGCGCAAGGACGCCTACAGCCGCTACCGTCGGGACGGCGATGGCTGATCGGCTGGCCCATGTACCCGGGGTGCAGAACAGGAGAAACGAAGATGGCTAGGAAGCCGACGCGACGCAAGGCGGCAGACAAGCAGGTGGAGAAGGCGTCTCTTCCGGACGGATTGACGAACGAGGCACCGATTGTCTATCCGGTGGCGGACACCAGCATCACCGCCTTGCAGGTGTATCATAACCCCGATCGCCGACCGTCGGGCAACGGACCTTGGAACGATGAAGCCGACAAGGTAGCGTGGGTCGACGAGGAGACGGGCCTCGGCTGCATCATGCTTCGCCAGAAGAACGGCACGATCTCGGGCTACGTCTCCGTTGACCCGCGACACCCACTCTTCGGGTTCGAGGCGGATGCGGTGCCCGTTGGCGTCTCGAACACGGTGCACGGCGGCGTAACATACGCCAAGGAATGCGAGGTCAATCGATTCGAACGGCAAGCCCAGGGCAAGCCGCGTCGGGAGCGCTACACCGTGTGCCACACGACGTGGATCAGAACGGTTCAGGACTTTCGCACGGTACAGACGACCGAGGACGAGTTCCACGAGGACCTGTGGTGGCTCGGTTTCGACACCGACCACCCCGGCGATCTCGTCCCCAATGGTCGATACGGTGAGGGTCGGAAGGGGGACATCTATCGCGACCAGTCCTTCGTCTACTCGAACTGCATCGAACTGGCGCGCAAACTGAAAGCGCTGATCGAGGACAGGCCGGACGAGGTTAGGACCCCGCGTAAGCCGCTCGGACTTCCCCCGCCTACCGAGCACGGAGGCGAGTGATGGTCGGAACCTTTAACTACTTCGGCGCTCGGAATGAGAGCTACGGGGACGGTCGGCATCCCGACATCCCGTGGGGATACTGGCTGGTTTCCACCTCGGACATTCCCGGACAACCGCCGTTGGTGGATAACGAAGGCCGCGAATGGGGATCGGTGCGCGAGGCGTTCTGGGTCGGTCGTCTCGGGCTGCCCTGGATCTATTCGCCCTCGGTGAACAGGGTGCTGGAGTTCATGGCGAGCTATCTCGCGATTGCCGACGGTCGCTTCGTGGCAGCGGAGGAGCGCGTGGGGGACATTTTCTTGGGCGATGGTCACTTCGACCGGTTCTTCCGGGCTTACCTTTTGGCTGCCGGCCTGGTGAACGAAGATGACGGTAGGCCGACGCCCGAAGGACGGGCGGTGCTGCTGATGCTCATCGCCACGAGGACCCGTGAGGATGCCGAAGAAAATGTCGGGCTGGACTGGATCATGGCGAACCGGTCGGTTGTGGGTCATTCTGAACGCAGGGAAGCCGCCGAGCAGGTCGAAAGGCGGGAAAGGGTCGCTGCGCGCATGGCGCATCGTTTCGCGTCCGATACAATTGGCGGTGATCCGGTGGTCAAACTGATCGGTCTGCGGATCACTCGCGAAATCCCGGTGCGTAGCACACTGTGGACGATGTCCTGGCCCGATGGCGACAAGAATGCGCGCGACCGCTTTTGTCTCTGGCTGCTTGAGCGCGTCGACCGCTGGGATGATTGGAGTGAGATGGTGACGCGGGACGGCGCGCGTGCCCTGACCGAGCATTTCATGAGAGTCACCTTCTGCGATCGCTTCGCCCATGTCGGATCGGGAGCGGATGACGGCTGCGGTCGGCGCGAACGGTGCTGACGATCATCTCATTCCGCCGTTAAAACGCATCGCGCTGCGAACTTTCGGAATGAATGTCCGTCAGACGATCGAGCAGGATGACGCGGCGCGCGGATGCGGTTCTATCGCGCTCCGCTGAGCATCCGATCGACCAAGGTCGTGATCTCCGTGGACGTCTCGTGCCGTTCCTCTGTCTGCACCGCCCTCCGGTGCGCGCCCGACACGTAGTCGGGAAGTGCGGCAAGCGAGGTCCAGCCGGCCAATTCCTGGACCAGGAGCTGGATGGTGGAGATCGGCAGCGGCCGGCCCTCGCTGTCACGGAACCGCACGAAGGCCTCTGCGATCCGTGTCAGGAACGTCGCACGCAACCGGTGCAGCGAGCGCTTCTTCTGCCCGGCCTTGCGGAAGAGCTCGGCAACGATGTTGCTCGCCCAGTTGGGCGAGAGAGGGTTGCCTCGATCTGAGAGGATCAGCTGAGGCGGATCCCGGTAACTCGGATCGCGCGCCTTGCGTCGCGCGATCACGTCAGCGCGGAGTCCCTCCATGTAGTCCCGCGCCATGAGGGCGGTGAAGGCTGGCAGATTGAGCCTCCGGGCCAGACGCCTCTTTCCTATCACATCGACGCCGACCAGTAGCTCTTCCGCGATGTGATGATCGATCGCATCACGGGTGGGCACATCGTCGGTTACGATCTGAAGAATGTCGCCCCGACGTGCTCCGACGTGCTCTGCCAGAAGCAGGATCAGCGTGTTGCGCTCCGCTTGGCATCCCGAGATGAGCGCATGGACTTGTTCGATGTCCGTTGCGTCCGGGGTCTCCCGCCGCGAACGCTGTTCCCCGCCCAGCAATAACGGACAGATCTCGACGAAGCGCACGGTCCCGTTGCGTCCCCTACGTTTCTCGTAGCGGACGGAAATCTTGCCCTGATCGATGCGCCCGATCTTCTCGAGATCCACGACCCCTTTCACATATCCCATCTTCTCGAGGAACACGTACATGCGCCACACGGCGGCCATGTAAGCGTTAACATGCTCGGCGCTCCTCTGTGCCTTGATCCGCGTGTGACCCGCCGCGCCACGTCGCCCCTCGCGCCGCCCCGCCCGAGCGCCCATCCGAACGCGGTTGCGCCATGCTTTGAGCAAGTCGTCGTTGACGACTAGGAAGTCGCGCCCAAGCTCATCGAGGTAGTCGAGGAACGCGCGGATCGCGTATGCTTCGTTCTCCGTCGCCCGAGCGGTCCCGCTCTTCCGGCGAAAGCGGTGCATCAGGTAAGCGTTCGGCCCCGTCACGAACCCATCGACCGAACTGACGATCTGGGCCAACCCCTTGACGACCTCTTCGCCCGCGCGGCGTCCTTTCGCATCGTAGGTGCCTATGGCGCAGTGTGCGTCAGTCCAGACGATCCGGTAGCGGCTCACTCGTGCCCGTCCTCCACCAACTTGAGATGCGATCCTCGCTTGTTCGAAGTGTCTTTCCGCCGCAGTTCTCGACGGAGAATCTCTTCGGTCTGAAGCCGCAACGCGCGTTCGACGCGCAATTCCTCGTTGATGGCGGACAGCTGGCCGGTGAGCTTCGCCACTAGCGCTTCGCTCCCCGCGAGCTGGCGGCGTAGCATAGCCGCCTCGGCCGTCGCACTAAGCTTGCGTGGCCGTCCGGCGTCCTTCGGCAGCCGCGCGATGAGCCCTTCGATTTCACGGACCTTGTGGCCGTGGCGCGCATGTTTCGTGGTGAAGGAGTTGGGATCGGCGATCGGCTCGATGCCGAGTGCCGGTAGGTTCCACTTGCGACACTTCGTAAGGCTAAGAGGCACGTCCACGTTGACTTCCACACCGGACGCGTCGTTGATCGCGGTCGAACCCTCTTCCACGATCTGGGATAGTAATTCGATCCTGCGGTCCAGCCGGTCCGAGATACTGCTCATGGCGGGGTCCCCGCTGCATCGGCGGTAGCCACATGGTCACGAATGACGTCGAGGCGCTTCTGGGTCGCCGCGGCAAGCGGTGTGCCGGCGACGCGCGGTGAAGCTAGCATCCTTGTCCCGAGCTCTACTTCGGTCCTCATGAACGGGGCGAAGACCGGATCCGTCATACGGTGCCTGCAGCCGATGCAGGTTTCGAGTGTGGCGTGTGACAGGTCAGGGCCCACGGCTGCGAGTCCTGGATTTGGCCGACAGTTCGCGTCCTTGGCCCCGCGTCTTGTGTCGGGGCAGGTGCAATAGGACCATGGATTGCACCGGACCACCATCCTGTCCGCTATGCGTTTGGACCAGTCCGCAAGACGCTCGGGCTCCATTGCTACCACCCCACTGAAACGTGGCTTGAGCCGAGCGGCCATGGCGACGAGCCGTCCTCCGGCCGCCCCGCCGACCTGCCGGACCCCGGCCAGCGCCTCCCCAACGACAGTTCGTGTGAACCCGCGCTGCTCTTCGGTGAAGATCCGGCCGAGCGTGCCGTCGGTGCAGTAGCCCCTCGTCTGACGGAAGTCCCAGTGCCTCAGATGGAGGCGCAGCGCGCCGAGGTCGGGATTTTCGTATCTCCACATGTAGACGATCGCGAAGAACCGACGAAACTGTCTGGCCGAGAACCGCCAGGCCATCCCTTCGTGCGGTGGCACGTCGCATAGCTGCGCAAGACGGTCGAAGTCCTTCGGTACGTTCGTCCGTGCGCGAGAGCGTGTCGCGAGCGAGCGAGCATCGCTCCAGATGAAAAGACGCTGCGATCCGGATGCCAGACGCGCCGGGGTGCCGATTTCGTGCATCCAATCGACCAGGCGGGCCACGACGTCCGGGACGGGCGTATGCTGATTCTCCCGTTCGGTCTTGAGGATTGCGGAGTAGACGAATCTACTCCCGTCGCCGCCCGTGATGCAGTCCTCTTGCAAGGTCTCGATCTCGGCCGCTCTTCGGGCCGACAGCGCAGCGATAAGCACGAAGCAGGCCTGGACGAGCACGACGGTGGCCTGCTCGATGACGTCGAGCGGAGACCGCCCCTTCGGCAGGCGCAGTCGCTCACTCAGCTTGCCGATTCCCTCCGCCTGCACGGCGGCGAGGCGGGCGAGTGCAGCGCGCCGCGACGGACGGTTGGTCGCTTTGGCGAACTCGTCCTCCATGACGGAGCGGCAAGACAGGACGATCGGACCGAGTTCGACGAACAGGCGGAGGCATCCGTCGATCAGCATCATCGCCTGGCGCTGCGGGATGACAGGCGTGCGACAGGTGTCGGAGCAGTGCTTGGCTGCCTCCGCCGAGGCGCTCGTCTCGAACGGATGGAACCGCAGGTTGTCACCCTCTATCTCTCGACGGAAGTCCCACAACTGCTCCGGTACGAGTAGTGTTCGGAACAGGGGGTTGTGGGTGAGCATATTAGGCTCCCCATTCGACCTCCCTGAAGCGACTTCGAGTTCGGCCGAGATGGATAATTGCGGCGGCAGGTGGAGGTGCTCGCGCACGGTCCTCGCGTCCGATATGTCCACCCCCGCTTGTGCCAGACCGGCTGCCCTTTCGGCTACGTCGAGGATGGACGCGAGGCCGTGGCGGGCGACGAGGACGTAGCGAGCGATGTCCGCCTGTCTAAGATGCTCGAAACGTTCGATGGGTTCTGCCTGGAGCCTCATGAAGTCCATCAGCTTGAAGAGCTCCCGGACCTGCGCGGCCTGCATTTGGGCGGTATCGATGCGCGAGGTCTCATGCTCGCGCAGCAGAACCGCATACTGCCTCGCCAACGCCAGCCATTCCTCGTTCGACGGGTCGGTCAGACGAGTTCCGTCGGGCAGGTGGTGCCGGAAATCGATACTCGCGGTGCGGGGCTGATCGAAATCGTAACTGGGCCCGTCTGCCACAGTCCAGACGTGGTCCTCCGGGTCCGACAGCAGCCATCCTGGCGTCGTGACGACGCCATCGATTGTGGTCGGCTCACCGACCGCCTTCAGAGCGACGACGTTCGAGCTCACCACGGCCTTGGCTTTTCGTAGCCTGGATCGGCGAGGCGCTTGTTAGCCGCCTGGCGGGCCTTGCGCAGGATGCGCGCGTTCGGACCGCGCGCCAAGGCTTCGAGCGCCGCTTCGCAGAAGGCCAGATCGTCGAGCCAGGCCTCGGCGAACCGTTCTTCTCGTTCTGGCGGCCAGCCCTCTGCCGCCTCCACGAGACTGCCGTGCCAAATGACGAGATCTGCTACGAGGTCGACGTCAGCCACGACCACCGCCGCCGGGCACCGACTGCACGCATCGACGCGCGTGCAGGTCTCGCCCCGCTCGGTCCCCGGCTGGATCCCGTCGCGAGGCTTGAGGCACATCCGCCCCAGTCCGGTGCTCATTGCCCGCTCTGCCAGCGCCTTCACCTTCTCCAAGGGGAGCCCTAGGCATTCGGCCGCGCCCTCAACCCCGTCGACGGCGATGCTAGCCAGAGCCTGTTGGAAGTCACGGATCTTTCTTTCGTAGATGATCCGCAGCGGCATCTTGACCACGTAATGTGCGGTCATCTCTTCATTCGAGTGATTGGCGACCGCGTTGGCCACGTTGATGTTGCCGTCCGCGGAAAGGGCCGCGTCGAGCAGGACGCTGGAGCGGATCATATCGACCCGAAGCTCGATCTCGGCGAGTTCCGCCGAACTGCTCGCGATCTTGCGCAGCCAGTGTAGCAGCCTGTGCTCGGAGAGCGGAGCCACACGCCCACGCCTCTCGACCAGGAAGAGGGCGTCATGTTCCACGCCCCGCGCGTGCTGCGCGAGCCGTGGCTGGATCTCCGCCGCGGCCTCTAGAACGGATATCGCACTCGGGGTGCCATCGCGATGGTCTATCGGCAGGTCGGTGACGATCGGACCGCCGGCCCTGCTTTTCCAGCCGCCAACTTCCATATATCCCGGCACGGTCGACCGCCTCATGCAATCGGTCTTTAGCCCGCGCGCGACGGCGCTGTTCGCCCCCGCCTCGACGACGTAGACGATACAAGCGGCCGCGACCGTGCGTTCGCACAGATGCAGCAGGCCGGTCAGCCTTTTCATGCCACCCAGGCCGCGCACGATCTTTGAGTAGTAGACGGTTTCGGCCACGGGGGTGTCTCGTCCCCCGCCCGGCATGAGGCCGCCGAGATCCCGATCAACGTGGTAGAGGAACGCCGCAAGTCCTTCCTCGCCCCGGGTCGTGAAGAACCTGACGGCGGCAGCCTTGGTCAGCGTGCCATCGGCGACTCCCGAGAGCACCTCGTCGAGCGCCACCTCCTGAGCTTGGGCTCGTGCGAGCAGCGCCATGCCCTCGGCGTGACGCTCGTAACCTTCCCGGAACGCGAGATGAGCACAGGCGAGGACGCGGTCGAGCCGGTCGCGGTTCAGCTTACGTATAGCGTCGGGAAGGTCGTCGACACCGACGTCCGACAGCTTGCTGGACAGGGCCAGGTTCGAGACGAAGGCGTCAACCTCGGCACGGTCGTAGTCGAGACGGAGGGACTTGGCGTAGCCGAGAACAACGCCAGACACCTTTTCGGACCGCAGGACCCTGGCCTCTGCGAGTGACGCCTTCGGACGGGACGAACCGGAGTTAGGCAGGGGCACGAGAACATCGGTCGCGTCCTCGAACATGGCCATTCGTTCAAGCACGGCCCTGGCTTGGACGACCTGCTTGGATGCTACGTGAGGCTTCTTGCCTCCACGCAGCCAGCTTTCGCGCCACTTCCGAAAGGCCCGTTCGATGATTCGTGCGGAGACCGCGTCTCCTTCGGAAAGCGCCTTCCTGGCTGTCTCCGGGAGCGCCGTACCGAGGAAACTGAAGACCGAAAGGACCAGTCCATACTGGTTCTTCCCGGCTGACGCGCTCGGTCCGGCCGCCTCGCAGAATCTGGCGGCGATCTTCGCGGCGCCGGTCCTGCCGAAGGTCGGGACGATTTCGCGGAAGGAGTAGTTGCGTCGGTGCTCCATGTGGAACGGCCGGGTCGGATCCTCGTGGCGCACCTCCTGATCGGCGCTGGCAAGCATATCGACGCATTCGGGGACGAGCAGGAACGCTCGCTTTGGCACCCCGAGTAGCCGGGCGAGCTCGGCCTCGTTGAGGTGGTCCTTGAAGACGGGCAGCTCGTCCCGCGCCCTCAACTGTTCGAGCAGCTCGCGAAGGTCTTCGCCGAGTGTCGGATAGGTGCAGCTCGCCGGAATCTCGTCGGCGATACTGGCTTCGAACTTCTCGACCACCTCCGACGTCTTCGGATATCGCACGAACACGGGTGTGTGAATTCCCATCTCGTCGGCAATCCACCTTCTGCTAATGCGCCCCCTCTCGAACACGAGCGTCCCGTCCCGATGCCGGCGCTCCAAGAGGTCGCGTATCTGGAGGTGCAGGTTCTCGTACAGCAGGCGCGTGGCGCCCTCTTTCTCCAGGATAGCGTCGTGCTTCGCGAGGTGCGCGCGTCCGATTTCCAGGAACCTCGCCGAGCCGTAGCTAAGATCGAGAAGGGAGTAGACGGTCTTGCGGTCCACCCTGCCGCGACGGACCGGAACCGATCCTGCCGCCCTGAGCTCGTCCAGGAGCACCCCCACGCGCCGGTCGATGCCTGGCCTCAGCGCCTTGATCGCCGCGGCCGAATTGTAGGTCGGCCTCGTGTCAGGCGCCGGTGTGGTCACACTGCCACCGGTGCCGCGATGTGGGGATGGGGGTCGTAGTCGTCGACCTCGAAGTCGTCGATGCGATAGTCGAAGATCGACGGCGGTCGCCGCAGCATTCTCAGCCGCGGCTCTCCACGCGGCTTGCGGGTCGTCTGCTCCTGGACGAGGTGCTCGTGGTTGAGATAGATATGCGCATCACCGCCGCTCCAGATGAGCTCGCCCGCTTCGAGGTCGCATTGCTGTGCTAGCATGCGGATGAGCAGGGCCGCCGAAAAAGCGTTGAACGCGTAGCCGAGCCCCAGATCACACGATCTCTGCCAGAGCATTCCGGACAAGCGTCCATCGGCCACGTGGAACTGGTAGGTCTTGTGGCACGGCGGCAGAGCCATTCTGTCGAGCTCGGCAACGTTCCAACCCTCTATGATATGGCGACGGCTCGCGGGGTTGTTCTTCAGATCCTCGACGAGTTGAGCGACCTGATTGATACCTTCGCCTCTCTCGAAGAGGCCGTCGGCACGATAGCGGTAGGTGGGCCAATCCACCCATTGCTTCCCATAGACCGGACCGAGGTCGCCCCACTGCCGCGCGAACGCGTCGTCGGCCAGAATCCGTGCTTCGAAGGTGTCGCGGTCGATATCCTCGCCGCTCTCGTGCCGGTATCGTTCGAGAGGCCAGTCGGTCCAGATGTGGACTTTCTGCTCGACGAGGGGTCGGATGGAGGTGCTTCCGCTCAGGAACCACAGCATTTCCCGCGCGGCCGTTTTCCACGCGACGCGCTTGGTTGTCAGAAGGGGAATGCGGTCATCGGAGAGATCGAAGCGCAAGTTGACGCCGAAGACCGCCCTCGTGCCAACACCCGTCCTATCGCGCCTTTCGTGGCCGTTCTCCCAGACATGCTGAAGGAGATCGAGGTATTGTTGCTCCGGATGCGTCACTGCCGTCTCGCTCCAATGTCAGATCATTCAACCTGCCATCTATATACAAGATCGAAACATAGCAAGAACGAATTAACGACGTGAATGATGCTCTAGCATAGCGCTAGGTTTTTTGATGATAGCGCCGTCCTGTAAATTCCGTGGTCTACGCCCTGATCCTAGCGACGTGACCATACAAAAGAACGGCAGGCCCAGTGCGACATCGCAGCTGCGCTGGTAGAGCAGGCAGTTGAGTTTCGCCCCCTCGCCCCCGACATGGAACTGGTATGTCTTGTGACACGGCGGCAGCGCCATCGCGTCGAGCTCGGCGACGTTCCAGCCCTCGATGATATGCCGCCGGCTGCCGGGATTGCTGCGTAGCGATTCGACCACCTCAGCAACCTGGTTGATACCCGGCCCCGGCCGGAAGCTGCCGTCGCTCTGCGCTTCATAGGTCGGCCAGTCGACCCATTGCTTGCCATAGACCGGACCGAGGTCGCCCCAGCGGGCGGCGAAGGCCTCGTCGTCGGCGATCCGCTGGACGAATTCCTCAAGCGGAACCTGCTCGCCCGTCTCCGCGACATAGCGCGCATGCGGCCATTCGTTCCAGATCTTGACCCCCTGCAGTACGAGCGGCCGAATGTTGGTGTTGCCGGTTAGGAACCACAGCAATTCGCGCGTCGCGGTCTTCCAGTAGACCCGCTTGGTGGTCACCAGCGGCATGGCTCCATCGGCCAGGTCGAACCGCAGCATCGCGCCGAAGACCGACCGCGTGCCCACGCCGGTCCGGTCCATGCGTTGGTCACCCTCCGACCATATGCGGCGCATGAGATCGAGATACTGCTGTTCGGGATGCGAT
>Ga0105236_1000020_pt1 | contig 23212 bp, 36 predicted proteins | sample Virmet3827_250_FD_89712 | JGI IMG/M metagenome (GOLD analysis project Ga0105236, IMG submission 89712) | Marine viral communities from the Southern Atlantic ocean transect to study dissolved organic matter and carbon cycling - metaG 3827_250 | ecosystem: Environmental > Aquatic > Marine >... | reverse complement strand
GTATGGTATGGTAGGACAATGCAATGTATTGTATGGTATGGTAATGTATCGTAACGTATGGCAACGTATGGCAATCCGATATCCGATTTCCGAAATCCGATATCCGATTTAATATTTCCGAAATCCTATTTCATATTTCCGAAATCCCATATCATATTTAATATTTCCGAAATCCGATTTCCGAATTCCGATGCATATGGCAACGTATGGCAACGTATTGCAGTGTATGGCAACCTATTGTGGTGTATTGCTGGTCAGGTATGACCCTATAACGTTAAAAAATGCTAGAAACCACTCGTTTGATGGTCCTTTATGAATAACAAACCACGATATCTAATTGAAGCAATCTCCAACATTTACTTGCGCCGTCACGCAAATCTATCTTGTGCTATAAGAGTTCTCGCTGTCAAGGGTATTAGGTAGCCCGACAATGGCAAAAGGATAGTTGGCGGGTTTAGAGGGTTTCCACCATAAGTATACAAAACAGCCGTTCTACGCCGTTTTTTTTCCTGTATTAAAGAAAACTATCCTAACTATCCTAACTGCTCTATGTGGTTGAAATCTATAAGGTTTTACCTGGTAAAACTAGTCTTTAAACTATCCTAAACTGTCCTGGAAATGGCTACCAGCCCTGTAAAAGAGCCAGTAACCTTCCCTTGTTTAGCAAAACTATCCTAAACTATCCTGGCTGGAATCGACCACACCTTTAATGAACATCCATCCAGTCATAAGGGTAAACCCTATAGCAGGCGCAAAGAGCACGGTTATTGCCAGGCCTATAGGTGCGTAGCTGTACGCCAGCAAGGTGGCGATTAGGTAGCAAACGAGACCCATAGTGCAGCGTTTATCCGACTTATCGATTTCCTTTTGCTGCTCTGCTCTGAGTCTGTCGATCTCAGCAAAGGCCGCCGCTCTTTCCTCGTCGCTTCTTCTTAATGACTTATACATTGGTATCCCCTTGGTAAAAAATTGTCGATGCAATTTAATACCTTAAGTAGCCCTATATGTCAATTAAATACTTAATCTATTTAAGCTTAAATCAATCCTTATGAATGCCGTACACCAAGCCCCAGAGGGAATTGCTAGCGCGTACTCTTATTCGTGCTAAGCGTAGTTCTTCCTCTTGCCGTTGCTGTTTTTTGTATTCTAAAATTTCGTAAATATCTGCGACGATAAGCACTATCATAAAAGCGAAAAAACCAGTAATGGCGAATATATGAGATATCAAGAAAAACCAGTCACCATTACTAGCCGCCAATTGTAACGCACGTAAAACCAAGGTAGTCTCCTGTAGAAAATTGTCGATACAATTGATTACCTTAAGTAGCCTCATATGTCAATTAAATAGTTAACCTTTTCTTGGGCTCATATCGTACTCATGCCCTATTAAAATCCAGTTATAACCATTGCCGGCATTGTTAGCTGCGCCATGAATATCAGCGAATTTTATTTGGTAGTACTTGGCCAGTTTTAACGCAGCGCGTCTATGATTATCATACCGCTCCATGCTGGCATTAAAACGGCAGGTTTTCTCGTACTCAATCCAAGCGTAAACCCTGGAACCAGAGTACGTATTGTACTCGTTGATACTTTCGCTCAATGTCTGGCGGTCACGTATGCCGTCATAACCGATATTGTCATTGTCCATTGCCACTGCTTCAATCGTCATTGATACTTTTTGGCCATTGAGAAACTCACTCAGTTCTCCAATCTCCCTGGTTTCAATGCCTATGGTCTTTGCCGACCTATGCCAAAATCCAACTTGACCTAGTCCTACGTTACTGGTGTCACCCATTACTACCTACCTATCGTTCGTTGTTTATCGTCAATTGTTTCATGTGAAACATTTAAGCCATTTTTAAAATAGTGTTCCTGATTCCCTCTATCTCAGTACCATGGTGGGCACCTGCATAATAACGTGCTGTGTCACAAATCAAGGCCAGGGCCCTACCGTGACTATTAACCAATTGACTTTCATCAAAGCAAATCCTATCCATGTATGCGAGAAAATACCAAGCGGTTGATTCTACCGCTAAAGCAGCACGCAGGTTATCCGCTTTGCCATAGTCAGCGACGCAATCACTAGCCTCTAGTTCTTCACCTTCTAATAACTTAAATAGTTCTTCCTGTTGACTACTTGTAAGCCTTTTCTGGCTATCCAATACTTGATATAAAGTCCTAGTCTTCTTAATCTTATCCATTACTTACCTACCTGTTTGGTTAATCTCTACTCCGATTAGTCTATATCTAATAGACGTTAATTGCAAGTACTTCCTTTATTATATGTCATTTTTATTTGCACCTATGCTTATGTCTCAATTTGCTACAATGTCCTATTATGAGAATCATATCCTATTATGAGAACACAATCCCATTTTACTACATAGTCTCAATATGAAAATCACAATCCCATTTTACTACACTGTATCCTATTTCGAGAATCATACCCGCAATTTTAGAAAGTACATTTTTTTTAGTAATGCCCAAAACATTCCTTGCGTATAACGTCAATTAGTATATACTCATTGTGTCGCCAGTGGGTGGCAGCAAACGAAAGGTAATTAGTAATGGAATTAATACATAAGGTGCGGGTTAAAAAACCTAAGCCCCAGAATTCACGAGTCTTCTATAGGGGGCCAAGTGAAATCGATGGCAAGACCATCGTTGGTATTATCTCGGGTCTTGTCAAAGATTCCGATAATAAAAAAACGGGAGCAATCCCTCAGATATGGATTTTAGTCCATAGGGTGAAACCCTATGAAGCAGCTAAGACAGGTGCGGATTATTCAATCTGCGGTAATTGTCCGCTAAGGAAAAGTACGTTTGTCAAAGGGCAAGTTTCGGACAAGCCTTGTTATTTGGAGTTGTCAAAGGCTCCAAGGGCAGTTTGGTCTGCGAACAAGGACAAGGACGTCATTAGTCCTTGTGAACTTAGGACAATATTGGATGGTAGAAGGGTTAGGAGGGGAGCATATGGCGACCCGCTAGCAATCCCACAATCGGTATGGGTGGAATATTTCTCTGGGATACCTGGTACGGGCTACACCCATCAATGGGAGCTTCTTGAGAGAGAGATGGTTGAAGCAGGGACAATCGAACCCTTATTGGAGGTAGCAGCATGAATATAGATTATGAAAATAGGCCACAGTACAACTTGATGGCAAGTGTTCATACCGGAGAAGAAAAGGAGCGAGCCAACCGGATAGGCTTTAGAACGTTTCGTGTTCTTAGTCCAGGAGACAAGCCGCTACCGGATGAAATCATTTGTCCAGCCACCAAGGAAGGTGGGGCAAAGACAACGTGCATTAAATGCATGCTATGTAACGGGAACAAGAGTACCGCTACGTTTAAGGACAAGCGAAAAAATATCGGAGCTTATGCTCACGGTTAAACAACAAATGTTTCACGTGAAACATTATAGGAGAAAGTACCACTGATGAGGCCTCAATGGCCGAAACACCTTAGGGTGTCTGGTACAGGAACAAACAACAAATGGGAGGATATCATGAAGATATCAGATAAGACGATTGAGAGGGCGCTAAGCTCGGGGATAAGATTGTCCCAAGTCGGGGACAACATAATTATCTCGGCAAAGGCTGGGACAGATGATGCCCATGCCCTGTATCGGTGCAGTTCGAAGGGTGCCCATTTTAAGGGTGCCCATAGGGTCAACCCGGAGGAGTTCTGTTGGTGGTTGGATTGTGAGGACACAATCATAGGTAACCTGGATGGTTTCGGACATATCTTCCGGAAGCACTACGAACAGGCCAAGATAAAATACGCAGTGGACTATACCACTATATTTATCGACGATTTGGGACAGGTTCAGGTTAGATGGGACAAGGCTTCCACGGTAAGGGAAGCCAAGAAGTTATCCGGACAATACGATATCCCGGATAATGCCCACAAGCACAAGGGGGCATGGGTGCTAACGTCCAGCTTCTTGAGTAGTAACCCGGAGGATAAAGTAGAAGCCCACTTTAGGAGTGGGAAGAAGAGATGGGCTGGCCCCATTCATGGGAGACCTGGGACATCTGCGGCCATGGCCTGGATGCAGAAGGCAGGTGCCCCTGGGGATACCATGAAGGAAATAGCCAGGGCCTACAACGGGTGTTGGTAGGCGGGAACGAACGAACGAACAACAAAAGGAGTGAGTGATGAGTGGAATAAAGAGGAAGGTGGCCGAGAGGGTTCGGGCTATTGAGGAGCTAAACCAGTTCACAAGGGACAAAGAGCTTATGGACAGCACGTCTAGGACAATGCTTGTCCTTCATGTGGAGGACCTCCAGGACGAACTCCTGAGGTGCTCGAAGCTTCTTGAACATTGTCTGTGGTTTACGGACACCCTTGCAGAGATAGTAGGGGTGGAAATCATATCCCGGCATAAGAAGGAGGAGGAGATATCATGATTGCAGTCTTACAGAAGGGTTACAATCTATACGGCGTGGGGGTGAGTATCTTATCAGCTCTGGACGATGCCCGAGAGTGGCTTGGGAGGGACGATAAAACAGATGAGGATCTGCCGGTCTTGTCCGAAGCCGACGACGGCGAGATCTGCTGGGCTCACTGCTCAAAGCGTCTCGCAGACGCAGTGGCTAATTTCGGATCTGTACCCTACGACGACGACGGCAACAGGGTTTATACTGAACAGGAGGAGATATCATGAGAAAGCTAAAGCGGACAACAATTAGGCGCTACAGCGCCAAGCAGATAGCCGCGCATATGAAAAGGTATTGCGAGCACCTCTCCAAGAGGAGAGGGGGCAATCCACTGTTCAGGGTGGACCTCCGGCAATGCACGATATACCGGAGGAATAGCCATGGCAAATACGGCTGCCTGTACGGGTTCTGTCTGCAGTATGCGGACAATGGACTACCGCGCTGGACAGCACGTCGGGACGACTGGACGAAAGCCCGGGCGGACCTGATTGAGTATCTTTACCGGGTATACGAGCACGCCGAACACGCGAGCGAGGATGCATGATGAAGCAGTTGAGCTACACGACTGTGCGAAAGTACAGTCCGGACAAGCTAGCCAGGCACTTGAGCAGGTACCTGGAGGCGAACGGGATAACCCGATGGAGCATATATCTCTCCACTGGATACGTTCTGGACAATGGCGACGTCGCCTTTAATTTTAGGGACGAAGACAGGGGGAGAATGGTCGGCCTCCTTCGGGAGGTTTATCATGTTGTTAGGATGAGGGAAAAACATTTAACATAAAACTTGACCTTTCCATCAAACAGATGCTAGGGTCCAGGAGGAGAAAGAAATGAACAAAGGTAAGAGGACGATAACAATAAAGGGGGACCAGCTCCCTTCGTGCCACCGAGAGCGGGAGGCCATGGCTTCAGGACTAGGTACTCACTATGCGGTGCGGGTCAATCGCTTTGGGACGGGAAATTCGTCCGATAGCGGAGTGATCCCCGGATGTGGTGTGATCTCAATCGAGGTCGACGTTGAGGTCCCGGACCCGGACAGGGTCTTGGGCCTGGGGAGGCAGGTATGATTGTGCCAATGATAGCGGCATTGTCTTCAATATCCAAGGGAGCCTCTACGTCAGGGTCGTCGTTCGGTGGGACCAACTCAGCCCTGTCGGTGGCAGTAGGTAAAGTTGGTCGGGACATACGCGACGGTCCGACCCGTTGGTCACCGGCCCACAATTGCTGGGTTGGCGAAGATGGGGACTTCATGGACTGGTTGGGGGATTGCGATGGGAGGTTCTCTGGCCCAAATGCCTTGGAGGTTTATCGTCATGAATGTGACAAGGAACAAGCGGGGATAATCCCCCGGCATTATATTAAGCCGGGAATATTTAACAATCATCTGTACGAAGGGAGGCGGTATGACGATTGAAGACTCCTATGATGCGTATGACGAGGACAGGGACAAAGAAGTCGATGATGACGACTTCCCCCGCTGCTCTTGTAGTGACCCATGCTGCCCTTGCGATGGTATTAAGGTCGGCGTCCCCTGATTAGTGAATAACAACAACAAACAAAAGGAAGAGATATTATGCTTAATAGAGTACTTGAGAGCGAAAGCGCCCTATCCAACAAGCCCCTGGCCGAAGCTGACCTGGTTCAGGCGGTCACCCGCCTTGCCGAGATCTCTGATGAGAGGACAATCGAAAGGGTCTTCTACACGACCCTCCGTGCCGCCATTAACAGCGTGCGTCATAAGGAGTGCTCAACGTGTCGGGGGAAACTGGTCGAGAACGACTGGGACGTCCTTGGGAACCGCACGGACGAGTGCGAGCCATGTCAGGACACACTTTGGGCGGTTGCCACAAACTAGGTCTTATTTACAAATTCCGGGGACCGGTGGATGATTGGGGTTATTGTCAGTTAGTCAGTCAGTCAGTCATTCACCGGTTTCGAGGAGGAAGCTATGGACGTAAGAATAGATAAGGGGACGACGGTGCATTTAGCGGAAGCACTCGTCTGTGCCTGGCAGGACGCTGGGCTTGCGCCCCTGAGTGTGCAGGGTTCGGTCTACTTGTACCGGGACGGCTTCTACAAAGAGGTCGAAAACCTGCCGGGATTAATTATGGAGTCCCTGGAGGGGGTGCAGATTGGGGACGGTGAGAAATGCCTCGGGTTGACTTTCTCGAAATGCGAGGACGTTAGAAAGGCGGTTTTGCATCATAGCGCTATATTCGACCCGGCGGCATTCGAGGACCGAAGGGTCGGAATAGGGACGAAGGACGGGTTCTACGTTCCTTACGCTGACACCTACGTTCGAGTTGAGCACAGCCCGAACAACTTTCTGCGCTCGTGCGTCGGTGACAGTTTAAGCTTCGAGCCACCCGAGAAGCTGCTGCTTTTCCTTGAACAGATATTTGGGAGTGACGACCATCAAGAACGGGAGGGGAAAATCGCGGTAATACAGGAAGTGCTTGGTGCCGCACTGTCAGGTGTACCACTGCAGAGGGCGCTATTGCTCCTTGGTAGTGGGTGTAACGGTAAATCGAGCTTGATGGACCTATTGGCCCTGCTGGTCAAGAAAGTCTCACACGTAGAGCCTCGCCACCTGAACGGGTCTACTTCGAGTTACTATCTCGCTCAGCTTGCGGACTGTGCTCTTAATAACGGCGGGGAGCTTGCTGCGGACGCACTATCGAAAGAAACAGGGTGTCTGAAGGCGCTTATCGGTAGAGACAGGTTCTATGTGCGGCCCCCGTTCGGTGCTCCGTACTCGATTAGGCCCAGTTGCGTGAACGTGTTTAGTACGAATCACCAGCCCATTTTTAATGACTACACGTCGGGGTTCAGTCGACGCTTTGCTATAATGCATCTCACGACTTCATTTGAGGGTCGTAAGCTCGATTTTAAGTCTGAGATTTGGCCAGGCATCGAGGCGGAGAGGTCGAAAATCCTTGGTTGGGCTCTGAGGGGCGCGAGTCGCGTTGTTAAGCAGAGAGATCTTACGCCGCTTAAAACTAGCCAGGATATGTTAATGCAAATCGCTCTTGAGTGCCCTGTGCGTGATTTTTTCGAGAGCGCGTGTACGCCGTATAAACCGGGGAATACGCAAGCGGCATCGCTGTATGATGATTTCACAGCGTACGTTGCGAGGAAGAAGCTGCCGGAGGGTACGAGTAAAACGAAATTTGGGCGCGTCTTCACAGAAGTCCTATCGAATTATTGTGCAGCTAATCCGAAAATGAGAATCGGTGGTAATGTTTATTATAAAGTAACAGTCAAGCCTCAAACCGAATGGGGTATTGAGTCAACGTGGAATTAAGGAGTGAGTAATGAGTGGATTAAATAAAGTGATGCTGTTGGGGAATCTGGGGGTAGATCCCGAGGTGAAATACACGAGCGCTGGTAATGCGGTCTGCAATTTTACACTTGCAACGTCGGATTCCTGGACCGACAAGAGCGGGAAAAAGCAAGATAAAACCGAGTGGCATCGGATCGTCGTCTGGAGCAAGTTGGCCGAGCTTTGCGGGGAATATCTCTCTAAGGGTCGACAGGTATTCCTTGAAGGCAAGATTCAGACACGGTCGTGGGAAGACCGAGACGGCAATAAGCGCCACACGACTGAGATTGTCGCTAATGACGTAAAGTTCTTCTCTAAGAAAGAAAACAGTGAAGATATACCGTTTTAATTTGACTAAAGCGGCAAGTATGATAATTAGGAAAAAAGCAACAACGGCATGAAGGGAAAGATGAAAAATGGCAGCACAAGCAAAAAATAAAGACTGGGGTTTCACTCCAGTCGGAATAGACCACCCAAGGGAAGGGCAGTTCAGCTCGACCCATTGGGGGTTCGCAAAGGACGGACCTAGTCCGTACTCAATCCATGGGATGTGGAATGGGTTCCATGGGATTAGGTCTCCAGAGAATCCCCCTATGCTGTGGGGGAATAGGCTGGAAGGGATAGTGGCGGAGGTCGCGCTACCGAAGATTGAGAAATACCTTGGTGGTGAGATTGATATGCTCGTTTGTCCTACGAGGGTGGCGACTTACCGAGGCGCTGGGTTTAGGGTAACGTGCGACCGCCTTCTATCGATGAAGACCTCCGATGGTACTATCACCATGGGCCTGGAAGTGAAGACCTCTTCGTCATGGAAGCAGCAGCGCCTGTATGGTGATGAGTGGAGTCCTGACTCTGTGCCTCCGTTCGTCGCTGCCCAATGCCAGGCCCACATGGCTGCGCATCCAGAGATGGATTTATGTTTCGTGGCGGCTTGGTTTTACCGACCAGAGGACCCGAAGATCTACGTCGTCGAGCGGGACGAGGGTATGATACAGGAGGCCATGGACTGGCTGGCGGACTGGCACCTGCGACATGTCGTTGGTAATAATCCACCGAAAATCGACGGTTCAAAGGAGTGTACTCGGTGGCTCCAGAAGTTGGACTCAACGGACCCGGTGATAGTCGAGGCTGACGAGGAGCAGCGGGTTCTGATTGAGGAGTACGCGAAGACAAAGAAAGAGTTTGCGGAATCAAAAGGGAAACTCGATCTTCTTAAGAATCAGATCCACGGTGCCATTGATGGTGAAGGCGGGATCTCAGCCGACGGGATTGGGACGGTGAAGAAGTCAAGCGGGAAGGTGTCGAGGCTTTCCGATAATTTTGGAGAGAGCTATGAAAAATAGTGTTGTGTCAAAGATTGAAAGTTATTTATCGACAGGGAATATTGCCTCCCTCTCTCCTGACGAGAGGGTTAGCCTTCTCGCGCAGGTGACGGAGTCCATGGGGTTGAACCCATTAACTAGGCCAGTACAGATACTGTCTATGAACGGTTCGACGGTACTGTACGTGACGAAGGGTGCCTGTGACCAACTAAGGGCCATACACAACATCTCGATAAGAATCATCGAGAAGGAAGTGGCCTCTAATAGCGTCACGGTGGTCGTTTCTGGCACGACCCCTGAAGGTCGAACAGATGAGGAGGTTGCAGTCTGCTTCGGCAATCCTGCGAAGGACCCGAACCTTGTCATGAAGACACTATCCAAGGCGAAGCGTAGATTAACCCTAAGTATCGTCGGGCTGGGTATGCTGTCTGAAGACGAGACTGAGACGGTGCCGGGTGCTCGCAGGCTTGAGGTTCCAGAGGCAGTTCACGACTCGCCAGCCCCTCGGAGTCAGTCGAGGGTGGTTGAGGCTCTGCGTGAGAGGCTGCATGTACAGAAGGCAGCACCAGCACCAGCACCAGCACCAGCACCACCGGCGGCATCGGTTAAGGGTGTTGAGTTCTCGTACGAACCGTTACCAGAAGTGCCGGGGGGTGAGTGATGAAGAAGTGGCGGAACTATACTCAGAGGTTTCTGAACGTAACACCCTGGCACGGCATTGGTCATGATGGAGTATGCACTTGTGGGATTGGCAGTTGCCTTGATCCGGGTGCGCACCCGCTAAACGAATACGCGCAGGAGCTTTACGACGAAGGGAAGTTGCCAGCGAATCTGGCTATCGTTCCTAGCGGGGACTTCATTGTCCTTGAGGTTCAGCAACACGGTCGGGGCAAGTGGGCAGACCTAAAGGCATCTCATAAGATTGAGAAAACCTGGGTGTCTACCGGCATTAGGGGGGAGTGGTTCATCTTCTTCAAGAAGCCATCAGCCAGGGTTGACTTGTCACTCGGCGACGGCGTCAGGATGCGGGACTCAGAGTTCCTTGCGCCACCGTCGCTTCTTCCTGACGGAAAGAGGCTGAAGTGGCTCGTTGCTCCCTGGGATTGTGACCTCGGTCCGCTCCCGGCTAGCCTGCTTGTTGCTGTCACTAAGTCGTCGACTGCGCGAGGCTATGATCCAGCTAGTGCAGTCAGGGATTCGGCTGTGCGAATGTTTATCCGGAGGATGTTCCTTAATCAGGAAGGGAAGCTGGACGGGGAACCGCGTCGCGAGAAGGTTCGTGAACAAGCGGTCGCATTTTACGACGGGAATTGCCCGTCAATCGAAACTGGCGAGTTTATGTCGATCGTCGAGTCCGTGATAGCTGAGTGTGAGATTATCCCTCCGCCGCCAAAGGAAGCAGTAGATGCTGCTGAATTTTTTGGAGGTGAAGTAGTTGACCATCTGAGCTACAGGGAGTAGTAGTCGATATAAGCAAGGAGTGATGAATGGGGAGCAGGGAAGATGGGGTAAAGGATGCGATGGGTCGGTTCTTTTCTAAAGCTCCGGGGATGGATCTCCCGAAGCCTAAGGCAAAGAGGCGCAAAGCAAAGGACGGGTTGTCTGAAGAGATGATCCAGAACCGCCTAGTCTCTCTGCTCCGTGGGTCGTTTGACGTGTTCCTGTTTAGCGTCCCGATGGGTGGTGCTAGAACTGCCCATGCGGGAGCTAGGCTAAAAAGAGGAGGAGCGCTTAAGGGGTGCCCCGATTTGATATTACTGACTCCGCCCTGCTCTGGGTTTAAGGGCGTGTGCTGGGAGTTAAAGAAAGATGGCGGCCGCGTGAGCCCGGAGCAATTGGCTTTCATGAGCCAAGCAGCCGCCTTAGGTTTTTTGTGTGTTATCGTGTCCGGATTGGACGCGAATTTAAATTTAGCGAGGTATCTTTATGAGAAAGCAGAGAACAAAAGAACAGAAGCCGCGATCATTTCCTTCTGTGTCGAGACCGACGGCGTACGCATCATTAGTTGAGCTTTGCGAGGAGCAGGGGCTGACCGTTCGATTATGGGCAGAGAAGCATGGCCTGAATCACTTCGCACTGAGTAAGTGGGGCAGACGTCACCGCAAGCCACGCCTTGAGAAGGCGGTGCTTATACAGAAGATCACGAACGGAAGGGTTCGAGCAATCGACTGGGATTGATGAGGTAATAATAATAATAACAACAGCAACAGCAACAAAAGGTAGGTAATTATGAGTACAGGGTTCACGGTAGCATCAGGAGTCTTCCTGATGGCTGCATTTGTAAGCGGTGTCTATGTCGGAAAGAAGTCTGTAGAAATTCCCGATATCGTCGAGATGGATGAGACGGAGTTCAGGCAGCACGAGTCTAAGGTGAAACGCGACGAAGCGATCAGGAGCCTGATGTTGTCAGAGCAGCGCGCTCAAGTTCGGCGCGACTATAGGAAGTCAATCTCGGGGAAAGATAAAGAGGATCTAATCGGCATCATCAAGGGGGCATTCAATGACTGAGAAAGAAAAAGCTTCTTTGAAGTTAGAGACTCTTGAGACTAACGTTCATTATCTACTCAGCAGCGTTCTTGACGTTAAACATTGGTTTGAAGCCCAGCACGAGCTTCACCACAACAAAGAGAAGTTTCCACACACGGCTGAGTACCCCACCGTGGCTGAAGATCTTGGAGGAATAGCTGATCTGATTAAGCAGTCAAAGCTTTCCTTGCAGCCGTCGCTAATGTCGGGGAGGAAAGGTGCTCTTGACGTTCAGAAGAAGTCGATCAAGCAGAAGCTCTCAGACGTACCTATCGCAGCGACGCTTGCAGCGCTGTCCATTGCTGGCGCGATAACGTGGGTTGTCTTCAACCCCAGTGTTGTTCGAGCGCTGCCTTGGTAGCGGTCGCGATTATCTGTGCTGTCATGGCTATTATCTATGGCCATTACCCAACCCCCTAGACCCAGTTATCCTCCTCGCATATAATCGTCTTATGACAAATAAGAAAGGTGAAGGCACTGCGGCGTATGAGAACAACTCACTTCTTATGCGTATGTATGCAGGTGTCGTGGAGGAGATTAGGACTATGAGCAAAGGAGACGATTCGTATAAGGACGTTGTCGCAGATAGGGGAAACATGAGTGCGATGGATTTAATGAAGATCTATGAAAAGCTCTTGAAAGATAACGCCGCGCTCAAGGAGCGTGTGGCTCGTCTTGAGGCGCGGCTAATTAAGGTCTCTAATTGATTTAGTGTTTGTATCTGTAAATCCTGCCAACCTCGTTTTTGTCAATCCATCGCACTATCTCGCCGTCTCTCGGGTTGAAATATTTTACTTTAACCCTGAGATTTGTCTCAACGACAATACTCGCGCCGATTATATTATTGAAGTCGCACAGAAGTAGTCCTTGCATTTACCCATCCTTGTTTGTTGTTCGTGTAGATCTTAACAGTTGTTGCTTGATGGGTCAACTTTAAAGTCTGGGCCAGTTAAATTTTGTCGTCGATCGATACCGAGGCTTTCCGAGTTCTCCTCGAAAATCTATATGGATCCACGTTGGATAGAGGATAACACCACCGTCGTCGCCGACTGCTTCAGACGCGAGTGTGTATAGTCTTACAATGTTTATGGGTACCTTCAGAGATGCGGCGGAGAACGTGAAATCCGCTGCATACCCACTGCCGTTCGCTTGCGGCTGGTGGAAGCTTTTTGGTGCGCCCCCGACACTCTTATTATGAGACGGGCACCGGACTCCTGATGAGATTCGGAGTGGCTCTCGCACCGACTTCCTGATTTCTTCGAGAACGTGAACCACTTCTTGATGAATTTCGTTTTCACCACAGCATGGACATTTAAATTCTTTTGCTTGAAAATGAGGCCCTAGCCAAATAGAGTCATGAATCATCACCAGCTCCACTTTAATCCGGCTGTTGCTCCCCAGTTGACTTCCTGGCCCCACTCGGAACCCGCGAACCCTTCGACGAATAGCTCAAGGTCTTCTGTAGGCTTTGAGCCAAGACCGATACTCCCAAGCCAGCCATCCCTATCGACATTACCAGCGAGACGCAGCATACTTTCGCCACCCGAGACACCGGCTAAGAGCTTTTTTTTAGTTTCGATGTTTTTTTTATCGCCTCACCAATAACGTCAGCCTTTGCCTCATTAGACTTTACCAGGCTTCGCCCCATTGTATAGCTGCTCCCGCAGACAGCAGCCAGGATGGCCCCTATTACCTGAGTCCATTGGTTGCCTTCCATTGACGCAAGAATTACCCCGCCGAGCATACCAACAATACTAACCCAGAACTCTGTGCTCTTAATGCCTGTCTTTTTCATCTTGAAGTCTCCCGCTCTTTGCCTCGTAGCTCACGCGCCATAATCTAGTTTCTTCCCGGAAGACATAGAACTCTTTCAAAAGTTCTACCATTTTCGCATGGGTCTCCTCGATATTCTTCTCAAGGGACTCTACTCTCTGCCCAAGCAGGGCCAGCTGTGTCTCCGACCCTGCACCATTCTTCTTCTTGCTTATACTCTCGACGAGTTTAAATGCTCCCAGTACGATTGAGACAATAGCAGCGGTAGCTCCCGTCTGTACTGGGTCCATTCGCTAACTCCAGGGCAAACCGCTTTCAGTCGGTGGATCAATCTTGTTCAGAATCTGCTGCTCGACGTGAGCTTCCGACTTCGCTTTTTGCTCGACAGTCATCACAGAGAAGAGCCATTCAAGAGCCTGCTCTTTCGTCACTTCAGCGTATGGTGTGAAGTCTTGGATGTTGCTGATGTCAAGAGCACACGTTCCGATGATGCTGCCATGGGCCGTTAGGGGTTCCCCCTCGGGCTCGGGATTCGGGTACTCGCGAGAGTCTGTACAATTCCAGTGTAAGTTGAAGATCACCTTTTCGCGACCGTCTTTGATTTTCCAGTCGTTGCAATTTGAGATATTCCATGTAGCTGTCATTTTCTCTGTTCTCCGTTATGCCATAGTCATGCTGTGAGCAGTTATGTGCGCGACGTGACGAAGCGTTGCGCCCGCCTCTCCGCCTGTTACTGCGAACTTAATCCCAACTTTATTGGTTGATGTCGCAAAATAAATTTTATCGTCAATCCCGGTCCCCGCCGATGCGTGACCTATCGCCGCATCATTATCCGTAAACTCGTTTTCTCTATATGCATTTACACTATCTCCCGTCGAAAATGCCGCGTTGCTGGCACCAATAAAGCCAGCCACCGGTGCCACCGTGCAATAGTCCTGTGGCTCTATGCCTGTTGTGGATGCGACATTGAACGTGCCGTAGTCACCGGATGCGGGGTCCTTATCTGTGCTACTTATTGTCGTTGTAACAGGTGTGCCAGTCCCATCCGAACCAGAAGAGAACGTAACTTCCATGCCATCGTCGAAGTTAGTGATATCTGCTGGAGTTGCAAGAGTTACCTTGGTGATTATGGCGTCTGAATTAAGTCGACCAAGACTAGAAACATGCGTGTACTGAATTGCGAAATTATACTCTCGACTCACAAAATCGTTTCTAAGATATGTTCCGCTGGCCGTAGTGCAGGTACTCATAAGCACAACCTTTACTTTAACCACCTGCGAATTATCAAAGCCACTGGTTGAGAATAGTTCAAAATCTGCCGTCCCCGCAGTGTCATCCAGGTATGTTAGGGTGTCATCTGTTGTTTGAACTTGCGCAAATGCGTGCGTTGTTTGAGCACAACCACGGCCACCGTAGATAGTTCCATTCCTCGCAATAGTATAATTAGCCGTTGTCCTTACGTTGTATCCTAATGCGGTTGATCCCAAGTGCCCCGCCGTTGAATCAAACCCTAGAACTTGCGACTTATCGCCATCTGCTGTTGAACCCATTCCGACGCACGCGGAATAGTCCCCGGATGCATGACACATTCTCCCCATCGAATGACTACGATCACCGGTAGCGGTGGATTGTTGACCGATTGTCGATGAGTAGTCGCCGGTTGCAGTTGATTGGTCACCAATCGCCACTGATTTGGTGCCTGGTGTGCTCGTATTTGCGATGCTTAGACCGGCGTTCATGGTGACGTTGCCATCGGCTGCAATCTTCATCGACTCAGCGACACCACCCGCGCAAAAAATCACATCACCCACTCGATGTCTTATATTGACAAGCGTTGCTCTGTATTGAATCTCACCTAACTTGGTCGTTTTATCGTACTCATAAAAATTAATTTCACCTATATCGTCGCTTCTAGCCAAGATTCCTAACGCATTCCCGTCCGTCTCATTTGTTTGGATAGTAACCGTCGAAGGTGATGCTCCGTGTGCATCGGCACCGATTAGCACGCCCCCATTAGAATCAATCCGCATCCGTTCTCCAAAGGCTCCACCGCTGGCTTCTGTGTAAAACGCTAAATATCCGTTAGCTGTTGCCGCTGAGTCACACGCCGCTTCTTGTGCTGCGACTATTGAGCAGATCCTATCGTCAAAGTTTCTATTCCCAAAATCGATCTTCCCATAGATCTCATCGACACCAAAACTTCCGTCATAAGACTGCATCACAATGGCGGCACCACCGGCATCTTTTTGCATATGGAGCATAGCCGCTGGCTCCGCCGTCCCAATCCCGACATCGCCGTTAGTCACATGGAAATCACCGCCGGGGATTGTTACGTTGCCCGCTAAATCAATCTCAAGCTTAGTGTTCGATCCTACGGCATTATGTTGATCGATCTTGAACACATAACTATCATCCTCATCTGAACCCATCACCCACTTGGTGGCACCTTCTACTACTTGGAATCGAATCCTTGGGTCTCCGTCGTCAGACCTGATGGCTATCCCTCCGGCCCGATCGGTCCCCGTGGATCGAACCTCTAGAATGTCCCCGCCCACCTCAGAGCCGGTTCCGTGAATCGCGAATGGGTACGGTGGTGGATCTGTATATTCCTCCGGGTCCGATCCTGGGACCAGGTAATCCTCTGTCCACGCTCCAACCCCGGCATTTCCAGTTCCGCTGCTAACAAGCCGAACCGATTCATAGCCATCAGTCGTATTAATCTTAATGTAGTCATTACCGTCGAGACCTTCGATCTCCACAGCAGCTGCCTTGTTATCGGGAATGACATCAGTCGTGGCAGAGAATAACTCGCCGAATGTTATAATTTTTGCATCAGCCATAACTTACCTCACTTTGCCGCTGTGGCTTTGATGTAGAGAGTTCCCTGCATAGCGCCCGTGTCATCGTCATCATAGGTGCATCTCACATGCCCTAGCTTCATATTGAAATTAACGATGGTCAGCACATCAGTCGTCAGGTCAATCGTCTGGATGTCACATCCGGCAGTAGCTCCGATGCCAGACCCCTGAACCTCGGTCCCGTCTTCTTGCGTGATTACGGATTTGAGCCTTATCCTAATATTCTCAGCAGTGTCAGTCGCAAAGAACTCCCAGGTTTGCCTGCCCTGGTCTTGGACTTTTAGGTCCATGGCGAAGGTCTCGGTTTCTCCAGATAGGCTTGCAAATTTCTTAGTTATGGTACGCATTGATTTCTCCTATGGCACAGTGGCGGGACATCTTTTCATCCCAAGTGGTTATTATACCATGGCCCTTTGCGACGGGGGCATGGTCTTATCGACGCTATCCTTCATAGAGGCTATGCCCCTCTGTCGTCTCTTTTCTATTCCTGGTACTGCAAAGTTACCCTGCAGGTCGACTCCCATGGGTAGGCCAATTATGTCACCGATTCCGGTCAGCTTATACATCGTCATCTTGTCTTGCATTGTTAGCTTTTCACGCTTCTTAGGGTCGGTCAATCCTTCACGGACACCGGAAACAATTCGCGCATAATGCTCAGGATACAGTCTCTTCATAGCTTGACACATAATTTGCGTCACCGTCCCCGATGCAACGGAGGAAGTGAATACCGGTATTGGGTTGTGAAATACCGCGCAGACCTGAGCCATTTTATCGAAGGCATAGTCAGGTCCATTGACTATTTCTTCGCCGGTAACAGGGTCGTCCCTGACCGTTATCGCGGCAGGTGTTAATTCATGCAGCGTGTTTATTCCCTTTGCCATGGCCTCTTTCGTCGCACTCCTAACTCCGGGCAGGTCAGAGAGTGCGCTTGTCGAATCATCCAGAGCTTCTTCCATGGCAGTAGTGTCATTAACAAGGTCACGTATGGTCAGGATTGCAGTGTGCTCGCCAGGCTTGCGTCTTCTGTCATCAGAGAATGGTGCGTAGGCATTCAGCACCCTGACTGCTGCCCTTGATGCTTTTAGTGTTAGCGCCATAGCCTTGCTTGGGGGCTCAACGCTGCCTCCGAAGGACTTGAGTATCTTCCCGACGCCCTTCCTTGTGTGAGCTTCTGCTTCCTCCCTGTACTTGTCGACTCTTGCTATGCGCTTAATCTGGCGGGCTGGGTCATTTATTGACTGGAGTAGCTTGTATCCGCCGTACCCCTTGACGCCCATCGATGCCGCTAATGCTGGCTCTGCCGCTGCTGCACTGGCGAAGAGTATTGATGCGACCCCTGTTTTATTCACCCTGCCGTGTGGCACTTTATTCATCACCTGCTGGGCTGCTTCTCTTGCAGACCCGATAACCGTACCAGCCTTGTCGGGGGTTATTGTTGAGATGATTCTCTGTATTGCCAAAGTATCGTTGATACCCGCAACGGCAGCCGTCCTCTCTGCCAATATATCACTTATGCCTAGATCTTTACCTTCAGCGAAAGTCTGGACCTGCTCCATGAAGTTCTTATCAAGAACGGATATCTCCTCTAGCTTATTCAGGGTATTGTTTTCATCATTACCTCTTCTAGCGTCCTTGATTATTTCTTTAATCCTCTTGGCCAGCCCCTTCCCTGACTCCTCTCCAAGGTCGGCCTTGAGCCCACTTGTCAATATAGACCTTTTTGCCTTGTATGCATCAAATGCTTCCGCCAATGACTTGTACTGGTCTGCAGATTGGCCGAACATCGTCTTGTCATTGAGGTAATGACTGAAGAATTTATAGATACCGATGTGCCTCGCGCTACCGACACCAGGTAAACCAGCATCATCGAATATATCATGAATGCCATTCTTCATGGCGTCATAAGCATTCACCAGAGCTTCATACAAATCTGCTGGGGCGTCTGGAGCTGCAGCGAGTATTGGGCTCGGCCCCTTACCTAACTTAGCCCGCTTCCATTTGGATTCAGATGTGATCTTGGCTCCAGGGAACCCTGGAGTCTCAACCCCCATCATTAATCTACGACTATGTACAATTCTGGGCGGCTTGCTGGGTAAGATCCTCGTTGAAGTTGTTGCATTTTTGAATGAACTGACGATGTCATCGATACTACCCTTACTGGTCCTGGTTATTTCCTCTAGTTTAGGAGCTATGAGGTCAACCCACTCGTCGTACTTCTTTAGTGACTCAGGGGCACCCTCGCGAGTCAGCCTCATGAATGTGTCGAACATATACTCCTGGAAGAAGGTGTTCTTACTTCCTTTTCGAAGAGCCCTAAGGAAAGCTATGTTTACATCGTCGCCCGAGCCCTCGAAGTAGCTCACACCTGAACGGGCAGAGACGTCCTTGCTCATGGCGAGCATCTGCTCAGACTTATATTTCGAAGGATCTGTTATGAAGCTATCAAGGTCTGTTAGGACCCTTGTCGATCTGTCATGGAAGTTCTGGTCTACAAAGAGAGACTCGAATTGCTCCCGAAGAGGTGAGTTCTCCCTAATGAGGGCTCCAAGGCCCTGACGAACATCACTATCAGCGCCGTAAAGAACATTTGTCGACTCTGGGCGGTAGTCATTAACAACCTTGGTCAGGTAATTCGTGAGCTTCTCGGTGGCCTCCTCGTTGAACTCTGGGGAGTCCTCAACCATCTTGGCTAGCTCATCAGGGGTATACTTCCCTTCCTCGATGATCTGCCTGATAGTCTTCGGCGTTGCCTCCCCTAACTCGTCCGTCACCTGGAGAGTCATGTCAGCAATCTTCTCAGGTACCCTGTTGGCCACAAACCCTGCGTGCTTGGCTATCGACTTGGCGATGTCCTTTCCTGCTATGGCGGCACCGAATGCCATCGGAAGGGAGCCGCCAAGGACGCCGCTGAGTCCGGAGCTGATTATTATATCAAGAGCTAGGTCGTCAGGGTCGCCGCTAAGGTAGTTCTCAGTCGCAGCATAAATGCCGCCACCGACGAGGCCCTCCACGGAGCCTTGAATCATTGCCGGTGACATGGCCTTAAACATGCCTCTGTATTTTGCCAGGTCGAGGGACTTAGGAAGCAACTTCTTTGCTGCTGCCTCGCCAATACCCTGGCTGAATGCAGACGGAACAGGTGCCCCAGACTCAAGGATTGATGCTGCTACGCCGCCAGGGCGACTTAGCACTCCACCCTTTGTCGCGGCTCTTACACCTTTGCCTGCCCACTTTAGGGTCTTTAGTGCCGTACCTGGGCCGATGATGCTACCGGCCATCTCCGCAGCGAATGCCGTGTTTGGGTTCCAGTATTCCCGTGCCTCAAGGTCTTCCATATCGTGACCAAGAGATTTCTTGATTGACTCGGTTACCTGGAAATCCACCCCGCGACGAAAGCCTTCAGCTGCTGCTATAGCCTTTTGGCCCGGAGCTGTGTACTTCTCTTCTAGGGCTTTGTTGTCGGCTGCGTTGTATATTTCCTGCTGTGTGAGAGACCTAGCACCTTCCCCCCTTGCTTTGGTATATTCACTGGATGGGACATTCCTGACAGAGCCACCAGGGAATATCATCGGGGTCATTTCGCCGGATAATATGGTCGCTAGCCCCTGATCAACCAGGGCATCAACATCGCCAGGGTCGGCGTATCTTATTGCCCCTGTTTTCTTATCGACAACGCCTGCCACTACAGTTTCCCCATCATGGTATGTGTCATTTCTCTATCACTAGGATCCTGGAGTTTTTCATACCCGCCTGACCTAGCATTAATCGCTGCTATTTTATCATTAATATCCTTCATCGCCTTGTTGATTCTATCCCCGTCTTCTTTGCTGATATTCACCCTCTCTCCACGGTTAAGCCCCATTACCTGCTCCGCTAGTTTAATCCCTTGCTCGGCGTGGAAGACAGCCGTCCTCCTTCCTCTCGCAGTTATAGACCCAAGGGACATAAGAGTTGGCAGTAGGGTATTAAGGGATTCCTTAAACCTTTCCGCTTCCTGACTGTTGATGTTTCCGGAGTCGCCACTGGCCTTTACGAAGGCGTTAACAACGAAGGATAGGTTATCCTTCAAGGTCTTGTGCGCTGACACAAGCCGAATGCCTTCATTCTTGTCTCCGAGTATAGCCCCCATGGTCTCTATCGAGGTCAGATCTACTGCCTTATCAAGGAACCAGGTTCCGAACCCATGCGACTCCTGGTAGAAACTAAGGAAATCCTTCACACTTTTTATCCAACCCTTGGATTGATCCCGATAGCTCTGCTTCGCATCAGCCTTGCCAGATCCACCTGCTTTCATAATTGCAATTCTTCTCTGGTTTTTAAGGGTAGCCTCTAACCTACGATCTGGACCTTCCAATTGTAATTTCTGGTATAGCAGCGTCATTTTTTTTGATGCGACAGTTAAGGCCATAGCCCTTAATGCTTCCGTTGCCCTCTTCTCGTCCCCGTAGCGGTTCAGCGCCATACCCCAGATATGCTTCTGCTGCGCTGCTGCATTTGTTAGCTTTGAGTACTCATGCTTCTGTCTGCTTATGTCACCATTTATTGCTATCTCAATCATCTTCAACGCAGCATTGTCACCACCGCCTAGGGCTTGGCCTGCTGCACCGATGGCTGATGCAATCGCTGCCACCACTGCAAATCCAACGTTCTCATACAATCTGAATGGGTTGAGCTGAAAGGCCTTCGCCTCTTCCATAAATCCCGCATACTTTACTGCTGCTTCTCTTTCGGCTGTTTTGGCGGTATCCTCTCGCGCTACCTGCGCGTCAACCAGTGGCTTCATCTCTTTCTCGGCGTCAGCCAGTGCTTTATCGAGATCAAGCCCAGAGTAGTCGGTGTCAACACCTACGCCGCTCTGATCAGAAACAGTGGCAGTATCGTCGTCTTCTGTTTTTCTTGGAGGGCTCCATTTACCTTCTTCCTGGCGAGACATCATCATCTCTGCCTGCTCTGCAGTTAGAGGGTCTGCTGTCGGATTCTCAAACCCCCAGAGGTTTTGGACGTCCTCGATATTGGGCGTTTGCCCACTCTCCCTCATCTTCTCTGCAAGGGTTACGGAAAATTCTTCATGCTTGTCAGTGAGCGCGTCATCCCGATGTCCTGAACTGAGAACCACCGTATCATCCATCGTCTCATCTCCGGTGCCTTGTAGTGATGTCATTAGATTGCACTCCCTACCGACATTCCTGACGCTGAACCGGCAGAAAACCCAGCCAAAGCACCCATAGGGTTACCCGAAGTAGCAAAATACCCTGCCACACCACCAAGAACACCACCGATTCCGCCAAGGATTGCTCCCCACAGCGTTCTCGACTCTGCTGATCTGGCCCTTTCTCTCTCTAGCGCAAGTGCCTGTTCTGTTGCGATCTGAGCACTGCCCTGTTCTTGAAGAAGGAGAGTGAAGTTCTCAAGCTCCTCCTTTGCCGACCTACGGCTCTCTAATCTTAGGGCTTCGATCTTCGCTTCAAATGCCGCATCGGCCTTCTGCATCCCTTGCGAAAGAGCCTCCATCTGCGCAGCATTTAGCCCCATACTGCGGGCCTTCCTCAGCAGTGCATCCTTATGCTCCTCCGCCCCCTCTCTTGCGGACTTCTCCCAGTACTCTATTACGTCAGGTCTGATCAGGTCCGCAGTCGTCCTTCTCTGTAGTTCAATGTATCTAGCATCAATTATGGGGTCTTCCCGTCGCTGTTTAACGGACCTTTCTCTGAGTTCTGCCCGCTCTTCTTTCTCCTCACGCCCTGCTTCTTTCTCCAGGCTTTGTTCGAGAGCCATAGCACCTTTCCTCCTTGCTTCAGAGGCTGCCCTGTTCGCCTCAAGCCCCTTATGCCTGTAAGCACTATTACCTTCGGCATAGGCAGCGCGAGGCGCTACTAAGCCATGAGCGCCGCTCAAGACCTCCTCTTTGTCGCTGTACGTTAGAGCGTTAGGGTTGAATGTACTGCGTGCTACCATTTTAACTCCCTCCTAAGTCTAGAAGCTTCCATAATTCATCATCCGTTGCGCTTCTATTCTTCTCTCTTTCGAGAACGTTTTTTCTTGACTTATACTTCCAGTAATCACTCCCCGGCGCGAACGGGCTGTCTGCAGGAATGTCAACTGAGAAGATATGGTGCCACGGCTTTCTGTAATTCTTAAACGGGGACTCGGAAGATGCTTGATCTGGACGGGTATGACCCGGAAGAATACCCCAGGCAGGTCCGTGTTCCTTTATGAATTTATATTCGTCAGAGTTGAAGCTCCCACCAACTTCTATATCTACAGCTCGATGGCCTTTCTTGTGGCTGTGGTACCCTTCTCTAGATGGATTCAACCTCTTAGCCTCTAAGCGATCGAAAGCTGCGCTGTCACGAGCCCCTGAATCTTGGCCGCCAAGCGTTAGTGTTATGCCATGCTCCGCCGCAAACGCGAAGAACCTCTTCAGCCTCTCTGCGAATTTCCTTGGTAACAGCGCTGGGGTGCCCTTTCTTGTCTCAAAAGGAACAAGGTCCATGGGGTCGAATAGTATTTCCTTTGCCCCTTCCTTTGCCCACGAATCGACGCTTTCCCCTGGATCTTCCTTGAGAGATAGGCTGAATTCAGGGCTGTCGATGGGCTTTTCCGTGGCAGGGTCTTTCTTCTGGGCAAGTGCTTCCTTTGCTACTGGGCTGGGAGGTAGTGAAGCTTTAATTGCATCATCAAGGGCTCTCTGCTGCTTGAGTGACTCTTCCATTAGCGGATCTGTCGATGGCAGGGTTTCGGGTACTTCGACAGGAGCAGGAGTAGGTGCAGCCTTAGGTATTAGGGCTTCGGCATTTTTGAGGGCTCTCTGCTGCTCTAGTGCCTCCTGTGCCAATGCACTGCCTGCAGGTGCAGCTTTAGGGGCGACTACTTCAGGAGTAGGTGGTAACTGCTTACCAGCATCGAGCCCCTGAGCTGCTGTGCTTGGTGGACTTGATGGCGGAGCTTGGTTAACCATTGATGTCCATGG
>Ga0105236_1000016_pt1 | contig 25828 bp, 21 predicted proteins | sample Virmet3827_250_FD_89712 | JGI IMG/M metagenome (GOLD analysis project Ga0105236, IMG submission 89712) | Marine viral communities from the Southern Atlantic ocean transect to study dissolved organic matter and carbon cycling - metaG 3827_250 | ecosystem: Environmental > Aquatic > Marine >... | reverse complement strand
GCCCCAGCCCGAACCGGGCGTGGTGGCGAGCGAGAGGAGCGGCGGCGATCTCAAGCAGGTGAAGGGGCAGGAAACCGCCAAGCGCGCATTGGAAATCGCCGCGGCGGGCGCGCACAACCTGCTCTCATTCGACCGTCCGCTCATTGCGTATTTTGCAATCGGGCGGAATACTAACGGATCAGTCGGCTCCATTAACTCTTGTCGGTTACGCAGCCTTCACGAATTCGCGCCAAAACCGTTATGCTCAGGGCGATCGATCAACGAAGATGGCTCCTGATTGGCGATACCGGATCGCCTATTGACGATCCGGCTACCATATATCTTAGGCCGCTTGGGCGAGATGAGGGAGGTCGAAGGTGTCACCCCGCTCCCACTGTTCGGCCTGAATCGCGATAAGTCGGTTGTAGGCCCTCACCATGTCGCCATCTGCCGCTTCGAAGGTCGATGCTGGTGCTTCGGTGATGTGCTTCAGATTGAGCTTATGGTCGAACCGGTACGCGCCCAGATTGAAGCCGTCTGGTACGAGCGTCGCGCGGTCGTCTTCGCCAGTCAGGCAGAGCATGCAGCTCTCGATGTAGTGCATCCCCCCTCCCATCTGCGCGACCAGGCCGATCTGCGGAACAGTGGGGCACTCTGCGGGCTGATGAACCCAGAGGAGCGGGCGGCCGGTTGTCTGGACCCGGGAAGCGAACTGCATCAGGCCGAAAGCGTTGGGAGCCGATCCGCTCAGCATGATGTCCACCTTGTCTCGGAATTCAGTGAAGCGTCCGGGCTTGCCACCCAGCAGGTGTGCGAAGGCGGCGAGGTAGCTGGCGATGCGCTTCTGTTGTTCAATCTCGGTCATCTCACGTCTCCATGGGCCGCGGGGATCGCGTGCCCTTTTCCGCTCTCTTCCAGAGAGCCACCTCCTTTCGTTCTAAAATAGTCTACTCGCGCAGCCGCGTCCGCTTTGCGCCCTCATTTCGGCCGTTCGAGGGGCGTGTCCGTGGTACCCGAAAGCTGACATTCTGCATCCGGGCGGAGGTTGAACAGTAGCAACTGGAGAAAGAAGGCAAGTTTGTGGCGTTATGCACCCTTAGTGGTTTCTCTCATTAAGAAACCGACTTGGGGAAACGTGATTGTCACCGTGCCAGTAGCAGAATCAGTGCGCCTGATTACCGTTCTTTGATGATCGCACGCGATTAGTTCTCCCGCGATGGGATCTCGGCCATAATCATCTGCTGAAACGATCACCTTTTCGCCGATCATCCCGAGGCCAGCTTCGGGCTCTGCCTGGCCGGGCGTCGTTTCCGCTGGCTCAGCTTCCGCGGCGACCATGATCGCGTCGGCACCGCTGATCTCCTGCCGTTCGCCCTGTCCGATTTGCTCGATTGAAGCACGCCACCCGTTTAATTGATCAAAGCCTTTCAGCAAGTCACTCGCCATGTCGGGAAAAACCGAGGCGAGAAACCAGATATTCATGTAGGCGGCGAGATCGGCGATGGTAGCAGTCGCTCCGCAGAGAAAATCGGTTTTGGACGAAGTCAGCGCGCTTTCAATCCAGCCTGCCTGCGCACGCCATTGCGCCTTGGCCGGCTCGGCCGCGGCGGCCATCGCCTTCACATCGAAGGGCCGCCCCGAAAGCTTTTCCCGGTCCTCTATGAAAGCCGGATCAACCTTGTCGCCCAGCGAACCGAATATGATTGCGACGGAATGCTGGAACCAGATCCGGTCGGCCCACAGATTGATTGGCCAGCTGGGTCCCACATCGGCCAACGGTTCCGGGAAACGACGCTCGATTTCGGCCATGATGACCTGGCTGTCGCAGTAGATGTCGGCCCCGATCTGCATGACCGGCGCGCGGCGATAGCCGCCGGTGAGCGAAACGAGATCGGGCTTGGGCATCATGTTGGGCGTCACGACCGATTGCCAGGCCAGGCCCTTTAGGCCCAGGAGCATGCGGACCTTGTTCGAGAAAGGCGATGCATCGTAATGGTGCAGGATGATGTCGTCGGAACGCGGCATGGGCTCTCCCAGTGGGGAATGGTCAGGCGGGTGGCGGGGTAAAACGGATATTGTCCTTTTGCAGGCCCGCTTCGACGATGGCCAGCCCGCCAGATTTGACGATCCATTCGAGGCGGTGGTCGCGATACTCGCGTTTGAACATCCCTGCATCGACCGCACCCGCGATACTTTCCATGCCGCTCATGGCCGCAACCGCTGCCGCATTGGCCGAGGCGACGGAGGCGCGCTCGTTCGCCCGCCCGAGCCAGTCGGAGAGCCGCGAGCCTTGCGGCGGTTCATAACCGAAACCGGCGGCGCCATTGATGTAAGGCGCGGTGCTGAGATCGCCCCAGCCGAACCGGTCACCGGCGAACCATTCGGCATTGCCGATCTGTTGTTCGAGCCAGCGGTGGTAGGCCGCGATTTGCTCCTTCGCCGCGCGCTCCATCTTTCCTGCAAGGTCGCCCTTGCCACGCTTGAACCAGTGCAGTTCGCCGAGTCCCCAGGTAATGGCTTCGAAATGCGTATCGAGCATGTCTTCGATCAGGCGCTGCCGCGCGCGCTCGGCCGGGTCGATGGGCAGCAGTGCAGGATCGGGCCACTTGTCCTCGAAATACTCCAAAATGATTGTCGAATCGAACAGCGTGGTTTCGCCGTCGATTAAGGCCGGGACTTCCAGTCGCGGGCTGGCGGCAGCGAACTCGCCCTGTGCGCCCCCCACGCCGATTCCGTCGGGCACGCGCGTTTCGTAGCCGATGCCCTTCTCGTCGAGCGCGATTTTCACTTTCTGCGCATAGGGCGAAAGCGGGTGTTCGTAGAGCAGGATCATGGCGTCTTCCGGTTCGGAGGTCTTGTCAGCGACGCCAAGCGGTATCGCCCGGAAGGCCGAGCCGAAGCGCTGCCTGATACGCGGGGTGTTCCGGTTCGACCTTCTTGTCTGACTGCCGCCCGACGAAGCGCACGAGTTGCCGTTCTAACCAGGACAGGTCCCATTCGGGGCCAAGTTCAAGCTTCTCGCGAACGATCGGCGGCAGAATGTCCACCGCAGCACGGGCCAAGGCTTTGTGGATGAATTTGGGAATTTCGGGACGCGCCTTGCCCGAAGACACGATCTCGAGGAAATCGCTGTTGATCTGGTGCGGTTCAAAGCGAGGTACCAGCCGGATCATCATGGCGAGAAACTCGCTCTCGGAATGCGGGATTTCGGTCACGCCATAGAGCTTGGCCACCTCGTCGCCCCCGGTCCAATACGCATGCTTTTCCTCCGCGCTCAGCGAATACACGAACCGATCGTAGGCGGTGAGGAAACCGTATTGCGCGGTTGCGGAGACCCAATCGAGCAATTCCGGATCGAGCGCGGTATAGGCCTCTCCGCTGGGAGTTTCGCCGGAGACCTTGGCGTGCATCCGTCCCACACCTGCGATCACTTTTCGCGCCATATTCTGCGGGCCATAAACGCCCAGCATCGCGGCCATACCGGTACGCTGCGACCGACCGATCGGATCGACAGGATAGACCGAGTGATCCCACACGCCCGAGCGGATGCGGGCATCGGCGAATTCCAGCAGCACGGCGGCTACGCCACCTATCGCCATGGCGATGCCGTTTTTGAATATCCGCCAATGGACGGAGCCCGGCAAATGGAAGGCGGGTTCGCCGGCTGGTTTGGTGAAATCGAATTTCGTCGGCGTCGTGCTCTTCTGGTAAGTCTTGTCTGCCGTCTTGGTGATCGAAGCGTGTTCGTTCATGACTTCCCCGTTCCACATTCTCCGCGCACATTTGACCTGCGCACCAAGCATGTTATCAGACCTGATAATCTTCGGCAAACGGATATCCCATGAACCTCGACTGGTCCCCGCAAGACACAGCTTTCGCCTCCGAAATCGCAGAATTGCTCGAGCGCGAGTTGACCGACGACATCCGCGACGCGGGTCACAATGCGACCAGTGTCTATCCCGACCATGAAGCATCGATGGCCTGGCAGGAAAAACTGTATGCAGCCGGCCTTGCTGCGCCACACTGGCCGGTCGAACATGGCGGCAAGGACTGGAGCGTCGCGCAGCATTATCTTTATGCGAACGAGAAAGCGAAAGCCGGCGCGCCCTCGCTTTCGCCGATGGGTATCCACATGGTCGCCCATGTCATCGCGGCGTTCGGCACGCCGGAGCAGAAGGACTATTTTCTCCCCCGCATCCTGACCGGCGAGGTGTTCTTCTGCCAGGGCTACTCCGAACCCAACGCGGGATCGGACCTCGCCGCACTCCAGATGAGCGCAGCCCCGGAAGGCGACGACTTCATCCTCAATGGCTCGAAAATCTGGACCACGCACGCGCAGGAAGCCAACTGGATCTTCTGCCTCGTGCGTACCAGCAGCGAGGGGCGCAAGCAGCAGGGCATCACCTTCATCCTCGTCCCGATGGATCAGGACGGCGTCACGGTACGGCCGCTCACCATGCTGTCGGGCGAGACGGTGCAGAACCAGGTATTTTTCGATGATGTCCGCGTATCGAAATCAAACGTGATCGGCGAGGTCGACCATGGCTGGAGCGTGGCGAAATATCTGCTCGAGTTCGAACGCGGAGGCTCGGCCTATTCGGCTGGGCTCAAGATCAGGGCGAAGGAAATCGAAGCCCATGCAAGGTCGGAGGAGGCAGGCAGACAAAGCCTGCTGGAACGCGGCGACTTCGGCCAGCGCCTTGCTCGCGCGATGATCCGCATCGACGTTCTCGAAGTGCTGGAATTGAAGCTGCTTTCGTCGGCCGGACGCGGCGAGAGCGTGGGCCCGATGTCGTCTCTGATGAAGATCATGGGCACCGAACTGGCACAGCATCTGACCGAACTGGCCCTCGAGGCGGCAGGGGCGAGCGGCACCGTGTTCCAGCCCCATCCCACGCGGCCGGGTGCGGAGATACCCGGCTACGAGCCTCCCGCCGACGGTTATGTGTCGGGCGGAAGCTGGCAGGCGATCGCGCCGCTGCGCTACCTCAACGAAAGGGCCGGCTCGATTTACGCCGGCTCCAACGAGGTCCAGCGCAACATCCTCGCCAAGGCGGTACTAGGACTTTAGCCGATCTGCCGCAGCGTGCGGTATCGCTCGACGTGGTCCGCCGCCGTGCCGAGCCGGTTTTCGATCACCGTCGCGCGCTTGAAATAATGGCCCACGCGCAGTTCTTCGGTCAGCCCCATCGCCCCATGCAGCTGGACCGCCTCCTGACCGATCAGTCGTAATGCGTCGCCCACAGTCGTCTTGGCAGCCGAAATCGCGGCTGGATCGTCGACCTTGAGCGCGGCCAGCAGCGACGCCGCCTTGATCTCCTCCGCTTTAGACCACATATCGACCATGCGGTGCTGCAGCGCCTGAAAGGACGAGATCGGCACGCCGAACTGTTCGCGTTCCTTGGTATACTGCACCGTGTCGCCGACCATTACCGACGCAATGCCCCAGGCTTCGGCACAGATGGCGGCGAGCGCACGGGCCACCGCCGCCTCCAGCGCCGGCAGGACCGCATCGCCAGTCGCCAGACACGCGTCTTCAGCCAGTTCGAAGCCTTGGCAGACAATGTCTGCAGAGGGCGTGTCGTCGATCAGAGCGAAGGGCTTGAGCGCATTGCCGAGGGTCGCCGGATCGACCGCGAACAGCGCGAACTCTCCGCCGTCCGCTCTTGCAGGCAGAAGGACAAGGTCAGCCTCCGCGGTAAAGTCGACGACCAGCTTGGTCCCGGTTAGCCGCCAAGTCGTTCCATCGCGCTCGGCACCCATGCGGATATGTCTCACGTCGCCGCGCGTTTGTGGTTCCTCAATTGCGGTCGTAACAAGCAGCTCACCAGCGGCGATCCGTAGGGCCAGCTCATGTTCTCCGAGCGAGTCGAGAAGGTTCGCCGACAGGACCTGGCAGGTGATGTAGGGCGTAACCGCAAGAGCGCGGCCTAGCGCGGCGGAAATTATCATTTCGCTTTCGGCGCCGCCACCGAAGCCTCCTGACCGCTCGGCTATTCCGGCCGCTGCGACACCCAGCTCGGCTTCGAGCCGTTTCCAGAAAGCCGCGAAGCCCCCCTGCGCCTTCTGTTCGCGGCGCAAATCGAAAGGCAGCGTCTTTTCGAGGTAGCGGTCGAGCGACTGCTTGAGCAGTTCCTGTTGCTCGTCGAGTTTAAGATCCATGCGCGTACCTATGCCGCCCGTCGCGGAATTATCAAGTCTGATAATTAAATGAGAAGCCCTGCCATCAGCGTCTCCACGGTCTGCCGCTTGTAGCGCTCGTGCAGCGCATCATCTGCCGCGGCGATCCCGCCGAACACGGCCGAGAGCGTGAAGCGATTGGCGTAGAGGCCGTCCGCCGAACCGATCGTGTTGAAATAGAACAGCTTGGGATCGACGTTGCGGAATTCGTCGGCAGCGATCCCTTCCGTGATGATGCGCTGCTGCGCGTTCGCAATGGGTTTGAGCAGCTCTTCGGCAATATGATGGACACGTTCGGGCGTGGCATCGCGCACCATCAGCTGGATCAGGCGATTGAGGTACGGGATCTGGTAATAGGTATCGAGTATCCCCTCGAGGTGGATGCGCATGCGCTCGGTCGGCGTGACATTCAGCCGGAACAAAGCCGCCAGCTGCCTGATCCGCACCCCGACGTCGCGATCCAGCAGGGCGAGCAGCATGCCTTCCTTGCTGCCGAAATAATAGCGGATCATCCCGTGATTGACCTGCGCGCGCGCCGCGATGTCGAGGATGCCGATATCCACCGTGTCCTGCTCTCGCATCAGCGAACTCGCCGCTTCGAGCAACGTATCGCGAATGGCGCCCTTCGGCATCTGCTTTGCCGCAGTGTTCGATCCCGATCGGTTCATCGCCGCGTTCATGGGACTTTCCCCGGCGCAAGGCAATTGCGCTTGCCAATATTATCAGCTCTGATAAGTTATCAGCAATGATAAAGACCCGGACGAGGTCATAGTGGAGAGGATCGATGAAGAGGATGACGAAGGGCTTTCTGGCCTGTGGCGTGGCGGGATTCGCGGTCGGGATGCCGAACCTTGCATGGGCGCAGTCCGCCGGTGACGAAGCCGCCGCAGCGGAAACAAGTGCCGATCGCGATGTGATCATTGTCACGGCCAATCGCCGCGAAGAGGCGATCACCGACGTCGGCGTATCGATCCAGGCGTTCTCGGGCGAACAGCTCGACAACCTCCAGGTCAACTCTACCGAAGACCTTCAGGTCGTCGTCCCCAGTCTCAACGTGTCGCGCGGCTATCAGGGCATTCCGATCTACACGCTACGCGGAATCGGCTTCAACACGATCAACCTTTCGGCGACGTCGACCGTCGGCACCTATCAGGACGAGGTCGCACTCGCCTATCCCTTCATGAACAGTGGGCCGGTTTTCGACCTCAACCGCGTCGAGGTTCTGAAGGGTCCGCAGGGTACCCTCTACGGGCGCAACACCACCGGCGGCCTCGTGAACTTCATCTCCGCCAAGCCCGAATTCGGCGATTTGAACGGTAGCGTCGCCGTGGAACTGGGCACCGAAGAAACGCTCAACACCGAAGGCCATTTGAACATCCCGGTGGGCGATGCAGTCGCGGTTCGCGCCGCATGGCGCACCGAACGCAGCTGGGACGGCTGGCAGAAAAGCATCAGTCGCGACGAGACGCAAGGTGAGGTCGAACGCTATGGCGGACGCTTGACCATCGCCGCCGAACCGGTGCCGGACATGCGGATCGAGCTGGCCGGCAATTTCTGGGTCAACAAATCCGATACGCTGGCGGCGCAAGCGGTTGGTTTCACCCCGAACACCGACCCGGCCAACGGCACGCTTTTCAGCCTGTTCAATGCGCCAGGCCTTGCGGACTACGTCGCCGCGAATGCCGACAACTGGACCAGCGATACGGCCGACTGGCAGCCGCTCGATGCGCGGGCGCAGGACATCGGGCGGGGGGCCGGGATCGACCGGCCCAATGCCGAAGACAGCAATTTCGTCGGGCTACGCGGGATGCTGCAGTTCGATTTCGCGCCCGATATCAGCTTCATCTCGCTGACCGGCTACAACCGGGTCAAACGCGACGCCGCCTATGACTGGAGCGGTGCGCCATATGAAATCCTCAGCCAGCATGCAGAGGGCGAAGTCGAGTCGCTATCGCAGGAAATCCGGTTCCAGGGCACGACTGGTCCCGCCGAATGGGTGGTCGGCGGCTACTACGCCAACGACAAGGTGATCGATACCAACCAGACATTGCTCGGCCAGAACGCTAATGTCGGCGGAATCCGGGCTCTGATCCTCGCGCCGCAGGACGCCCTCGGCGGTGCCAGCATCTACCAGTTCTTCGCCGCGCAAGGGTATGCGCCTTACTCGATAAACGATGTTCTCACCTCCTTCCGCACCTATCGGGACGAAGCGGAATTCGATGTTGAGACCATGAGTGTCTTTGCCAGCGCCGATTGGGAGTTGTCGCCCGCGCTCACGCTGACAACCGGCGTTCGCTACACCAAGGACACGCAGGATTACGAGGGCTGCTCGCGCGATCTCAATGGTTCGATGCTGCCCAACGTGAACCTGTTCAACCGCTTCTTTTTCTTCGTGAACTATGGCGCAATCGTTCCACCTATCTCGGAGAACGAGTGCAATACCTTTGATGTCGACACGCTTTCGTTCGGACCCGTTACGTCGAAGCTCGATGAAGACAATGTTGCCTGGCGCGGCGCCCTGACATGGGAGCCGAATGACGACACGCTGCTTTATGCGTCGGTCTCACGCGGTTTCAAATCGGGGTCGACACCGGTCAATGCGGCAAATATCGCGACGCAGAACCGTCCTGCGCGGCAGGAGCAGTTGACCGCCTACGAAGTCGGGACGAAGCTGGCGCTGGCCAACAACTCATTCAACCTGAATCTAGCCGGCTTCTATTATGATTATGTCGACAAGCAGCTCGCGGTCTACTTCGCCGACCCGATCTACACGACGCTCTTGCGTCTCGACAACATCCCGGAATCGCGCGCCTACGGGATCGATGGCGATCTGACCTGGTTCGCAACCGACGAACTGACTTTCGCATTGGCTGGCACTTGGCTGCAGACGGAAATCGTTGGCTACCAGGGTATCAACGCCGCGGGCCAGCCGCTCGATTACGATGGCTTCGAATTCCCCTACAGTCCGGAATTCTCGGGCGCGGCGACGATCACCTATGATACGCCGATCACGGCAGGGCTTGGCCTGAGGGCAATCGCCAACGGGCGCTATCAGTCATCGACATCCAGCTCGATCGAGGATTTCGCTCCGCTCGCCATCGACAGCTACGGTATCCTGAATGCAAGTCTGGCGGTCTATGACCTGGACGGTGCGTGGGAAGCTTCGCTGTGGGGGCGCAATGTCACCGACACCTACTACTGGGCTTCGGCCGCCACCAACGCGAACACCGCGGTCCGTTTCCCGGGCCGCAGCGCGAGTTACGGCGCGACAGTTCGCTTCCGCTTCTGAAAAGGAATGGTTTCCGGCACCGTATTTGCTCATCCGCGGTGCCGGGAGCGACTTTATGACTGAGACCAAGCCGCCCTTCAGCCCGCTTCCTCAGAAGCCACCTGCAACCGATGTGGAGCGCCGCGATGACGGATCGATTCTGATCTGGTCCCGCCACAATCCAGCGGACGTTCCTGACAACCTCGCAGCGATCTTCCGCGAACGGAGCGAGGCGCATCCCGACCGATCGTTCCTCCTTCAACGCCAGCCGGGTCATGGACCATGGACCGGTGTCACTTGGGCAGAAGCGAGAACCTCCGCGGACTCTATTGCGCAGTGGCTGATCGATCACGGTTTCGGGGCCGATGATCCGGTCATGGTTATTTCGGGCAATTCGCTCGAACACGGACTGCTGATGCTCGGTTGTTATACCGCAGGCGTCCCCATCGCTCCTGTCAGCGCGGCTTATTCGCTGATGTCGCAGGACCACGAAAAGCTTCTGCATTGCTTTCGCAAAATCGGCGCGAAGGCAGTGTTCGCCAAGGAGGGTGAATTGCACTCCGCTGCTCTGGCTCGGCTTCGGGAAGCAGCGCCCGATCTTGTGGTGGTGACCTGCGACGGCAGACCTGAAGGGACAGTCGATTTCACCGAACTTTGCCGGCTCGAGCCAACCTCGCAAGTCGATCGACGTGTCACGGCGATCGGCGCCGATACAGTTGGCAAATATCTGTTCACCTCGGGCTCTACCGGAATGCCGAAGTGCGTGCCGCAAACGCACGGCATGATGACGACGGTGATCGCAGGGCAGGAAGGTCTCGCGGAAGAGAGCCGCGACGAGCGCGATCCCCCCGTCACGCTGGAATGGATGCCATGGAGCCACATCAGCGGCGGCAACATCTTCTTCAACGGCTGCATGTGGTCGGGGGGAACCATGTATCTCGACGAGGGTAAGCCGGTTCCGGGCATGTTCGAGACGACGATCAAGAACCTTTACGAGATCTCGCCAACCGTCTTTGGCTCTGCGCCTGTGGCTTTCGCCATGCTCGCCGATGCCATGGAACAGGACGAAAAATTGCGGGGCGCCTTCTTCGAGGATGTCATATCGCTCGGTTACGGCGGGGCTACACTGTCGGACGACCTCTATGACCGGCTGCAGGCACTCGCCATTGCAGAAACCGGCAAGCGGATCCCGATCACGACGATGTACGGCGCGACGGAAACGCAAGGCATCACCATGGTGCATTGGGAAGTAGATCGCGTGGGCCTGATCGGCCTACCGATGCCCGGTATCACGCTGAAGCTCGTTCCGAATGGCGAAAAGATGGAGGTGCGAGTGAAGGGCGCCTCGGTCACGCCGGGCTACAAGGACGACGCAGAGAAGAATGCGCAAGCGTTCGACGAGGAAGGTTTCTACAAACTGGGAGATGCGGCCGACTTCCTCGACGAGGGTGATCCCGATCGCGGGCTGGTTTTCGACGGCCGTGTGACCGAAGATTTCAAGCTTTCGACCGGGACATGGGTTTCGGTCGGCACGCTCAGGCCGGAACTGGTGACTGCATGCAGTCCGCTCATGCATGATTGCGTAATTGCCGGTCAGGACCGGGAGCATATCGGCTTGTTAGTCTGGCCCAACCCTGCAGCTGCCCAGAAATACGTGACCGAAAGCGGCCCTGCCGGCCTCTCAATTCTCGCAAACGCCATCGCTGCGAGACTTGCGGCCTTCAACGCACAGTCCGGCGGCCATTCGCGGACAGTCAAAAGCATGGTGCTCTTGACGGAGCCGCCCTCGCTCGATGCCGGTGAGATCACCGACAAAGGCTACATCAACCAAGGCGCGGTTCTCTCCCAACGTGCAGAGGCGGTCGATGCGCTGTACTCGGATGAAGGTTCGCCTCTTGTCCTGAAAATATCCTGATCTTCGGCCGCAAGACTCAAGCTCGCGAACGAAATGGTTTGCATTTGTCGATTTCCAGAAATGATCCAGAACGCGGTCGCTAATCGTTCGACAGCTTTCTGTATTTTAAGACCAATTGCAGACTGTCTGCTAACGGCCCACTATCTGCCAATCCTGACTGCTTTTCACAGCATTCGCTCGTGAGAGTGTAGCCGGACACAACCTGCTCCAATCCGAACAACCGCTCATTGCGACAGTCGCAACTGGCGAAGACTAACAGATTAATAACTGCCGTTAACCATCGCCGGTTACGAAGCGTTTAGGAATTCGCGTTAAAAACGTTATGCTCAGGGCAATCGACCAACGAAGATAGCTCCTGAGTGGCGATGCCGGATCGCCTACGGACGATCCGGCACACCGTAAAATCTAGGCTGCCCGTGCGAGATGAGGCAGGTCGAAGATGTCACCCCGCTCCCATTGGTCGGCCTGGATCGCGATAAGTCGCTTGTAGGCCCTCACCATATCGCCATCCGCCGCATCCAAGTTCGAGGCCGGTGCTTGAGTGATGTGGTTTAGATCGAGCATATCGTCGAACCTGTATGCGCCGAGATTGAAGCCGTCTGGTACGAGAGTCGCGCGATCGTCTTCGCCAGTCAGGCAGAGCATGCAGTTTTCGACATAATGCGTTCCGCCGTCTACCTGAGCGACCAGGCCGATCTGCGGAACATGGGGGCTCTCTGCAGGCTGGTGTACCCAGATGAGCGGGCGACCAGTTGCCTGGACCCGGTCGGAGAACTGCATCAGGCTGAAGGCGTGAGGCGCCGTGCCGCTCAGCATGACATCCACTTTGTCCCGGAATTCGGCAAAGCGTCCGGGCTGGCCACCCACCAAGTGGGCAAAGGCGGCGAAGTAGTTGGCGATGCGCTTCTGTTGTTCAATCTCAGTCATCTCAAGTCTCCATGGGACGCGGGGATCGCGTGCCCTTTTCCGCTCTCTTCCAGAGAGCCACCTCCTTTCGTTCTTAATAAGACTATCAGTCGGCCACGTCCGCTTTGCGCCCCAATTTCGGCCATTCCGAAAGAGGAGCCTGTTACCCATAAGAAGACATTCGGTTCGCTTTGAGCGAATGTTATAATAGCCAATCGATCGGTAAGCGCTCCAACGCCCGGACGGCTATCCGCGAAAAAAATGTAGTCCCTGGTTCTATCCGCTCGATTACCTGATCATCATCGCGCGTGTCGATCCAACCAAGCTCGTTGCTGTCCAGAACTAGACGATAGGTGTTGCGCGCAATTGTGTCGTCGAAAGACTGGCGAATTTGTTTCGCCAACGCGACGTTGTCGATCACGATGCCCAACTCTGTATTCAGCGAAAAGGAGCGGGGATCGAAATTGAGCGACCCTACGAATAGACCGGTTCCGTCCACGGAAAAGGCTTTGGCATGCAAGGTTGAACCTGGGCTTTCGTCTCGCTCCCGGGAACCGGTGCGCACGAACTTACGGGCGGTTTTGGGTTCGTCATCGGGTGCCGGCACTTCGAACAGCTGCACTCCGGCTTGAATGAGCAGTTTGCGATGTTTGGCGTAACCCGCGTGCACAGCACCAACATCCGTGGAAGCGTAGGAATTCGTCAGCACCCGCACGTCCACGCCTCGCTGCGCCATTTCTGCAAGGGCGTTGGCCCCATTTTTGGTCGGGACGAAGTATGCTGATACGATCAGCAGTTCTTTCGTCGGCTCACCGATTATCCCGGTAAGGGCATCGAGTAACGGGCCGCCCGTTTCGCGCGCTGCAAGCACTTTTTCCGGGGGATCGCTGACCAGCTGAACCGGCGCCCAAGTCAGTTCGATCTCTCCCCGCCCGATGCGGCCCAGCAATGACCCTTCTTCAACCTGCTTGCCGTAGCTAATGGATTGCGTCCCACCCGTGAGCCGCCTGATACGAGTTTTCAGCTTCTGTGCTCTTGTCTCGGCGACCTCGGGAACGAGTGCATCTATCGGCACAGCGAGAGGCGAGTTCCAGAATCGATCGAAGCAGTCGGAAACTTCCTGCACCACCGGACCGATGCAGACGGCATCGAGATCGGCAAACATTCCCTCGCGCTTGGCGGCGAAATATTCGTCGCCAATATTGCGTCCACCCACAATCGTTACCTGATTGTCGACCGTGAAGCTTTTCGAATGCATCCGCCGGTTTGCGCGGCGGAAGCGGAATAGAAAATCGAGCGGTTTTAAACGGCGGCTGCGGAAGGGGTTGAACACCCTAATCTCGATGTTGGGCAGATCCGCCATCCAGCGGAGCACATCATCCAATCCTGCAATACCATTGTCATCGAGGAGGAGCCGAACCCGAACCCCCCGCGCCGCTGCCGCGCGAACCTGTTCCAGCATCAGATTGCCCGTCAGGTCATCGTGCCAGATGTAATATTGCAGATCGATCGACCGCTCTGCAAATTCCAATAACACCTTGCGGATTGCAAAGGCATCAAGGCCGTCGTCAAGCAAATCGATACCGGTCATGCCCGGATGTTCGGAACCTCTTTGCGACGCGCCCAAACCCAACGTCGAAAGTCCGGTATCGCCTAATGCTCTGCTGGGCCTGCGCGTCTCTTTCTGCCGTGATCTCGGTAGTAACATATGATCAATCGGCGATATCGTTTTGCACATGGATGGTCTGCGTTGGGAAAGCGAAATCGATCCCGATTTCATCCAGCTTGCGCATGATCGCGAACAGCAGCGTTTCCTGCATTGCCAGCGATTCCGGATAGGAACGGGTATTGAAGTAAGCGAATATCTCGATCTGTAGTGCGCTGTTACCGAAACCGTGGAAACGGACCCGCGCATCGTCGTCGATGATGTTCCCGTCCTCAGCGATGATGGTCCGCAATTCGCCGAGCAATCGCTCCATCTGTTGGGCATCGGTATCGTAAGTGACGCCTATTGTCTGATGGAAAAGGAAGCGGTCCCGCAGCGCGTAATTCTCGATCCGCTCCGATGCGAGGTATCCGTTGGGGATCGATACAAGCGTGCGGTTCAGCGTTCGCACGAGAGTGGAACGCATTCCGATATCTTCGACCGTTCCAAACACATCGCCGATCTGCGCAGCGTCACCCACCTGCACGGGCTTGTCGGCGATCAACGTGACCGAACCGACCAGGTTCTCGATGGTTTTCTGCGCTCCCAACGCCAGTGCAAGGCCGCCAATGCCGAGTGCTGCGATGCCGGTAGTCACATCCAGCCCGACCGTATCCAGCACAGCCACGAATGCGATAGCCAGCAACAACACTTTTGCGCCGCGGCGAAGGAAGCTGACGATCGTGACGGCCTGACGACGTTCGGCTCGATGCATGCGCCCGGTCACGATGCGGGCGATGGCATCGACAAGCCGCAGCGCGAACCATGCCAGAGCTATCCAGGCAACAATGGCTGCGTAGCGCAGTAACGTCTGCCGCGCGACGATCGAAACCTCAAGATCGCCAGCAGTGGCGTAGAAGGTCAGGACCGCCAGATAGAGCGACAGCGGCGGCATTGCCGCATGTAGGAACCGATAGATGGGACTCGCGTCATAGTCGGTTATTACCCGACGTAAAACTGCCAGCAATAGCGCCGCCAGCAACCGAAAAGCGGCAAAGGCAAGCAGCGCAAGCACGATGAGTTTGATCCAGTCGATCAGGGGAGCGCCAGCGAGAGCGATCCCCTCTTCGGTGATAGCCTCTTCAACCGCCTCGGCAGGAACGAAGTCGGCGATTTCTTCAGCCGTTTCGGGAGCTATGCGCCATTGCAAGCTGCCATCAGCAGCGGTGATCTGCTGCAACAGGATCGGAGCGGCATCTTCTCCACTGGAAAGTGTGCCGACCTGTTCGAGGTTTTGCGCCAAGCCGTCATCGACGACGCCTGCTGGCCCGTTCGATAGGAGCGGGAACGCCAATAGGCTTCCTCCGCTATCCAGCGCGATCTGCAGTTTCCGCGCCAGTTCTGCTCTTCGGTCCAGGTCTGGTTGTGCATCCGCATCTGCGGTCGAGGCGTCGGCGCCGTCTTCCGAAACTTCGCTCTCTGCTTCTGCACCAAGACCTTCTTCGGTCGGGAAATACTGGGAGGCACGCAAGTAATCCCCATCGGCCAGAGCCCGAAGCAATCCGGTGATAGAGCCACGGGGTGTTTCGCGTCCGAATGGATCCGCCGTCGGCTCGGTGACGATTTCTTCGGGCGGCGGTTCGATTCCCGGTAGCGTTTGCGCAGCTACAAATGATGCAGATGCAAGCCCAATCGCAGCGATCAGAATACGGAAGAAGACAAGTCCCGCTTTCATTCGTGGTCGTCCATTTCGCGGAGCAAGGCCCGATGGCACTGCTCCATAAGCTCGTAGAAACGCGCCAGGTTGGCGAGGTTTTGCTGGCCTTCCTGCCGCTCGATCCTGGCTGCGGCTTCCTCCACCATGCGCCGGTGGTTCGCGAACCGCTTGGCGAATTGTTTCGTAAGGGAAGTGTAGGGGTTCGGGCACATCGCGAAATAGATCTCGCGCTCGCCCGGTTTCGACCGACGCTCGATGATTTCGAGGCCTTCCAGAAGGCGAAGATTGGTGCTGACACTACCCCGGCTGACTTTAAGCGTCTCTGCGATTTCGGCTGAAGTGAGCATCCGCCCCATCACCATCAGCAATCCCCATATGCGGCCGGTGATGCGCGCCTGGCCGTCGGCCTCCGCGTTAATCCCCATCCGTTCGATAAAATCGATCTCGGCAGGGGTAAGAGTTACGGGTTTGTCGCTCATTCGATACCTTTCCCAAAAGTATAGGTCAGGGCAATTCCGCCGGCGAACTGGTCGCGCGAACCGAATGCAGCGACTACCGGGGAATCAGCCGGATCGCCGAGAAGCCGCTCGTATTTCGTGTAGCTGTAAATGCCCCAACGCGGGCTGAGTTGCTGAATGTATCCAATCGTTACGCCGACCGATTGCACACCCCCGTCCGCATCGAAAGCGGGCAGACCAAGCGATGTGTCCTGCGGCCGAATACCGAAGTACGCATCCTGATAATTACTGTCGGTAATTGTCACGCGTGGACCGAAGGAAAGCAATTGCCTGTCGCCATCGCGCAAGACGTAGTCCGCGCTCAGCACGGAGATGAAGCCGTCATGGCCGGTGACCCCTTGGCGTGCCTCCGCGCGAAAGCGAAGGTTCTCGCCCATTTCAAGTTGCGCGAAGCCGCCCAGTTCGAACGAAAAACCTACTTCCGCCAGCCCTCCCACATCGTCGGAGGATCGCTTTCCCTCAAAACCGAGCGACGGGCCCAATGACAAATTGCTGCCGCGAATAACCGCGAAACCGAAACTTTCGTCAGGTGCCTCGAACTTGAAATCCTCGCCGGCATCCGCTCGTGAGACATCGATCAATGGCCGAATTGCGAGCGTGTCGGAACCAGGATAGCTGGGAACCAGCTGCGGACCCAGCGCTACGCGTGTACGGCCGGGTTTCTCGGTATCGTCTTGTGCCATGGCGGGCGCGGCCATCGTGAAGCCGAGGCCGAGCGCGCAAATCGATAAAATATGTGCTGTTTTCATTGGGTAATTCCGTTTCCTGCGAGCAGATCAGAGCCGCTTGATGGTGAACTAGGCGATGAAGCTGAAACCGAAGATGAGAATGCGGTTCGCGGCGAGGATAGCCGTAAGCAAACACACATCGTTCGACAGGTTGAAGTCATCGGCTTTCCGCCGTTTCGTCGAGACCGCCAGACCAAGCTCCGGTGCGACCCCGCTCGACGCCGTGTTGGAACAACGCATTCATATAGGGTTGCGAGAAAAGTTCTTCGGTTTCGACGTCGAAGTCGCGTCCGATGTAGCTGATAGCCAAGTCGACATTGTTGTTGGCAGCGAAGTGCTGTGCGTTGGCCAGGCTTGCCCGGTCGTAGGCCGACAGGACGGTATCGAGAGCGCGCCCGATAATCGAAAATGTGGAAGGGTCGACCGTTTCGTAGCGTGGGCGCAGACGACTGTTGAGAATAATGAATATGCGATCCTGCCCGAACCCCGGTCGCACCTCGCTGGATATGGCCATGGTTTCGGGAACTGCCAGAAAGCCTGCTGTCACTGCACCATCGACATGCATCTCGGCAAACTTCGTCTGCCCGTCCGCAACCTCGATCATGACCGGTGCGAAGAGCCCCGGCACGCTGGCGGATGCGAGCAGCACGCTGCGAAAGAGTTCGAGACGCCGTAGATTACTACTTCGGGCAATCGCACCCATATCCCAGATCACGCCGCGACCTGCATCCAGATTGGTTGTCTGGACCAGCAGCCTGCGCCCCTTCTCATGCTCAAGAGCGATTGCATCCAGTATCGCTTCGTCGATATTGGCGGCGATCAGTTCTGTAAGTGGCGCAGCATCGGCCAAGCTTGGCTGCGTCAGTAGACCAACGATGCCTCTCTGCCGGTAGATGTCCTTTCGCGAGATCTCGGTATAGAACGCGCGCAGACTCTCGTCATATTCCGGACCAAGAAACGCAAAAGGCGCGATCAAAGCGCCGGTGCTGACGCCCGAGACGATCGAGAATTGCGGACGCTCTCCGCTATCGCTCCAGCCCTTGAGAAAACCCGCCGCATAGGCACCGTCGTCCGCCCCGCCAGATAACGCAAGCAGGGTATCGGCCCGTCTTTCCGGTGCGCCGGTCGCCATTTCTTCGCGCATGGAGGCGAATGTTGCCGGAGGCGCATCGGCCCAATATCGGACCGATTCAAAGCCGGGCAATTGCGCCGCTTCGGCCTGCGCTTCCAGGCGAGGAATGCGATCAGGCCACGTAGCGCATCCACCTAGTGCAAGCGAAAGTGGCAACAACAGGGCGAACAAGCGGAGCATCAGTCGAGCGCCTCCGCTTGTGCGCGGCTCTTGCGGGTTAGCAGGGTGTAGAGCGCGGGGATGATGAACAGCGACAGGATCGTCGACGAAACAAGGCCGAACATGATTGCGAAGCAAAGCGGACGATACATCGGACTGCCGATCGCCAGCGGAACGAGGCCGACGATGGTCGTGACCGATGTCGTCAGGATCGGACGCAGGCGATCGGCTGCTCCTCTTGCAGCCGCATCGGCGATCGAGAACCCTTCGAGCAGTCGCGAATTCATCGTGTCCACCATGACAATGCCGTTGTTCACCACGATGCCGATCAGTGCGATCACGCCGACGACAGCGAAGAACGACAAGCTGAGGCCGAATGCGAAAAAGCCGAGGAACGTCCCGATCAGCGCCATAGGCATGGTGGTGAGCAGGATGAAGGCCTGTGGGAAACTGTCGAACACGATTACCAGCACGCCGAAAACCATGATGATCGCGACGGCCAACGCGATACCGGCGGAGCCGAAGGTTTCCGCCGTTTCTTCGGCTTCCCCCCCAACAGCAAAAGCGTAGCCCTGTGGCCATTCCTCCATCGCGGCTTCCAGTTTGGGGGTCACTGCGTCGATAATCTCTGTCACCGGGCGGCCCTGATCTTTTGCCAGCACCGTCAAAGCGCGTTCCCCATCCTTGTGGCTGACCGCTACAGCCGCTTCGGATTGCACGGGCTCCAGCAGCGACAGCAGAGCAACGCTCTCCCCGCTGGGCGTAAAGGCGCGTACCAGCGCCAATTCCTCGTACCGGGAGGGCCCACCGGCTTCAAACCCGCCGCGGCTGGGCCAATCGGTCCCGACGCGGATTTCCAGGTCGTCTTCCGGTCCCGGGGTCACGAACTCGCCGACCTGGTCGTTCGAAAGCGCAAAGCGTATCTGCGCTGCGAGATCGGCCTGGGTGAGACCGAAGAAGTCGAGTGCCTCGCGGTTCGGACGTAGAGCTATCTCGCCGGTAACACTGCCCAAATTATCGCGAATGTCGACGATCCCGGATTCGTCCCCAAGTAGGGCTTGCACCTCTTCCGACAGCTCCTGCAACTTGGCCATTTCCGGCCCGGTCAAGATGATTTCGATGGAATCGCCGGAAGTGGGCTGGCCGGTTTCCGCCACCACGAGCAGGTCGGCGCCGGCAACATTGGCGTCGAGATAGGCTTGAAGTTCTTCACGCAGATCGTCGGCCAGTTCGTAACCTGCTGCATCGCGGTTTCCACGTTCTACGAAAGTAGCGGAGAAGCCGATGAAATTTTCCGCCGTCGACGGTTGCAACGATGCGGCAACCGAACCGCTGGCAAACGGACTTTTGCTGCCCACCAACTTGATAAGATCGGCGAAGTAGGGTTTTTCGAGAAGCAGCTCGCCAACTTCGTCGGCAATCCTCTGCGACGTTTCGAGCTGCGTAGAGGCGGGAAGCTCGATGTTGATGCCGAGGTTTTCGCCATCGGTCTTGGGGTAGAGCACTAGCGATGTCTGCGCGATGGCCACGCACGACAACAGAAACACTCCCACCGCGCCGCCGACCCAGGTCCAGGCTCGCTTGCGGCTGGAGATGATGTTGGCTTGCGTGAAGCGTTCCAGCCAGCCGGAAGCATCTGCCGCCACGGCGTCGGCCTTGTTGGTTTCTTCCTTTGTGTCCCCGTCGGCAACGCGTTGGAGCAGGTAGCGCGAGAGCGGTACGGCTGCGAACAGCGCCACGATGTAAGCCAGGATGAGACATGCGATGGCCGTGATCGGCAGGACGCGAATGAATTTACCGGAAACGCCACCGATAGCCATCAGCGGCGCGAGCGCGAGGATTGTCGTCAACTGGCCAGCGAAGGCCGGCATGGCATAGCGATCAATGGTGCTGAGCGCCGCTTCCCCAAAGCTCTTGTTGTTGGTGTAGATGTCCTCGTGAAGCCCTTCCATCATCAGGATGAACACATCGACGAGCAGGCCGAGGGCGAGCACCATGCCGATGATGACCAGCTCGTTGAGCGAATACCCCATCAACAGGATGACGACCAATACCCCGCAGAAGGTGACCGGGATCGACAGGCCTGCGATAAGCCCCTCGCGCCAAGTCAGCACGAGGAACAGGATGATGAACACCGCCAGCATCGCCTGCCATCCGTTGTTGAAGACGTTGATGAGCGAATCCCAGATCGTCTCGGCCTCGTTCTGCACCACGGTATGTTCGACGCCTTGTGGCCAAGCCGTGGTCTGCGCATAGGCATCGATGTCAGCCAGCACGTCCTCGATCAGCTGGATCGTATCGGCTCCGGGTACCTTCTTGACCGAAAGACTTACCGAAGGTCGGAAGCGTTCGCCGTCCTCACTGTAGAAAGTGCGCGATTCTTCGGTTTCGAGCTGACGGCGCACAGTTGCGATCTCGCCCAGCAATACAGGGCGGCCGCTTGCGCCGTCGCCAAAGCGAGCCACCGGTAGCGCGCGAAGGTCGTCAATCGTCTGGAACTGTCCTTCCAGACGGACGACTGCACCGATTTCCTCGCTTTCGATTTCGCCAAACGGTTGTTCAAGATTGGCGCGGGTGATGGCATCGCGCACCTGTACGGGCGACAGACCGAGCGCCAGCAGTCGCTGGGGCTCGAGCAGCACTTGGACGATTTCCTCGCGCACGCCGGCCACGTCGACCTCGTTGACGCCGCCGATCCGCTCCAGCCGGTCCTGCAAGTCTTCGCCCAGCGCGCTGAACGCCGCCGGGCCCGCGTCGCCGTATAGCGCGACCGTGAGCACGGGGCGATCGTCGACGGAGACCTGTTCGATTGCCGGTTTCTCGGCTTCCGAGGGCAGGTTCGCCTCGGCGTCGGCCACGGTTTCACGCAACCGCGCGATGGCTTCGCCCGAATCCGCGCTCGCGTCGAATTCAACGGAAATCAGCGAGAAGCTGTCGAAGGATGCGCTGTTGATCGCCTTGACGTCGGCGAGCGTGGTCAGCTCGTCCTCGATCTCCTGCGTGACCTGTTCTTCCATCGTGGTCGGATCGGCGCCGGGCCAGGTGGTCGTGATGGTTGCCTGCGGAATGTCGAGATCGGGCAGCGATTCCTTGACCAGGCTGAAATAGGCCATGATCCCGCCAACCACGAGCAGCGTCGTCAGCAGAATGCCGAACGTCGTCTTGAGGAAGAAGAACTTCTTGAATCCGCTGGCATTCGCCACGGCTTCGCTCTCACGAGCCGCCTCGCCTTGGGCGGCCTCCTCGATCTGTTCTTCGTCGTGCGCCAGATCGTCGCCGGATTGCTGCTCGCTCACTCGGCGTCACCTGCGCGGTTTCCGGGCTGATTGCGGTTTTCGCCGATCCTGCGGACGCGATCACCATCGGACAGGCGCTCGACGCCGCTTGTTATGATCGGAGTACCAGCTTCCAGACCCGAAGCGATCGCCACGCCCTCAATGCCCTGTAGCCCGAGTTGGACCGAGGTCCGCGGAGCGGTTCTGGTCTGGGGATCGTAGACGAAGACGAATGCCTTATTATCTTCAAAGCGGATTGCGTCATACGGAACGATAGCGACCTCTTCTGCCTGCCGGCCCGCGATCCACACCGTGACGAACTCGCCGTCCTGCAAACGAACGGCACCACTGTTCGTCCGGACCGTCACCTGGAAGGATCGGCGCTCTGGATCGAGTGAGGGCGAAATCGCCACCACACGCCCGCGGACGGCAAAATCGCTCACGTTGAGACCCGGCGCTCGTCCTGCACCGATACCCGGCCGCGCTTCGGCCTCTCTTGCGGTTCCCGCGGTGCCGTCGCCGGCATCGATCAGGACCTCGGAGCCGATTTCGACCGCGTCCCGTTCGAAGGCAGGCAATTGAACGGTAACTTCGAAACTCGATGGATTGATGATGACAACCGGAACACTGGCTAAAGCGTCGGATTCGCTATTCGTCTGAATGGCCTGCGGCGAGAAATACTGGCCCTGTTCGATGTTGAGGCGCGCAATCACGCCGTTGATCGGCGAGACGATACGACTCTCGCTGACGCCGACCTGCGCTTCGTCGACACCGGCCTGCGCCGCGTTCACATTCGCCCGCACAGCGGCGAGCTGGGCATCGGCCTTGTCCTTTGCGGCACGCGCTTCGGCCAATCGTGCCTCGGCCTCGTCATATTCCTGCTCGGAGGCCGAATTCAACGCCAGTAGCTGGCGATACCTCTCGAAGGTCTCGCGGGCCAGTTCGAGGCTGGCGGCTGCCTGTCTCTGGTTGGCCTGAGCCACCTGCACTTCGGTGCGCGCGTTGGCGAGGCTCGACCGGGCGTTGGCAACCCCGGCTTCCGCGCGGGCCTGCTGCTGATAGGCAATCACCTGACCGCGGCGAACGCGGTCACCTTCTTCGAGACGCGGATCAAGATAGGCGATCCGGCCAGCGCTTTCGAAAGAGAGGAATTCGCGCTGCGCTGCTCGAGCAGTGCCCTGCGCATAGACCCATGATTGTATCGAACCCTCCGAAACGCGGGCCACACGCACACTGACTGCCTGCGCCTCTTTGGCCGCTGCGGCTTCATCGGCATCCGGTTCCTCGCTGCCGCCTCCGCAGGCTGACAGCACCAGCAAAAGGCTGGCCGGAATGGCGTATATGCGTTTCATTAGTTGGAATCCCGAGGGCTGGGCGCAGCAGGGCCGTCGCCAATGAAGACCGGAGTGGTGGAAAGCGAACCGAAGCCGCCCCCAAGAGCAAGATGGAGGGCGATCCGGTTTTCGAGCCGGGCCCGCCGGGTTGCAATGACCGCGCTGCGGGCATCGAGCGCGCTTTGCTGGCTCTGCAGCACGGTCAGAAACGGGTCTATGCCTGCGCGATAGCGATTGAAGGATATATCGACCGACTGCTGGGATGCGTCGGCGGCGCTGACCAGTGCTGCTTCTCGGGCGGCAAGTTCATCGTCTACCGCCAGTGCGGTTTCCACCTCGGACAGTGCGGTCAGGAGCGTATCGACGTAGAGTTCGACAGCTTCGTCCCGCTGTCCTTCGGCAAGTCGAACCTGCGCGCGAAGCCGCCCACCCTGGAAGATCGGCTGGAGCAAGGCACCGGCAATCGACCATACGAAGAAATCACCATCCAGCAGATTGGCCAGTTCGTCGCTCGCGGTGCCGGCCGACCCGGTCAGGTTGAGCGAGGGCAGGAGCGACCTTTGTGCAGCGGCGGTGCGAAAGCCAGCCGCGCGCAAGTTGTATTCGGCAGCCGCCACGTCCGGCCTGCGCGTGAGCAGATCCACCGGCAGTCCGACTGGCGGCGGCGCAGGGATTGCCGGAAGAACAGTCGCAGTGGGCAGGGACCCGGCGGGATAATCGCGCAGCAGGGTTTCGAGCTGACGGGTGAGACGCTCGACCGTTTCCTCGCGCTGCTGCAAACCTGCAATCGCCGATTGCAGGTTCGAGATGGCAAGCAGCTTGTCGTTCGGCGGGGCGATACCGACATCTGCGCGATTGCCGACCTGCCGGGCAATTTCGCCGAAGGTCTCCACGACCTCTTCCGACAGGGCGACCTGCGCTCGCGCTTCGACAAGGCTGAAATAGGCGCGCGCGGTTTCCGCCGCGATAGCTTGCCGCGCAGCCCGAAGATTGGCTTCGCTGGCAAGAAAATCGGCCCGCGCCGCCGCGTTTCGGGCGCGAAGCGCACCGAACAGGTCGGTTTGCCAGCTGACGTCGAGGGAGAGAGCGTAATTCTCGACCACGAAGCCCGACGGTCCTTCTTCACCTTCCGGGACTCCCGGAATGGCTCCGACCGGACCAAGACCACCAAGCGTCTGACGCGAACGCGAAGCGCTACCCGAAGCGGAGATCTGCGGGAGCTGGTCCGCGCGTTGGATGCGCGCCTGTGCCCGGGCCTGCTCCACTCTGGCGAGCGCCTGCCCGACCTGCGGACTTTCTGTAACCGCTTCTTCGATCAAGGTGGTGAGTCGTTCGTCCCCAAAGCGGGTCCACCATTGATCGTCCGGCTGGGCCGGAACGCCACCGGCAGCAAAGTTTACCGGAAGGTTCTGTGCCAGTTCCGGGGGATCGAGCTGCGGAGAGGCACAAGCGGCCAGAAGGCTCACGCTCGTCAGTACCAGCAGGTATTTGCGATCCAGAAATGATGACCGATAAAAAGGCAGGGTAGACTCCTTTGGGGAACGGCCCGAGCGCTTATGCGTAAGTCAATTCAATAGCAACTGAAAGTTCTGAAAGGACTACGAATGATCACGATCAGCGAGCTCACCCCGAACGTTCAGCAAATAAAGATCAGCGGGAAAGTCCAATCTGCCGACATGCCACAGGTAATCGACCTGGCCGAGATGATCGGCAAGGGAGGAAAGAAAGACAGCCTCGTGTTCGATATCGAGAACGTCGAGGGGTTCGACTGGTCCGTACTCGGTGAAGAAATGAGCCATCTGTCTACCATGATGCGGATGTTAACCCGGCTGGACCGGATCGCCGTCATTGCAGATCAGTCATGGTTGCGAACAGCTGCGCGGCTCGAAAGTGCGCTGCTTCCAGGTGTGACCTACGAAGTCTTTTCCCGCGACAAGGCGGAGCAAGCGCGTGCGTGGGCGAAGGGCGAGATCGACCGCCCCCATGCCGATGCGGTCCGCTTGGTCGATGTCGGCGACAGCTCGATCGTGGCATTCGAACTCGATGGCCGGATCGACGAGGACAATGCTGCGATGATGATCAAGGACGCCAGACTAGCTCTGGAAAAAACAGGCGCCCGACGGATGATGGCACGGATTAAGAACTGGCACGGCTTCGATCCGTCGTTGCTTGCATCCGGGAATATTGCCAAATCGAAAATGGATTTCATCAAGCGGCTTGATCGATATGCGATCGTTGGTGGTCCGGAATGGATGCGCTCACTCGCTGAGAAGATGAGTCCGGTAGTGAATCTCGAGATCAAGGGGTTCGACCTCGATGAGGAAAGCGAGGCACTCGAATGGCTTAAGCGATAGGTCGCGGGTAGCTTCCGACTTCCAGCATCCGCCGGTGCTGTTCTCTTAAGATTATCCCCACGTCTGAAACGAACATCCAAAGGCTTAAAACCGGAAGTTCCGCTTCCGGCCCAGCAGCCGCCGTCGATAAGGCGTCCTGATTTTGGACGTTCACGGCTGCTTTCGGATCCCCTTTTAGCTGCCGATGCGGCGAATTCGAAAGCAGACGTAGAGCTGGAAACTGCCCGCTCGGTTATAATTCCGTTTAGCGTTCAGCTCGCCGCGGCTTACCGACTAGCCACACGCCGGTTGCCGCCACCAGTTCCATCGAACAGATCGGCATGTCATCTTCGTAGAGATCCGCGTGGCCGGTTTTGACCATGGCCTTGGCCTTGTCCAAAGCTCCGGCAATCGAGAGACATTCGAAGTCGATCTCTTCAATTACTGAATTGTGATCATCGCGGGCGCGCAGCTTGTAGCTATGCATTACTTGCTTTCCGCTCCGTCTTCGCTGGAACTCTTCTGCCGCTTTGGCCGCCCCGGCCGGAGCCGGACTTGTTGCCGCCGCCGCTTTCCTTGTTGACGGTCGCCCAGGCGCAGCATTCGGCTTCTTCCTGCGAGACGCCGCGGTCCTCGTAGCTCACTTCGATGTGCTCGGCCTTGCGCTTCTGCTTGTCGGTGTATTTGTCCTTGTCTCCCTTCGCCATCACGTTTCTCCTCGTGTCGTGTCGAGAACCCG
>Ga0105236_1000012_pt1 | contig 29218 bp, 55 predicted proteins | sample Virmet3827_250_FD_89712 | JGI IMG/M metagenome (GOLD analysis project Ga0105236, IMG submission 89712) | Marine viral communities from the Southern Atlantic ocean transect to study dissolved organic matter and carbon cycling - metaG 3827_250 | ecosystem: Environmental > Aquatic > Marine >... | reverse complement strand
CTAGTATATCAGAAACCCTGTATGTTAAAGCTTCAGCTAACGTCCTATACATGTAAAGACTACCATCTAAGATGTGTCTTGTAGCTGTGTTAGAATTTAACGCTGCTAGCTTTTGCACACCAACCAAAGAATTAGGGTCAGGTGTAGAGCCGTCTCTCGCTTCATTTAAGCCTGTTACAGCGCGTATCATTCCTAAGTAATGGTTATAGTTACCAATAAGCATTTGCGTCTTGCTAGCGCCTGAATTTGATGTTAGCTGCTGAATAGGAACCTTGCCTTGGTTGTAGTCACCATCCTGAGTATAGCTTCTACCAATCACACTACCTGTTTGGAAGTATAATCTTAAAGCATCCTCAGGGTTGTACGCACTACCCGTACCAAGGTCAACCTCGTTTAATCCGTCAGCATCAATATAAACACCGTCAGGGACAACTCTTGCTATTACCTGCTGAAGCTTTAAGTGAGTCATCTGAATTAAATCAGCAAAAGGAATCATCCTTCTTACTAAAGACTCAATAGTGCCTTTATACATCCTAGGTGCTACAGCTACATAGTTAGGTATAGCGTGCTGACTAGCAGACTTAGGTCTAACCATATTCTCAGCCATCTCCCATTTCAGTAAAATGTTCGTACCCATAACCATAACGCCTTCGTACCAAACGTCAATAGTTTTCTCTACCTTCTCAAAATTCCCTTCATCCATCATCTCCGTAGGAGGGTTGAATTGGTCATCTTTCTCAATCATCTTAGAACCACCATTGTCATACATTTTCTTTTTGTAAACAATCTTTTTAGTGGTTTTATAGTTAAAGTACATTAACGTAGCTGTATCCTTATAGAAAATATCATTCTCATAGAACTGAGCTGTGTTATAATAGTCGTACCAACTTTGACTGTACTGAGAGATTTTTTCAAGGTCCTGATTAGTGAGGGTAGGGTCAATCTTACTTAACTCTACAATAGGTACTGTTTTAATCTCACCCCAATAAAAACAATCTTTAAAGTGTGGGTCTTCAGTGTAGCTATAAACTACGTTAGCAGGGTCTACATAACTAAGCTTAACTCCTGCACCCGGTAAGAACTCGTGCTTTGCAACGCCAATACCTAGTACGGTAAGGTCGTAATCAAACTGCTTACGCATATCGTCGTACTTATTCTCAGCAAACAAAGTGTTGATAGCCTCTTCTTCGGCTATCTCAATAGCCGGCTTATACTTTAAGTTCATGTACAAGGAAAGCTCCTCATCATTTTCAGGCAAATCGTCAGGGTCCATAGTAAATGGGTTAACGCCTGTATTCTTTTGTATAGTGGTAAGAACATCTTTAGCTACCATCTGCCCCTCTATCATATCCTGATATTGAGTCCTTTTCTCCTGAGACATAGCATCCTCAGCGTAAGCCTTAACCTTAAAAAGTCTGTCAGACATTCCGTTAACAACGATGTCTACAAACTTAGGTAGGATAGGTACAGGAGTCCAATCAAGGTTTAAATATGACAGGTCACCGTCAACAGCCAACTCGCTTTTATATTTTGCTACCGACTGCTCACCCCTTGCATACAACCTTAGCCTATGAAAGTCTCTCCATTGGTCGTAGTATCTACATGAATTACCATCTCTTTTGAACCATTCGTACTGTATTGCTTGACCTATCTGTATTCCAAATTCGTCAGTTGCTTTTTCTGCATCTGAAACAAATTGACTAGGAAAACCTGCAGCCGATATGTTTACATTTACCTCTTTCATCTATCTTAGTAATTCACTGATTGACCCTTTGTTATTGTATCTAGCAAAGGTAACACTTATTTTTGACTGTTTTTGTTCGGGCTGATATGAACTCTTCTGATTAGCCATGATAGCTAACCCTGAGCTAATCGAGGCATCAAACTTTGTTCTATTGTTAATGTCAAACCTAGCCCAATCCTCAAGAGTTCTAGCGAAAGGCATTGAACCCATTTCATCAGAATCCCTATACGCACCACTCATATCTATACCTACATGCTTCTCTATGTAAGACTCAATAGCTGAGGCGTGTGACTGCTTTACATCTTCAGAAGAGTTGGGTATCCCCCCTAGCTCTTTCTCTGTTTTTGAAAGCTTGTTAAATACCTTGTCAGGCCTATTCATTGAGTAACCCCTGTAACCTCTATTCTTAAAGTGATACAGTAGTCTTGGCTTGTTGTTCTCACAAAGAAGTGGCATGCCATAGAATATACACGCCATCAAAACCTCCTCAAAGAATACCTCTGCAGTCTGTGGCCTAGCTATATACTCCAAAAAGAATTCATTGCTAGGAGCTTCATCCATGTTAAACTTAGTAAGCCCATGCAAAGAACCGTTAGACCCTTTACCCCCAACTGTTCCTGATATATCATACGAGTCACATCCAAATGAACCTATATGCTCGTTGCCCGGGTACTTGTTACCTCTCTTGCTTACAAACCTGTTCTGAAGATTCTTATTAGGAATCCAACTTACCAAGAACCTACCACGAGTATCGGGGCTAAATACAACCTCAGTATCTTTTACACCTCCTTTCCAATGAAATGAGCCACGCGTTACATGATGCTCTGTAATCAATGAATCGTTATAATCTATCTGCTGATATATTTTAGTAAGATTAAATAGTGACGACTTGCTCTCATCTCTAAAAGCGTGCGACTCTGTTCTAGGGAACTGTCTATAGAATTCATTTAAAGCGTCAGCGTCACTTTTAAGTGACTCAACCTCAGCCTCCCAATAATCTACCGCGCCATTACTTATCATCTCACCATCCACTCCTAGCACGGGCTTGTTAGGTTTTTTAAATACAGGCATACCGTATCTATCAATAAACCCCTCCATATTCCACTCCATAGGAATAAACAGGGCGTACATACCACTCTTAGTCTGCCCGTTGGCGTTCCTAGTATTTACATCAGAGTCTTCGTAAAGTTTCTTAAAGTTGTTACCACCCTTAGATAGTGCATTAGATGTAGAGCCCATCATACACTTACCGATAATCTTACTACCCAAACGTAGACACGTTTTTGTTACGCGCCAATTGTTTAAGATGTTATTCGGCTTAATCCATTTACCACTCTCATCATGTACTAGTAGTAATAACTTCTCACCATCATAGGAGTTGTCATCCGTATTCTTCCAATCTATTGTAGTATCCAACCCCTCAAGTTCCTCATCCTCTACGTCATACATATTCTTCTTAGTAATCTTAGATGCAGGGATTCTAAAGGCAAGTTCTGTCTTTGGTTTATCCATACCGTCCATGATTGGCTTAAAGAAGAAAGGTAGTCTACTGTTAATAGGCACAACCTTGTCGGTAAACATTTTTTTAGCATCCGACCCCGTCTTAGATAGTATACCTACCCTAGAGTCTTTTGCTAGCGTTCCTGTATTCACCGCCTCTGAGGACCCCATAAAGGAAAATCCTGAACGTCTTATCTTAAGGTATGTCATTCCAAAAGAACGCTTGTCGGCTTTTGACGCCTCCCAAAAAATAAAGAATATTCTGTTAGCTTCTCGATAGTCGGGATAACCTACATCTATACTAGTCCATTGTAGATACATATAGTGTGAACCTGTTATGTAGGTCGGGTCACCATGATTCATGAACCAATACCCCTCTTCCCTTCTATCAAACTCAGACTCTATATAATCAACCCACCTATCCTTAAAAGGTGATGGCATCTCATTCCATTGAAATATAGAGTTTATTTTTTGCAGTTCTTTTGGAAACTCTTCACGCTCCCAATACTGCTGTGATTTTGCATTATGTCTTTTATGACAATCCTTAGGTGCAGGCGGTAATCCTATTCGTAGCCCTGAGATTTCAACTACCTCACCTACCTGCCCTGTCTTAGAAATATTTACAAAGTCATACTCTTCGTTGTACCCATACAACCAACTTCGGCTACCATTCTTTTTTGATAGTGGCCTTGATGGAATGTAATCAGGGATAACACGATATAAGTTATTTTGACCTTCGTTCTGCAAATCCTTGTTTAGTGTCTGTTCTAGCAGGTCCTTTAGACTCTATATCTAGTGTTTCCTGCTCGCTATCAATTCTTTTTAATATCTCAAAAGCATCGAATATAGAAAGTTTTTTTGATGCCGCTGCGTTTTTTAACTTGTCTGCTGCAAGCTCATCCATTGGGTCAGGCTTGATAATATCCTCTTTAGCAACTTTAATTAGTTGCTTGACAGCTTTATATCCCGCCTCTATAATTTCCTTACGTAAATCTTTTGATTCCATACTATAGCTTCATGGTTACCTGATGGTCAAATACTCTATATAGGGTTTTATCATCCACCTTAAACTCATACTCGCTGTCAGGGCTGAAGGTAACCAAGTCACCTTCCTTTATATCCTTTGACTTTAAGTAGTCGTTAGGGTACTTAACACGTCCTATTAAAGGTTCGTACTTACAGGATTTATCTATAAAGGTTTCTACAACAGCTACAGGCTCTATAAAGCAGAACCTATCATGACTGTTCCACTTACCATCCTGCTTGTATAAATAAAATTGGTCGTTATCTACAAAAAATAAATCATCCTTAAAGTAACTCTTACCGCTTTTACGATTGCCTTTAATGTCGTTGTAAAACTTAAACACGTTATGGTGTACTAGTAGTATATCACCAATTTTTATGTTCCCTGTATATCCTACAGGTGTCTCAACAACAACAGCTTCTCGGTTAGAAAACTTATGGTCTTCCTCTGATGTACTAACTACAAACTCCATTCCACCAATGCTCTTAGTGTTTTTATATCTCTTCCCTTCTAAAGGGCGTACAATAAAATTAAATGGAGACTTCATTACGACCCACAGGCTTCACAGTCCTCGTCATCAATGCTGCAAGCATCAGGCTGTTCTTTATCTTCTAAGTTGTTTACCCACGAATCAAACGTATCTTTTGCTGACTCTTCTGATTTTTTAAGTTGCTCTAGGGCTTCTTTTTGGTCTTCGCTCATCTTAAAAATTTATATTGTACTCGATTGAAATTGGCATATTTGAATTGAACTCTTTCCAAAGAAGAACCTCGTCCTCTCTTTGAATCCAAACCTTTATAGATTGAGAATCCTTATCCTGTTGAATAAGGTGTATCTTGTGAGAGCCATTAAGTATGTCTTGCCCTACAAGGTAATGCATAGCACCCGACTTGTAATCAGGGCCTACAGATATTTTTCTAATATCCATAACTCTAGAATGTAGATAAATCTACTCTTCTCCAAGTGTCAGTAGCCACACATATATACAAGTGTGTTTCGTTTGCAGCAATCTGACCTATAGTCCCTGTTGATGTTACACTAGAAGGAACGCTAGCGCTATTAAATAAAGCTAACAAACTACCTATTGTAAAATTTTTAGTAGCATTATCTGCTGAAATCTCCGTACCTATTAACTTGTCTGTTAATTCTGCAGGAGCTGCTTGGTTATATGAGCTAATTCTTGGCATATCTTATTTTTTTTCAGAAGGCTTTACCTCCCCGGTTTTCATATCTATAACTGAGTCTTGACCGTACTTCTTTATCAATAAATCCTCGAAAGATTTTGACTCTTTCTGAATCATTGTAACCTGCATCATTAAAGCCTGCTGACGTAAGACAGTTTCTCCCAACTGCATCTTACATTCATTGTACTTCTTCATAGACTCTTGTAGCGTGTCTAACTCTTGTTGTTCTAACTTTTTCATTTGATTTAATTTAGTACAGCAAAGATACAAATTAATTTTTCATGGTTTACTTTTTAGAAGACCCACCAAAGAAGAAATCAATTATCGTATTTACCTTACTACTCATAGCACCAAACACTGTACTAATAAATCCTATCTCGTAATCTGAAAGCTCTAGTGTGTTAAGTACAAAGTACTTAAACATCGTGTAAGATAAAAAGAAATAAGCTGCTGTAAATATTATTGCTAATACCTTTTGTATAATAGCATCATCTTTATATATCTCTCGTGCACTATCTCGGTCTTTAACCTCGAGCTCAAACATTTCTTTTTCATGATTCTTAACAACCTTTTCAAATTGTTGCTTAAGCTGTATTCTTTCTTCATCTGTAGTAACTACTTCGTCAATAATTGTAGAAGCCTGTCCTACTAAACTTTGTATAATATTTTTTATCATAATGCTTTTATGTTATCGCTTGGGTGTCTGTAAGCCGTCTTGTTGTTGTCGTCTTTATAAGCCTCTAACACCTGCTTACGGTTTTTAGTATCACTGTAAGATATATGAATCCACGAGTAATCAAACTCATTAATCATTTGGTCGAACTCAATGTCATTATCTAAAATATAGTCGTAAATTTTTTTATTATCCATCTGACCTTTTGACCAATGTTGGATGTCAACCGCTTGACCCTTACAATGCTGACTGCGAGAGCTTCCGCCAATCGCCTCATTGAGTGTCGGGTTGCGATAACCACTACTAACCCTGATAGCACCAACCCCATCACGAACAGGCTGTACCACACCTCTGATAAGGAGTTGGAGATTCTTAAGATGGTCTTTCGTAGGTTCATTCTTTATCCCTAATCTTTTAGCTGTATTGCTATGCGTTATTTCAGACAATACAAAGTTCTTACTTAATCTCATCTACTTGATTTTTTGCTTGGGTTATTTCTAATTCTTTAACTACAGTTCTAAGGTAGTCTACGTCTTTTTGAAGATACGAAATTCTAAGGTCTTGTTTTGCGTCGTCAGGTAATGCACCCATCTCACCACGAGGCCATTTAATTCTAAACTCTTCGTTAAGCTGTACAGCATCTTGCATGCGAACTACGTCTAACTGCAACTGAGCTATCTCAGCAGTAAGAGTGAACCATATACCCGCCATAGACACTATACCTATAACGATACTAATAAGCGTCTTTATATCTAGATTAATCTTAGAGCCTTCCGATATGTTTAACTTATCTTCCTCCACAGTAAACGTAGCTTAATATTACTGTTGATAATACTACTGATGAGCAAATGGTAATCATTGTTTTTGAATTAACTTTTCTTTGATGAGTTTTATGTCGTCTTTCATTTCAGATACATCCTCCTGAGTAGACATAATTGTTTGACGAATTAGTTGGTCCTTCATATCAAACTCTATCCTTGTAATCTCAGGGTCAGTAGGTTTTGGCAGTTCACGTGCTTCTGCTATATCATTCTGCAGAGTGAACCACATTGCTACTAAGCTAAATATAAAGAACGCCACCATTCCTAGGGATTCAAGGTTTAAGATAACGTCTGTGTCTTTTCCTACCTTCATTAGCTTACCATTTTACTTTATTAGCCCAATACGCTGCAGAGCATTTCCCTTTAGCTATATTCTTTGCACCCGCTCTCTTTATCGCTGACTCTTTTTTAGCTTTATTTATCATACGTAAATAATTTCGTAATCCCCGAAGGTTGTGTTAGTATCCCAATTCATTATCTCGAAGCATTAGGGTTGTAAAAAAATGTTGCGTCTACTTCAAGCCCATTTCCTGCGGCACTACCTAACTCAAACACAAGGTAGTTTTGGTCTGTTATAGTACCAAAATTTAAACCTTGACCTGTGAAAAAAGATAGTGGTATTTCAAACGCATGCCACTTGTTGTCTCTTGGTAAGACATAATCAATGCCCGCCCCCGCACTTGAACCAAAAACAATTGAAGCTTCAGTTGAGTTTGTTCCTAACAACTTTATAGTAAAGTCGTAGGTTTGAGCAGATTTAAGTGCTATGTGGAAAACAAAACCTGCAAAGGGTGTAAAGCCTATTGAGTTTGAGGCGTTAACATTAAATCCTCCACCACTCCAACCTAACGATGGTGCTTGACTTGTAGTTTGAAAGCTTACCCAACCGCTACTTTTTGTGTTGTAAAAACTATTACCTGAATACGGCTTAGGCTCTAAAGTACCGTCCCAATAATACAGATTTCTACCTTCAGATGGGTTTATCCACATCTCCTCATCAATTTGGTCACGTAGAAAATCACCTCCTGTTTGCTCAAGAATGTATACATAGTAATCATTCTTAAACAACTCTTCGCCCGCTCCCCAAGTAGTTGATAGGAGACCGTTACCTGAACCTATTCCTATGCTATTACCTGTTCCTATCATATTACCAAAGGGCTACAATGTTCTGTGCGTCTGTTCCTGTTGCAAATACTTTTAATACGTGTACCGGTAAGAATGAACCTGTTGGTACTCCTGTAAACTGAATCTCATCACCACCTACAGTAAGAACTTTAAGGTTACCCGCGAGCCCTACATAAAGAGTACAACCATTGTTTGGGTTGTCAACTTGTGAATATATAGTATATGCTGTGCCGTTAGGAATAGAAGTTGTACCTTCAATGTTTAACAGTAATTCATTAGTACTTACTACGGAACGAACTTTTCTTGAACCTGCAGATGTTACAACAATGTCTCCAACCTTAACACCTTGAGCTACAAAATCAACACCAACTGTTATGTCTTTCATGCTGTTTTGTCCGGCAGGAGTTGTAGATGTACCCGTTGTTGTTACTGCAGCTACATTAGGTATGTTAACATCATCATTTGGTATTACACCTAGTGCTCTACCGACCTGTAATCTTTGATATGCCATTATTTGTTTTTGTTATAGGGGAATGCCCTGTTTAGTGTATCTTTTCTTTTTCCGCAACCGCAGTCATGGCCCGTAGCTTTACTTACAGCCTCAACAACCTTTTTAACTCCTGTTGCTTTTGTAAACTTCTCTATTGAATCTCCTAGTCCTTTTGATTTCATTATCTACTACATCCAAAGTTTTTAGCGTAGTTTGCCATTTTGACAACACGCTCTGTATATTTATCAGTGTTCTTCATTACAGCACTAGCTGCTGAACACGCATTTTTAAAACCGTTGTTCTTAGCCCAAGCTGTAAACTTACCCTCGTTTGATTTTTTAATCTGAGGGAATTTTTTTGTCCTTCCCTTTGTGGCCATACTACTTCTTAATTATAGCTCCTAAGTGCGCTCCTACTTTGCGGCCCTTAATACATTGGTGCTCGTAAGACATTGAGTGGTCTCCACCGTATGCGTGGCCGTAGTCTTTCTTTGACATAGCCTTTGACTCATCACGCCTATCTTTCATTGACTGTGACTTCTTACCGTTCTTAGCACCTAAAGACTCGTCTAATCTTGAATTATAACCTTGCTTTTTCATAACATTATTTATTTTACACAAAGATAGCTAAAAATTATTTTAAGTTGACTTAGCCTGTATCACTGTCCAATTAGTTCCGTCAGACCATATAGCCACACCGTTGTAGGGCTTATTAAGTACATAGTACGGGTCCCCATCAACCGTTTCAGGAACTACAGGTGTAACGTGAACTTTATCATTTGCAGTAACCGTTGAGTCGTTTGTAATACGTATAACCCTGTAAGGAATCTCTGATTTTGTTCCCTCAGGTATATTAGTCATCTACTTCTTCTTTTTAGATACATACGTATCGTTCCACACACTTGCTAAGTCATTAGCCCTTTGCTGCTTCCATCTCTCAAAACCTTTCTTTCTAGGTCCTGTATATGTAACTATTCCTGCACCCGCACCCTTTAAGTTCTTTAGTTTCTTCTTATTAGCCTTAAGCTCTGCGCTTAAAGCATTTACCTTAGAAGATGCTGTATCAGGGTTGGATAGCTTACTCTTTAAGGACTCTATCTTTCTACTTACTCTAGTTAATTTATTTTGCTTACTAGGTTGTTTCATAATTGCTATATTTGTAATTACAAATCTACAAAATTAAATCGAATGAAAAATGACTACCTAAAGTATTGGAGAGTAATACGATACTTCATAAAGGCCAAGTACGGCCTCACGCAATCAGACCTTGATGTTATACTATTCCTAAACTCAGAGGGTTACTTCACCAAAGATAAGTTCAATGAGTTTGATGAGCTGTTAAGTTGGGAGGATAAAAGGTTTGATAGATTACATGCCAAGGGTTGGATACAGACCTTTAGAAAACGTAACGGCCCTACCAAGGCAGTGTACGTGCTATCATACAAAGCTAAGAGGGTATGTACCTCTATCTATAAAAAACTAAGTGGGGAAGAAATCCCCACTAGCCAATCAGCAAACCCTATGTTCGCTAAGAATGTCAAATACACCGATAAGGTGTATCGAAATTTTATAAAGAATCTAAATAAGTCTATACGACAACAACGACATCGTGCTCCTGAATAATGGTAAACTGCTCATCCTCAATGAACATGGAGTACCCCGCTCTACTATCATAGTAAATCGTGTCTCCCTTATTGATTACAGTTACGTCAGTACCCGACTCAGCGACTGTTGCTTTCTTGTATCTTATGCCATCGACATCATCTCCTGAGAGAAGTAGTCCTGACTTTGTGGTTATCTCTTCCTTAACCTTCTTGATTGCAATATATTTTCCTATTGGTTTCATTTAGTATCCTGTTAAAAGTTTAAGTACATCATCAATAGCTTTGTGCCTGTGGTTGTCCTCTAGGATAACCTTAAACACATGGTCGCTATCTTTTATCTTTGCGAGCTCTTGTATCGCTGAGTTGTTTACATCCCCTAGGTCAATCTGTTGGTTGTCACCGCAGAAAATCATTATCGAGTCCTTCCCTAGCCTACCTAGTGCCATACGCAACTGCGCCTTGGTGAGGTTCTGAAACTCATCCACTATAACCACAGCGTTGTCAAAGGTTCGTCCACGGAAGTGTGCTAGTGACACTAGCTCTATCTCCTCTTGCTCAACCATCTTAGCTATCTTGTCAGGCTTGTTATATACCTTACGCATGTTAGACATGATAGGTACAAGCCACGGCTCTAGCTTCTCCTTCTCGTTGCCGGGTAGGAAGCCATTGTCCTCAGTGGCGATGGTTGGCCGAGTAATGATTATCTTATTGTACTGACGCTTGAAGAACATATCCAAAGCCACTTGTACGGCAAGGAGGGTCTTTCCCGACCCTGCCTTACCTACAACAAAACTGAACGCGTGAGCTATAATATTCTCCTTGGCACTCTTCTGCTCTGTCGATAAGCTTACGTTAAACCGTACATTCCCTTTTGGGGGTGTCTTCTTCTTGTTATCCATTACTTAGTGTCATAGCTACGAGCCATTGTCACGATAGCATTAGTACTGAGAAGTGTGACAGCTACTGACACAGCGTTTTGAAGCGCGTTCTTAGTAACCTTCATTGGGTCAATAACACCCATACTCATTAGGTTACCATACTTATTGTTCTTCACATCGTATCCGTAACCCTTCTTAAAGATACCCTTGTACACCTCGTCATACTTTAGGCCTGCATTCTCAAGGATTGTTTTGATAGGAGCCTTAAGCGAGTGACAGATTATCTCACAAGCAGCCTTCTTCTCATCAGACCAATTGCTATTCCAATCACACGAGTCAGCGATGTTAGCCAACGCCAACCCTGCACCCGGTAGTATACCCTCGACGGTAGCTGAGCGAACAGCGCATACAGCATCGTCAACACGGTCATGTAACTCCTTCTGCTCTAGGTCAGTCTTACCACCAACGTATATAACGCCGATTCCGCCCGTTAGAGACGCTATCCTTGACAGAATGAACTCTTTCTCATCCTTACTCATTGAAAGCTCGTGAGCGTCCTGTAATTGACTCACACGCTCTTGTATAGATTCTTCTGATACCACCTCATCATCCTTGATGACAATTGTTTGGTTTCTTCCAATGATAACCTTCTTAGCCTTACCCAAGTCATCCGGAGTAATTAAGCTTAGGTCGTCACCCGTTTTCTCGCTGTAGTAGGTAGCCCCAACAGATAGCGCGATGTCGTTCATCAGCTCATGCTGCTTGTAGCCAAAGTTCGGCGGCTGTATCACACAAACCTTCAACCCGTTCTTCATTACGTTAGCGGCCAACGTATTTACCACGTTAGTAGAGCACGGCGCAATAATAAGTAGCTTACTGTTATTTGAGATGATAGGCTTGAGTACGTTCTCAATCTGTAGGATGTTACTTATCTCAGCGTCACTAACCAACACATGAGTGTCCTCTAGTATACACTCATCCTTCTTATGGTTATTGATAAATAAGTTTGAGGTATACCCTCTATCTACCTTAATACCCTTAGTGGTCTCATAGTAGGTCTCAGCAGTTTGACTGCGCTCAACAGTAACAATACCATTTGAGCCTACCTCCTTATACACATCAGCAATAATCTCACCAACCGCAGGGTCATTGTTAGCTGATATGGTAGCAACGCTAGCTAGCTTCTTGTCGGTAACAGGCTTGCTCATCTTCTTAAGCTTGCCGACAACCACATTGGTAAGGTCAACCATCTCACGTAAGACAGCAGTCTTGTTGTGCTTAGACTCTATAACCTTCTCCCCTGCACGCACCAAGGCGTTAGACAAGACAATAGCCGTAGTCGTTCCATCACCCGCAGATACAGCAGTCTTCTCCGAAGCCTCCTTCACTATTCTGACTGCTAGATTCTCCACAGGGTCAAGCAAAGCAATTGACTTCGCTACAGTAACACCATCCTTGGTGACTGTCATCCCATGCGTATGTTCTTGTGATTCAATAAGCACCGTGTTACCTTGAGGACCAAGTGTGCTCTTTACTGCATTAGTGATTTTCTCTAAACCATTAAATAGTTTCTCTCTACCATCGTCAGAGAAATGCAACTCCTTTGGAGTGTATCCTGTTTGATTCATTGTTATTAGATTTGATTTCCACAAAGATAGTAAATCTTTTTTTATATCCCAATGACGAAAATCACAAAAGGGGTGGCTCACTATATATATATATATTTTTTACCTCTCTCTTATTTTTTTTCCTCACAAAGTAAGTAAAAAGTCATCATTATTATCAGAGTAATTGAGAATCAAGAAGTTAAGGTTTTAAAGTTGTCATATAGTTGTCATTATTTTGACGAAAGTCGTCATATAGAAATAAAAAAAGAGGGAATTACCCCTCTTTCACGAACCGAAAGTCACTACCCAATCGGTTCAACCATCAAACACAATGATATTATCTGCCGAACATGTTGCGCATATCTTTACGCATTTCAGCTTTTTCTATTCCGTTGGCAACAATGTTTGCCTTCTCATTCATCTTTACAGCCTTGCGAATTTCTGAAGCCTCTTCAATTCCGCTTTTACCTGTTGGTCTATCATTAATCAATCGACCGTCCTTTACTTTTAATCCACTATAGTTCATCCCTGAAAATTTTTATGTGTATACTAATTAATCCTAAATATAAAATGTACTCCGAGAAGTTATAATCCTTATCGTTTGGGTATATACCAAAGCCTAAGCAAAAACCTATCTTAATTCTATTCTGTAGTTCTATCTCATACATGAGGTAAAGATACAAAATTTTTTAGATATGTGTAGGTTGTGGGTTATGTGCCGGCCTAGGCGTGCGCGCGCGTCAGGGAAACCGATTTTTTTTTCGGGGGTGGGGGTGTGCTTTTGTCCTGCGCATGTGGATTTTTTGACGTTTTTCTATGCACCTATATGCCTGTGTATGCGCTCCCATTCTGCGGGTCTATTCTACCTACGTGAACCGCTCCTCATAGTCCGTTATAACGGATTTTCTGCCTATTCAGATAGGAAGAGAAGAGGGAATGCCCCCGACCGACCAAATTAGCCCCAAATAAATTGCCCCAAATACACCGCGCTGCATATTGCGTGTTTACTGCGCTTGTACAAATTCCGTCAAAATAATGTATAAATAATCTGCATATAGTTTTTTTATACGAGAATTAGACGTATCTTAGCATTGCGGATGGGGATACACCTCAAGCGAAATTAACCTAACTTACTTAAAATCAACGAATTATGAGAAGAATTAACACAAACGTAGCAGAATTGTTAGAGAACAATGTAGCGGAATTCAATGGTGCAGTTGACCTATTGAATGAATTGAATGCCAATGACGTGACTGCATTCGAGAAGAAAATCAAGCTAGCGAAAAAGGTATACCTAACCTACCAATGGTTTAAATCGCCCGAGGGAAAGCAATGCTTTGAATATGCAGGTATTGTGATGACAAAAGAAGAATTTGCAATGGACGTCTTCGGATGGAAATACTCATTCTTCGCTGACCAAAACAGAGTAGGTAAGGTGGTAGTGGAAGACCAAAACATTGTATCGAAATACAAGCGACAATGTACGCAGATGGAAAATGCGGGTAATGTGACTGCATCGCGCTCAATCGCTAATCTTATCAAATTCATTAAGGCTGAGCAAAGCGGAGATGATGCTCAGGTAGTTAGTACTGAGGAATCTGCTGAAGCTACCGCTGAAGCTACCGCTGAAGCAAATGCTGAGGAAACTACAAGAAAGGTTATTAAATCTTACATTGTCAATGGGCAGTTGTTCGAGGATGGTATTGGTGTCGTAGTGAAGTTATACGATGATACACAATGGACGATTGATGGCGATGCTGACAAGGTGCCTCAGTACATTAAGGATGAATTTGATGCTGATTCATTGAGAATTGGTAGAGCAATTGGTAGATGGAGCTAATCACTAAGATGATGCAGAGAATCCGTTATAACGGATTTTCTGTTCCGTCCATGGGTAGTGACCCATGCTGATGAGACTAAGATGTCGAAACGGATTTTAAACCATTAACTACATAGATTATGAATGCACAAATCACTTACACTACTGAGGGCAATGAACACCGCGGTCGAATGTTGTCTTACGGATGGGCAAAGCGCAATGGATTGCCTTACCGCATGTTTGACAAAACACCATTCCAATATGACCTGAAGCATTTACCTCACAATGAGATGAATTTGACTACCAATGTGACTGACGATGGCGAGATTGAATCGCGTTTCACTATTGGCTTTGAGATTGAGAAGAACACATTCCATCGTAATGCGGTCAAGGAGTATGCTTTGCTTAGTCACTTTGAGACTGATGGGTCATGTGGTGTTGAAGCTATCACAAATGTGCTTCCGTTGATTGGCAAATCTGTTTGGAGGAACAAAATCTTCAATATGTTCAGCGAAGCGAAGAACGTCATTGATGACCAATTTTCGCCGTCAGACATCGAATGTGGGGGTCACATTAACCTAGCGGTTAAAGGGATGAGCGGAGAAGAATTAGCTGACGCAATTAGACCATTTAGTGGAATCATCTACGCGCTATACCGATTCAGATTGCGAAGAACGTGGTGTCAGTCAAACATCTTCATGGATGTATGTAGAGACCAATGGGATGGTCTTATGACCCACCACAAATACCAAGTATGTCGGATTGATGACAATCGCATTGAGTTTAGATTGCCGAGCAGAGTCAAGAGTGTAGCTGACTTGAATTTCCGATACAGATTGATGTATGAGATTGTTAACTACGCGGTAAACAAGCCAAACGGAACGCATAGAGGCCTTCTAAGCAAGTTGAAGCCAATTCTGATGATGATGTACAATGGCGATGCAGATAAGGTATCTGAGGTTATGGAGTTGTCAAAGCATTTCAGAAAGATGTTGATGACGCGTAAAATCAACCATGCAGTGAAGCCATTCGTTGACCGCTTTGGAAACTTGAGTCACTTGTACACAAGAAGCCTTAGAGCGGAGACTTTAAGATGACGCATGTGGGGAATCCGTTATAACGGATTCTCCATCCGTCCACAAGTGAGTGCTTGTGCTGATGAGACCAAAAGGTCGAAACGGAAACCATTTAAACATATTCATTATGGATACAATTGAAAGAAGAAACTTGAGATTCCTTATCGCTTCTACTGAGAAGCATATTGAGGATTTAGAGCAGTTTAATCGCGATGCACATTTTTACCAATTTAGACTAGAGGAATGTAACACCTACGTGTGTGATGATACGCGAGAGACCATTAAAATGTTAGAGCAGAAGCTATCTAACTATGAGAGAACACTAGAAGCATTTAAACTAAACGACAATTAAGATGAAGAAAATTTTAGACTACGCGACAATATTCGCATTGATTATGGTGAACATTCTAATAATATTTTTGTTCGCCATCACGACAGAGGTAGGATACATTTACCTACTACCATTTGGAGTATACACGTTATACTTAGTATTAACACATCAAAATATAGACTAATGAAACGAGCAGAGTTAGAGAAGAGGTACATTGTAGAAGGTTGGTATCTACTACCAAGAAAAGAAGAAAATAAATACGATTACCAAGAAAGGATGAGTGACGAATGGGTGCATCAGAACTTAGAGATTCAGAAGTATATCCAATCGCTTATTGATTGTCCGAGTATAAATTCTTGGAGAGACCTATTAGAAGAAGTTCTAAGTTGTGGAATGAGCGAAGATGAGCAGATAAAAGTGCTTCAATGTTGTACTGATTGGGATAGGCAAAGCAGATACATCACAAAAGGATTGGAGGGTAAGAGTCCGTTATAACGGATTCTTATTCTTTTATTTGCATTCGTACTATTTTAGTACTATATTTGTATAAATCAAAACACAGAAACTATGCTACACTTAAGAGGTCAGTACACTTTGAAAAACAAGAAGTACAAAATCAACAAAAATTTTGATGTTATTATCGGTTACATGGGGGCAAACAGAATAACGAAATCCTTTGTGAATAGATGTAAACAGAATATGGCTGATGACATCAGTCAAGAAATTTCTGAATGGTTGCTTGATAACTTTTGGGTTAACGATTACGAGGAAATAAGGGAGTCGGGTGGATGTTCTCCCGATGTTGACGATATTAAAATAACTAAAAGCTATAACAGAAAGAGAAACTATTAAAACAAAAAAGCTATGACAAAATTAGAAACACAATCGGCTTATGACCTAATAGGTCTTATGAGTGATGACGCATTGAAGTTAGTCCACAGAGACATAACAGAGTACAGAAAAGAATTTCCGAAAGGCTGTAAATACGATTCAACATTTATCGCTATGATTGAAACGGAGATGCAGAACAGATTAGAACTTAACTTAGATTTATAGAAATTATGATTAAAGTATTTTTTAAGAGCAATGACCAAGAAGAGTTGGTTGCTACATTCGAGAGAGAGGATGCGTTAAAATCCGTTTTGCCTTTATTGAAAGGTTCAGCAGAAGAACTTGGGTTTGAGTTGATTCAGCGAGACGAAGAGCAAGAGTGGGAAACTGAGTGTGAATTTGAGCAAGAGTGTGACTTAGGTATACACGATGACTACTTAGATAGAAGTGGGTATCACGATTAATAATTTAAAACACAGAAACTATGGAAACACTAAAGAAAGATTGGAAAGAAGTACGTTGGGTTGGATGGGAGCGTTCAATGAGTCCTCATGTAGAGCGTGAGGAGAAGACAATGCAATACCACGTTGCGTGGGATAAAGACAATGAGCGCGGATGGTTTGAGGTCTACGATGATGAGAGTGGTGGAGAGGATTACTACGGAGAGGGCGGTTTGTCCTTTGATGGTAATAAGCTTTATGACTACGATGGAGTATTCAGTTTAGATGACCAAGTACTTAAATGCCTCAAAGAGTGGGGCGCTGATGTGAGTGATATTGAGTAGGTTAACTGATGAGGATTGAATATCCGAAACTTGAATCCGTTATAACGGATTTGAGTCTTAACCAATAAATTAAACACAATGGGACAGACTAAAAAATTATTCGAGTCCATGATGCAAGGCATGATGGAAGGGATTAGCATTGAACAACAGATGGCTAAGCGCATGGTAGATGACGAGTACAGAATGTCAATCTACAAGAAGAAAACCAAAACTAAACCTAAAAAGAAGTAAATCATGTACGTAGAAGTATACTTTGAGAGCAGTAATCATGCTGAATGCGTGGCTACATTTGAAACAGAAGAACTATTCATAGCTTGTTTTCCTACATTGGAAGAAGAAGCTAAGAAACAAGGAATGAAGGTAACAGAAGCCTTGATAGATAATGGACATTAAATTTGGCTATGTCTAAATTTTGTCTTATATTTGTACAAATCACTAATCAGAGGTCAGTCCGTTATAACGGATTCCTCGCAAACATTAAACACAATGTGCGTAATTATTATTAAACAAAAGAAGCAGATGATGTCTCGCGAGATTGCAAAGACGTCAGCAAGAATTAATCCTCACGGTCTCGGAATCGTGTGGTTAGATACGTTCGAGATAACGTATCACGAGTCAAAAGACTATGGTCTACTACTAACAGATAGACCGTTTATTGCTCACTTTAGATATGCTACTGTCGGAGCGGTAAACAGAGAGAACATGCACCCATTCCAATGTGGTGTGCAGAAAGATGAGTGGCTGATGATGAATGGAACTATCAAGGGTATGGGTAATGCTCAGATGTCAGATTCAAAAGCGTTGGCTATATCACTTGGTCAGATACCAAGACAACTATGGAAGAAAGAGTTGGAGCAGTATGATTCACGGTTCGTAACGGTCAACAAACGTACTCGTTCATTCCAAATCTACAACAGAGATGCTTACACATACCGAGATGGTATATGGTACTCAAAAGCCAATGTACTGCAAGACAATTTGATTGCAGTATATGGCACGTTGAAGAAAGGTTATAGTAACTACTATTCATACCTAACATCATCAAAGCATTTAGGTAGAGGGGAGACTTACGACAAATACCCGTTACTCATTGAGGGGTTGCCATATATGGTAGACCAAAGGGGTAGTGGACATAATGTTGAGGTAGACATCTTCAAGGTGTCAGATAGAGTGTTCAAGGAGATTGACGCATTAGAGGGTCATCCGAATTGGTACAAGCGTAAGCAGATACCTATCAGAATAAAGGATGGTAGAGTGATTAATGCGTGGCTATACTTTAACCCTAAGAAGGTTGATTCAAGCACACAGATGCACAAGAGTTACGTTCAGAACTACACGGGATACCGAAGACCAAAGGTCGTGGATACGTGTCAGCAGATAAACTTTAATAGCTACTACGATGTAGACTTAGCTACCGATGATGATTGTTGTGATACACAATCTAAGGAGTGTATGATTTGCTTTCAGCCATTACAATATGACGATACCATAAACCAATACCATTGCGGTGGTTGTGATGATTGGTACACATTAGCAGAAGTGTATAACTTTTAAACTAAACGATATGACTATAGAATACGCAAAGAAAGTGCTAAAGGCATACGGATACTTTGTAGATAACCTATGGAAGGTTGACGACGTTCAAGATAGATATGAATGCGATGAAGAAAAAGCGCAAGAGATATTGAAGAGAGCGTTAGTAAACGAAGGTACTATGGAGAGAATTTGGATAGCGATTGATATATTCGCTGAAATGGATGGTTTAAAAGCTAAAGAATAACATTATGAGAAAGGTAAGAATAACAGCAGAGAGAAAGTATTTCAAGAAAGTAATCGTGGAGATTGAGATACCCGAAAGTGTAGACCAAGAGCATTTAGATACGTGGCTTTGGGACAATGAAGATAAGTACGATTGGAAGGTGAAGAATAAGTTTGTCGATACGAAGCACGTCTTGGATGGAGAGGTGTGGAGATACGACGAATTAGATTCTGATGGGATACCATCATACGGAGGACATTTGTAGTGGTCATTTAAAAATCTCCGATGTCTTGGGGATTGAGGGGATACCTGCTTATGGTTAATAGTCAAGACCACGAGCCTTTAGAGTTAGGCTTTCATATTGACAAAGGTATTCAAAGACAGAGAGAAGGGAATCCGTTATAACGGATTCTTTTTTTTCTCTTTAAATTTGGAATTAAACAAAAGTTATACTATATTTGTACAACACTAACATTAAAAACAAACACAATGGCAACATTAATTAAATCTGACGGCACACGTCAAGAGAATTTCACAGAACTTACATTGAGTGGTATGCAACAAGCGGTTGACGGCTACATAGAGATTGTTTACCTACCTAACGGCGAAGGTTTGGTGGTTAACGATAACGGCCTTAACGAATCACTACCACACAATACAGAGGCATCGCATCTCGCGGGTATGGTAATAGTAGGTAACGCAGTATTATTAACTAAAAAAGAATTAAGGGAGGACGTGTAATGGGAGATTTATTCTTAGGTGTAATAACTACGATAACTATCATAGCTATATTCATAGCGTGGGAGATGGTAAAGTATTCAACAGAGTTTAAAAGAAAAGAAGATGATGACGATAAGGGAGTTGATAAATAGAGATTTACTTGCCGAGAAGATGAGTGGTAGTAAAGACAAATACTACGTTCAGAACGGCAATAGAATCTTAGGAGACCTTAAGAACTTAGACTACAAGACATTCATTAGTACGGGGCGCATCATGACTGAGGATAGGCTTAAGCAGAGGTACCCCAACACTAAACTGACCAAGGGTACTAAGACCGTATGTAAATATATCGGCGGCTTCTGTATTGAGTTTCTTGAGAATGGTAAGTTTGGTTGGGCATGGCATGAGGATGTAGACATCAAGCATGTAGAGTATTCATTATTTAATTACGTAAAGCAGAGTATAGATGAGCAAGGATAGAGGTTTACAGATAAAGCAGAAAGCTGACAAGGTTAGAGATATGCTGCTACAGAAGAACAAAGATTACGGAAGTTCTGCGCTTGAGCCATTGAACATATTCAATAAGGGTAAGTCAACGGATTCATTATGCGCAAGGATTGACGACAAGTTAGCGAGGATAAAAAACGTAGGTGTATCAGATAGCACGGAGGATACGCTATTTGACCTATGTGGTTACCTTATTTTATTAATGATTTCAATAGACGACAACAATGAAAAGACAGGTATTTAATCAGTATGTTACGCTCGTTGCAGATTTGTTTCGAGTGAACGAAAAGCACTTATTTAAGAAGTCTAAAAAGAAGGAGTATGTAGACGCAAGGTACATGCTATATTATTTATGTGCTACAAGGCCAATGCAGATAACTTGGATACAGATGTTTATGGCCGAGAGAGGCTATGACATAGCGCATTCGCCTATAATTTACGGAGTAAAAATTGTTAGCGATAGGGTTGAGAATGACAAAGACTATGCATCCATCGTTAAAAGATTTGAAATGTTATGCGAAGTTTAGAATCAGTATTCAGAGAAGCTATGGAAGATGAGTTTGCAGGAGACCTTGACGATAACTATGTAGAGTCAAGGGTTGCTTTCGGAGTTAAGATAGCAAGAGACCGTGAAACGGGTGATATTGAGATACTTAACACGTCAAGAGGTGGCGATTATTATCAAGAAATTACTAAGAATGAGTACGATAATTTCTTTGAAAATGGTTGGAGATACGGTGTGTATGTCGTATCTTTGTCTAACTATCGTAGAAAACTTGAAGCCTTTGATGAGAAAATTAAAGAGGCTATAAGTAATTCAGCGCCTAAAAAAGAACTTAAGTATTGGCAGGAGCGCAGAAAAAACACTATGAATAAGTACACTAAAGTCACAAATAAATTAAATCTTTTAAAATAAACACAATGAGTAAGAACAACTACACTACATTAGCATCGCTCTCTATCAAGGATAAGATTGAGCGTAAAGGGAAATTAGATTACCTATCATGGGCAAACGCATGGCACATGCTTAAGAGTAACTATCCGAATGCACAGAGAAAAATTTATGAGTCTCAGTCTACTGAGTTGAACTACTTTACAGATGGCAACACGGCTTACGTCAAGGTTGGTATTGAGGTAGATGGCTTGGAGCATATTGACTACCTACCTATCATGGACTTTAGAAACAATTCTATTCCATTGGATAAGGTTACGTCAATGGATGTAAACAAGGCTATACAAAGGTCTACTGCTAAAGCTATTGCAATGCACGGTCTTGGTTTGTCTTTGTGGACAGGAGAGGATGTGCCTGAGATGGTTACCGCTAAACCTACAAAGATTGCTAAAGACTCAAAGATAACACTTGAGGTTGGCGATGGCAATTGGGCTAAGGTTATGAAATACATATCAGCTAACAAGGGTATTGGCTTGTCAGAGATTGTAAAGAATCTTGAGACCAAGTACAAGATAAAGGTTTCCGTTAAAAAGGAGATTGAAAAAGCTATGTAAGATGAAGGATATTATAGAAAAACTTAGAGATGATGCTGAATATTATGGAGGGGTAGGTAAAAGCTATCTCTCTAATTCAGACATCAGCGCACTGCTTAACAACCCAAAAGAGTTTGGAGTTACGCGAGCAGACAATTCTAACTTTGCGAAAGGTAGGTTGTTTCATCAGATAATCCTTGAGCCCGAGAAGGCAAAGGATACCATATCACTTGACGTGTCCTCACGTAATACAAAGAAGTACAAGGATTTTGTATCAGATAATGATTTGGACTTTGTACTACTTGATAAGGAGGTTGCAGAGATTAAGTCATGGACAGATACGATGAAGTCTAACATGGATTTCTTTGAACTTATATACTCAGACGACAACGAGTTTGAAGTGCCGAGCATCAAGGAAATAAAAGGAGAGATGTGGAAAGGTAAGGCTGATATTGTAGGTAAGGATGTATTGATTGATTTAAAGACCACAGGAGACATTAAAAAGTTTAAGAGGTCAGCTAATCTATATAACTACGATAGTCAAGCATACATATACCAAGAGTTATTTGGTAAGCCATTAATATTTTTGGTTATAGATAAGTCTACGCACATGCTTGGAATCTTCAGGCCATCTGAGGATTTTATTAAGCGTGGCGAAGCTAAGGTAGAGAAGGCAATAGAGGTGTACAGAAGTTTCTTTGGAGACGAGCCGCAAGAGAGTATTGCTGACTACTATATTGAAGAGTACATTGATTAATCCGTTATAACGGATTCACACAGATGACGAACTTAATCGGCCTAGAGGTTTCGTAAGTCTTTCATTACTAGGTATTTAAACACATGTTATGTCAGAGAAAAAAGAAAAAATCTTTGCAGACGGCTTCTCGTTTTCAACGAGAGAAAATCAACCCGACTTCGTAGTTGGGAGAGTATCAATTAAGATTGAGGATGCTATTCCTTTTCTTAAGCAGCACGGTGCAGACCGTGGATGGGTAAACCTAAACGTCCTTGTAGGGCGCAGCGGGAATCCTTACGTAGAATTGGATACCTTTAAACCAAAGTCTCAGCAGGCTGCGGCTAAGAGTGTAGAAGAGGCTGAAGAAAATCTGCCATTCTAAATTAAATAGGTGGATGTAAATTTGTATATTTGCATCCACTTATAATGTGAGGTGATGAAATTGGCAGACATGCCCTCCTGTCTCGGGGGTGTAGATAACGGAATAAACTTTAGGATAGCGGGTTGACCACCATTGTGCACAACTTGTCCTATCGCTAACCGCTACGTGGAGGTTCGAGTCCTTCTCTCACAGCAATATACCAATTGTATAGAATCCTATTATAAGGAGCGCATACAACAACTTTGTGAATGTATTCATACTACAAATATAACACATAAAGCAATGCGTAAATACCAAACGAGAGCAACCTGCGTGAGTGGTGCAAACCAAGTCCTGCCGTAGGAAAGCAGGCAATTTTTAAATCTATGGATTTAGAAATCAGCACGAGAGAATCGAGGGGGACTGTGGGAATCCTCCTCTTTTTTTTCCTGATGAAATGACGAAAATATTTCCCCCTACTATATATATATTTTTTTTATTGGTAATTATTTTTTTTATTCCTATATTTGAAGAATAAAGTCATCATTATTATCAACACTACTGATAATTAGTAAGTTAGTAAATTTAATTCATCATAAACTCATCACAATGAACACAAAAAACGTCACGATATTTAAAAATATCAAGGAAACTGCGACTCCATTCCATCGGGAAGTCAGTGTGGTACTACAAAGAATAAAAGATGGAGCTTCTAAGGAACTCGTCAAGGGTATCCGTCAAGAGAAAGATAAGTCAGCTCGTAACGAACTTAAGAAGATGTTACCTGCGATATGCTTCTCAGGTATATTCACTAAGCGTAACGACAATTCAATCACAGAGCATAGTGGTTTGATATGCTTAGACTTTGATGGGTATGAAAAGAGAAAGGAGTTATTAGCTGATAAAGAAAAATTAGCCAAGAGCGAATTCATTTATTCAGTATTTATATCTCCGTCAGGTAATGGCTTAAAGGCTTTGGTTAGGATACCACAGGATGTGGACAACCACGTTAACTACTTTAATTCACTAGAGAATCACTTCAACTCTCCGTACTTTGATAAAACATGTAAGAACTTAAGTCGTGTTTGCTATGAATCATTTGACCCAATGATTTATATTAATGAAAACTCAGAGGTTTGGGATGTAATAGAGGATGTAAAATATAAAGAGGTTTCTGTAATCAGAGACGCTCCTACAATTCCAATCACAGACGAGAATAAGATTGTAGAGATACTTGTAAAATGGTGGGAGAAAAAATACCCTATGTCTGAAGGTCAGCGCAATCAGAACGCTTTCATACTTGCTATGGCATTTAATGATTATGGGATTAATAAAAGTTTAGCGTCTTACGTTCTTAATAGTTTTGCTAATGAGAGCTTCTCTTTATCAGAAATCACAAGGACTATTGACTCAGCTTATGCTAACACACAAAACTTCGGAACGAAATACTACGAGGACGAAGAGCAGGTAAATAACATCAAAGCTAAACTTAGGCGAGGTACAACAAAAAAAGAGATTCGCAATCAGTTAGAAGAGTCAAATATTGATAGCGATGTAATTGAATCTGTACTGACTCGGGTAACAGAAGAGAATTCCCTAAAGCAATTTTGGACTAAGAATGATAAGGGTACTATAAAGATTGTACACGTATTATTCAAGCACTTCTTAGAGGAGAATGGGTTCTACAAGTATTGTCCTGAGGGTAGCAAGAACTACGTATTCGTAAAGGTTACCAATAACTTAATAGACCACACGTCAGAGAAGGAGATTAAAGATTTTATATTAGGTCATCTAATAGACTTAGACGACTTAAGTATATACAACTACTTCGCAGATAACACAAGATTATTCAGAGAGGAATTCTTAACCCTACTCGCAACGATTGACATTCATTTCATGTCAGATACAAAGGACTCAGCATTCTTGTACTACATGAATTGCGCTGTTGAGATTAAGAAGGATGAGATAATAACTATAGACTATTTAGATTTAGGTGGGTACGTTTGGAAAGACCACGTTATAGATAGGAATTTTAATATCTGTGAGGTTACTGATTGTGATTACAAGACATTTATTCGCAATGTCTGTGGTAACGAAGATGCTAGAGTGAACTCTATGGAGAGTACAATAGGATACATGCTGCATGCACACAAGAATCTATCATACTGCCCGGCAATAATATTAAACGATGAGGTTATATCAGATAACCCTGAGGGTGGTACGGGTAAAGGTTTATTCATGAATGCTTTATCTAAGATGAAGAAGGTGGTAACTATAGATGGTAAGTCGTTTACATTTGAACGCTCGTTTGCTTATCAGCTTGTATCAGCAGATACGCAGATACTTGTCTTCGATGATGTTAAAAAGCACTTTGACTTCGAGAGATTGTTTAGCGTTGTAACAGAAGGGTTGACTCTTGAGAAGAAGAATAAGGATGCTATCAAGATTCCTTTCAGTAAATCACCTAAGATAGCTATCACAACTAACTACGCTATCAAGGGTGCAGGTAACTCATTCGCTAGGCGTAAGTGGGAGCTTGAACTTCATCAGCACTACAATAAGAACTTCACCCCGATGGATGAGTTTGGTAAGTTGATGTTTGGTGATTGGAGTGAGAGGGATTGGTGCAGCTTTGATAACTATATGATTAGTTGTCTGCAAAACTATCTCTCTAAAGGATTACAGAAGAGTCAATTTGTAAACTTAAAGATACGTCAACTGTCAGCAGAGACTTGCCATGACTTTATAGAGTGGTGCGGACTACTTAAAGGTCAAAACTCTAACCCATCTTTAATGCTAGAAACCAAGTTAAACTCTCAGCAGTTGTACTATGACTTCATTGAGGAGTATCCTGACTTTGGCCCTAAAGCTAAGATGACTATCTCTAGGATAAGATTCTATAAATGGTTAGCATCATACGCATTGTATAAAACAGGAATGCAACCTGAGATAGGAAAGGATGTTCACGGAAAGTACATGATTATTAAAAAGAAACCTATAATTCAAACACAAATACAAGAGTAATGGAAAAGTTAAACTACAAAAACATGCTAGAGTTTCTCGTTGAACACTACAACGATGAGCAATTTTTAAAGGCAGACGGATTCGATGACGCGGTCATCGGGCTCTGCTATCAGTCAAGGCGATTGATTTATTCAACAAGGAAATGCTTGAACATACTTATAGATGACGGCATGAAATACACGGATGCGGTAGAGTATATGAGCTTTAATGTTCTTGGTTCTTATGTTGGAGAGAAGACACCAATCTTTGCAGTTGACGAATGGTAGGAACATTCGAGTGGAGAGATTATCAATCGGATATAATTGATAAGGCCACAAACATAATACAGAGGAATAACTTTGTATACCTAGCTATGGAGGTGCGCACAGGGAAGACGCTTACAAGCCTAGGGATATGTGACAGACTTGGAGTGGAGAATGTTTTATTCCTAACCAAGAAGAAAGCGATGAGCTCTATAACTAAAGACTACGACGTTCTTTGCCCTGCATCCTTTTGTTTGTTCTGTATAAACTACGAGTCAATGCATAAAGCTCCTGACCTTAAGTGGGATGTTATTATATGTGATGAGGCTCATGGCCTTGGAGCATTCCCTAAACCAAACAAAAGGGCGAAGGCTGTTAGGGATTTGATACTAAAGACCAAGGCAAAGGTTATCCTACTGTCGGGTACACCGTCACCTGAGTCATACAGTCAGATGTACCATCAGGTATACGGTATAAACGGTAACCCGTTTCAGTCTTTTAAGAACTTCTACAGGTTCTGTGATAGGTATGTAGACGTTCGGGAGCGAAAGATAAACGGAATGATGATAAAGGATTACACAAGAGGTAATGAATCTATCATAGAAAAGATGAAGCCTTATACCATATCGCTAACGCAGAAGGATGCGGGGTTTGTTACCGAGACTATGGAGAATGTGCTTGAGGTTCAGCTTGAAGATAAGACTTACGAGATAGCCAATAGGTTGAAGCGTGACTTAGTCATTGAGGGTGAGGAGGATGTTATCTTAGCTGACACACCCGTGAAGCTGATGATGAAGCTACACCAAATCTATTCGGGAACTATAAAGTTTGAGAGTGGTAACTCAATGGTATTAGACTATACCAAAGCAAAGTTTATAAAGGAACGATTCAAGGGTAAGAAGATTGGAATATTCTATAAGTTTAAGCAGGAGTTTAAAGCTTTGAAGGAGGTCTTTGGCGATGATTTGACAACGGAGCTGTATGAGTTTGATACATCTGATAAGAATATTGCGCTTCAGATTGTCAGTGGTCGTGAGGGAATATCACTTAAGCATGCTGACTACTTAGTATACTACAACATTGACTTTAGCGCTACGAGTTATTGGCAGTCAAAGGATAGGATGACAACCAAGGACAGGCTTAAGAATAGAGTCTATTGGATATTCTCTAAGGGCGGCATCGAGACAGACATATACAAAGCAGTAACAAAGAAGAAGGATTATACACTTAGACACTTTAAAAAAGATTTACTATGAAAAAGAGAAACGAACTCAGATACTCGACAGTATCAATTGGAAATTCTACTGATGCATATTCTGTTTTTTTAAGGAAGGTAAAGAAAAGCACTAAACCTTTTAGCTTTAATGATGTTTATATAACTTTAGGTAGAGGAAATTTATCTAAAAGAAATATAAGAAAGTTAGTATGTAAAGCTGTTAAGAAAGGTGACATTAAATTAGTGTCAATAGATTTGTACGCTAGAAAAGATTTAGATTTAGTATCTTTATAAGATGACAGAGCAACAGATACAATCTAAAAGAATCAAAGAGTTGGAGTCTCAAGGTTATTATGTTCTTAAATTAATTAAGACTAATAAGAATGGGATTCCCGACTTGGTTGCTTTTAAACCTAACGCTGATGTTTTATTCAGTGAGGTTAAGAGACCTACAGGAAAGCTGTCTAAGTTGCAGGAGTATAGACTAAAAGAATTAGAGGGTTATGGATTTAGAACAGAAGTATACCGAGGGGAATAAGACCCTTAAGTTTGACATATATTTCATAGAGGAGTTGGATGTATATCCTGAAGATATTCAGGAGGCTGTTATAGTACAACTTATAAACCATGAACCACACCTTTTGTCGGAGGACGGATATACACAGGCGGTAGGTGGGGTAGTAAAAGGAACAGTCCCTTTCTTTTTTGAGATAGAGTATTTAAAGCAAGAAGGTGAGAGAGCTGTATACTTAAATATAAACCCTATAGACTTAGATGATTACCTAGATTTAATTATAAAAAAACAAACACTTACAACACATGAACACACTACAGAAGAAGGAACAGAAGCTAAAGGAGCAGGTGAATCAAATAGAGACACTAGAGAAGAAGGAACAGAAACTAAAGGCGATAGTTAATGCTGTCTTTTGTTTAGACTTATCAACACCAACAAGGCTGCGAAGTTACGTGTATGCAAGGATGGTTTACTGCGATATACTTAAAGAGTTAGGTTATGGTTCGAGTAAGATTGGGCGCATACTAAATGTAAATCACGCAACCATTCACCATTATTGGAAGACTTTACATGAGGTGTTTAGATTTGACGCAGACTTAAAGGATAAGTACTATAGAGTGCGCGAAGAGTTTTATAATAGCGATGACCCTGTTTATGAAAACAATAATATTGAGTTAAAAAATGAGGTGATTTCCTTGCGTATTAAAATAAAAGAATTATCTTTGGCTTATTCTCGTTTAGAACTTGATAATGAGGAGCTTAAAAAAGACGACAAGAGAGTCGGTAATCTTATAAAGATGGTTAAGCAAAGAACGAAACCAAATACAGAGAAAGAAATAGAAATTAAGTTAGCAAGATTTTACAATGGAGTATACGTATAAAGACATAGATAAGATAGCAGAGTTTTCTTCTTGGACTGAAAGGCAGAGGATAGATGAGTTATTAAGAATAGATTGCAAGATGTATACTAACTTAGGTTCAGACTCTACAAAGAAGGAAGTGTTAGAGGTTAAAGGAATATCAAAAAAGATTTATAAATTAATTAAAAAAATAAATCCAAAGATAGGAACTACGTTCCTAACAGCAATGGATTCTTAATCAAATGGCTACTAAATCCAATCTTCATCATACTAGAATAAAGCACATCAACGCACTGATGGAGGG
>Ga0105236_1000011_pt1 | contig 30005 bp, 7 predicted proteins | sample Virmet3827_250_FD_89712 | JGI IMG/M metagenome (GOLD analysis project Ga0105236, IMG submission 89712) | Marine viral communities from the Southern Atlantic ocean transect to study dissolved organic matter and carbon cycling - metaG 3827_250 | ecosystem: Environmental > Aquatic > Marine > Oceanic... | reverse complement strand
TCATCATCCTTCATTGTCTTAACAGCTCTTATGGCTGTCTTTCCATTCTCGTAAACGCTAACAGCATCAAAGTTTATATGACCATTCATCATGGCGAAAGCAGTGTTACCAATAACGTTTTTAGCGTGAGTACCGATATTGTATATCGTCTTCATCTTTTTGTTAAACAACACTAACTTCATATAAGCAGCTTGAACTTTGCCGAAACCTTCTGAGCTTATTTTTTCATCTATCTGATTTATAACAGAGAACATCTGCTCATCAACAAACTTTCCGTTTAGGCTACCCCATTTGCTTCCAGTAATCTCGTTGTAGAACTCTGCGGTCTGCTCGTTAGATAGAAACTTCCCATCTCCGACCTCCATAAGTTCTTTATACATTCTTTCAGCAGAAACATCTTGAGCCATCTTTCTTACAGTAGAGCTGTAGTTATATAAAGGGTTGTCTATCTCGCCCCAGAACTCTCTAATCTCTTCTGGTATAAGTTTCTTCTCCTTAAATATGCTATTAACTCTAGATAGTCCAGCTAAGTTTGAGTCCTTACTTGAGAAGTAGTCAAAGTCCTTATTGTCTTTGAGCTTTCTGTAAGCTAACTTAACTATTCCTGTTAGTTCTTCTTCTGTAGCATTAGGGTTATCTTTTTTGGCTTCTTTGTAAAGGAAGTCTTTAACTCTTTTGATAATGTCATTATCTGTTTGCTCCCAACCCTTATCTTGGAATTGCTTGTAAGATCGACTCACATAAACACCCATATTACTATCTATAGTAAATTGTGTTTGACCCTGCACTAGACCTTCGTCTATCAAAGTTCTACTAAGTAGGTCAATGTGCTTACGCATTTCTACAAGGGCTTTCTTCACATCCCCATCATCCATGGCTTTGATCTTGTCGTAGTTGTGGAGTAAGTCATCTATTTCTTGAGCAGTATAATCAGTATTCTTAATAGCTCTTTTTAAAGCCTTGGAGTTCTGGTCTACTCTAAATAGTTGACGGTTAAGCTCTGACTTACTACGAACCATTATCTCTTTTATCTCCTCGTTTGAGTGAGTACCAAATGGTTTGCCAAGTAATGTAGATAGTCTTATGTCGTAAGCTCTATCCTTATCTTTAATGCCAGTAATGTACTTACCAGCATTGTAGTCAGCGTTAATTACATTCATACCTATATCCCAAGCTATGGCAGCTAGACCAGTTCTGTAGACATTAGTCTGACCATCAGTGTCTTCAATTTTAAACCTTACAGATCTTTGATCATCTAAAAGGATAATCTCTCCAGTAGATCCGTCTTCTCTTAAGGTTACTATGCTGTCAAATCCATCTTCTTTTATAGCGTCAGATAGCTCCTGACCTGTTTTACCATCGTAACTATCAGATAAGTCATTCTTGTAAGATACTTGAGTCTCATCAGTTATATCTATAACTAAAGGTTTTTTAGCTGTAACTAATCCAGACTCAAACCCCTCTGGAGTAAAGCCTTCACTTCTAGTTACGTAATCACCTGTAGGTTCTACATCTTGACCAAACATAGAGCCCATGTCAGGTGCTTGTTCAGGATTCTTGTTATAGGTAAACGTAAAAGGACTACCTGTTTCGATCTCTCCAGAAACGCCATCAGGAGCTTGGAACCTTAAAGTACCAACCTTATCAGTGGCAGCCTTAAGTTCTGGGGTTAGGTTTACTACTGCGTTTTTAGAATAAAGTGACTCTCCTTCGTTAACAATCTCTAATTTTTCTTCAGAAGAATATTGAACATTTAATTCCCATATAGCGTCTTCAACATCTACTCCAACACCCTCTTTACCATTGGGTCTTTCCCAGTAAAAAGTACCATCTCCTTGATCTGTAATGACATAGTCTCCATGACTACTTTTATAAATTAAACTTGGCCCAGATGGTTTAAAATCCTTTAAGGACAAAAGATTAGCTTTATCTTTGATGACTTCACCAACCCCATACTTCATCCCCTTAACCAACCTCTTAAGTTCGATGTTTATGTTTTTAGGAACGATCTTATTGTAGAACTCTGCTGTTCTACCATCACTGTGTCCTTGAATTATATCAGACTGATTACCATTAACAAAGGCTATCTGATCGTAACCCTCTTTAGAGGCTTGATTGATTAGCTTTCTTATAGTTAATCCAACCCATAGGTCTGTTTGATTCCAGGGGAGGTTTGGTATTGATGATTGAACTGCTTTATTTTGAAATATTTGACTATCTAAATCAAGCATCTTATTATATAAAGAAGCTAGTCTATACGAGGTGCCATAACCTTGAATTTTTTCTGCGTTATCTTTTAACTCTAGTATGTATGTATCATAAAAATTAGAAAGTTCATTTTCATTCATTTTTGGAACAGCATAGTTTCTCCCCCAATAATTAAGCGTGCTCCTTATATTGTTCAAAAACTCTTCTTTTTTGCTCTCTTTTGTAGAATATGGATTATCAATAAGATTTGTTGCTATTTGTTGTATTGCATTAAAAACATCTTCACGTAAATTACCCTCTGTTTTTTCATTTAAAAGTTTATAAGATGTAGAGCTGTTTAAAGCTTTTTGTTTTTCAGCTTCTAATTCTTCTACCTTAGAAGTGTCTTCTTTTTTAGAGAAACCGACCCTACCGCCCTTCTGAACCCAATCAGACTGTATCTCCTGAACAAAAAGAATCTTCTCCCCATTAGGACCAACTCTATCGTCTACCCTAGCTGAGGCTATTAAGTTTTGACCAAACTCATCGTAGTGAGGAGCTTTGTATAATTTATCACCAGAAACGTCATTAATAAGAAACTCTCTATAGTTTTCACCCCCAGGAAGGGTGTAACTTTTATATTTAGCATCTGGATATAAACCATTATCTATTAAAGCTTTATCTACAAAGAACTGCTTTAGATCAAAGTTCTTATTTATTTCTTCAACAGAATACTTCCCAACACTCTTTGAGTTAGCATTTAAAACCTTACCATCAGGCGTTTTAAATTTGAAATCACCATCCTTTGTAACTTCTGTTATAGAATAATCATCATAGTTAACTAAATAATCATCGCCGTAATAACTTCCAGATTCCAAATCGAAAGTTCTCAAGATAGTAGTTTCAATAGGAGACATATTGGTAGATATCAAACTCTCTACAACCTCTTTAGGTATACTCTTAACCTTAGCTTCCTTTTGGTAAGCTTTAAGTATTTCCTCTAGACCCATAGACGTAACATCTGTTGAAGTACCCTTTACGTACCCAGGCTTAGGACCTTTTTTACCAGGAATAAATAACCTCATCCAATCCTCTGCAGAAGCTTCCTCAATATTACTAGCAGATAAAGATATTAAAGCGTTAGGTGTATACTCCATATCGTATACAGGAGCTTGAAATCTAAGCCCAGACTTAGAGTCTCTAAACCTTTCGTCAAGTGGGCTAACCTTCTCAGTGTTCTTAGCATAAACCAACCCACCGATCTGAACAACTTCATCAGCTTTAACTACAGGCATACCATCTAGTCTATCGTAGAAGTAAGAATGTCTGAATGGGTTCATACCAACCTGTACCCAAGATGGGTCATTCATAACTTCAACAACAATGCTCTTAGCGTTCTCTGCCCTAGCCTCTGCAGTTTCTCCTTTTATTGGACTCCAGTTACCTAGCATTCTAGCTATCGTAGCCTTAGATCTACCCCTAGCTATACCTAAAGCAACTTTAGGGCTAGACATAAACTCAACGTTATTTATCCTAGCAACATTTGTGTAGGACATAGCTTTACCTCTACCGTCTTCATGTACGGTAATAGCCCATATATTACTATTTGTGTAAGCAGGAATATCCAACCTTAAACCAACTCTAGTGCCCTCTTGCACAGGAACATCTAACTTACCCTCAGCCTTTGAGCCTACAGCAGTTTCAATGTCTTGTAGATTTGCAGGGTCTATGAATTTAGTGATAGGTTTAATTGGACTGTTTTCTTTAACCGTCTCTAAATACTCTTCATACTCGATCTCTCTAGCAAAGTAATCGTTAGCACCCTTCTGTACAGCATCGTTTCTGTTGGTTATGGCTCTATCACCTTTACCAATCTTAGACTCTTCCCATACAACCTCTTCTACGTTTGGTGCTTGAGCTCTTATTCCGTCAGTAATGTCAACGTCTGGTCCTCTGCCAGAGAAAGTATCTTTTTCTCTTGCGTCGGAAACTCGCTCATCAGGTACTGTGTTGTCTCGTGATTGAATGGAGGCGTCAACTCCTCCCAGTCTAGAAACTCTTCCAGAGACATTTCCTCTATTTTCTTCATCTTTTAAGTTGTTTATATAGTTAGACCATTCTGTTAAATTAGGGTTGTCACCTATTTTAAATATAGAATTCTGAACCTCAAACAAAGGTAATGATCCTTCGTTGTATTTGGACCAGAAACTATTAATTTTTTCTTTGTATTTAGGGTCAGCTTTTTTCTTGGCAGGGAATATAGCTCTAGCTGCTTCCCACGTAATAGACTGAAGAGATCTAGCTTCAATGCCAATCTCGTTAGCTAGTTCTCTGTAGGCGTCTGCATAAACTGCAAAAGAAGCAGGACCAAAATTTACTTCATTATCATTAGAGGCTAATGGCTTAAATAGTGCTATAGCCATAGCGTGGGTATCTATAGTTACAGCTCTCTTGTCTTTAGGATTTGCTATATTTAAATAAAAGTTTCTAACCTTATTGGCGTTACCAATATTATTAGAAATATTCTCCATGCTACCATCTTCAAATACAGATACAGCTTTAGCAATAGTACCGTAACCTCCGAAAGACGAGTTTGAAGTTTGATTAAACTCAACTGTAGTCCCTGTAGGTATTCTAATAGGAGCTTTTCTATCTAAATACAAATCAAAATACGCTCTAACAAATATAGCTTTATCAAATTGGTTTAACTCTGAAAGCTTTTTACCTATAGATTTTTTAATCTCAGGTATATATTTCTTTTGGCTTGCGTACCCCTCTGATTTTTCCACATAATAGTCAAACATTTCTTGGCTGAACACTTCTTCTTTTCTATTATGAAGAACGTCCATTATTACATCAGCTAAATGTAAATTGTCAAACCAAGGCATTTGAGGTGACTGAGTTGCTATAATAGCTGAAGCTTGTTCTAAAGAAACGCCATAAGACGAAGCCATGTCTTGAGCTATCAAGTTAGCACCATCATACCAAAGCTTACTTATGTCTCTTACGTTTTTAGAAACAGAGTCATATACAGCCTTTAAATTAGACTTTATTGTAGACTTACTAAGTCCAATAATGGAATCAGAGTAAGCCTCTAAATCAGAATCTTTATTTATCTTAAGACCTGAATCACCAAGCTTAAAAAAAGTATTTCTGTATAAAGAGTTTTTTAAAGAAAAATTAGAAACGCTAAGTATAACCTCTAACTGATCATTTAACGTTTTAGACTTTGAAGCACTTTTCAGTAATTTTAAATCATTCTTTAGAGAATCTATATTAGACTTGTCTGAAGACTTTTTAATGGCTTTTTCTAAAGCGTTAATCTTAGACTTTATTTTTGCTTTGTTGTGGTCCAATACAGTTTTAATTTCTTTTTTAGAAGCACCCTCCATATTAGACCTTAATTGATCATAAGGACTTGTAGGGGTTGTATTGTAAAGAAAAAACTTTGACGCTTCAGAAACATATGAAGTCATAGATTCTTTCTTGACATTATCAACGTTAATCTCCCCAGAAAAAGAAACATATTTACCACCTTTGTCTTTAGATGTTTTTGTAGACTTATAAGTGTCTACAGGCTTCCCTTTAATTACTTTGTCTGTAATCTCTTTAGCTATTTCAATAGACTCCAAATCAGATAGCTGATTTCTCATGTCAATTTTTGACTCTCCAACCTCAAACTCTACCTTGCCTACAGTAATGGTTCTTCCGTTGACTAAAGCCCCAGTTAGGTTCTTTGTTATTCCTGCTAGGTTAAGGTCATCTAAACTAACCTTCTCAGGTTGATCAGTAACAGTAACACCAATCTTAGATAGTATTTCGCTAATCAAAGCTCTTAGCCTACCTAGTCTTGAGTTTCTGTTTACGAAGTGTCCATAAGCAGCGTCACCAATCATCTCAGCAAAAGCCTCCTCTATCTGAGCCTCTTTAGATAACGTGCTATAGTAAGGATGATTCTGAGCCCACTCTAAGTAGGTTCCCTTCTTTCTTCTACCACCCTCAATGTACCTTCTTTTAACTTTACCCTCAGATACTTCCTTCTCTATTTTAGCGTAAGTCTCAGGGGAGTTCTTCTTCATGAAGTCCACCAATGGGTGTACAATCTCGTGGAATAAAGTGTTTCCTTTTACGTTCTCAAGGTTTATGTATATACTCTTATCTTGACCTCTAAAGAAAGCGTTAGAGTTTGCACCTTTTGTAGCCTTCTCATTAGAGTAACCTAAAGCTTTTAATTGCTTGTACATATTCTCTGAGTTGCGGACCACTGTCACTTTAAGCCCACCAATAGAGCTCAGTAACTTAAACGCAAAACCTAGAGCACGCTTTCTATCTGAAGGCACTCCATCTAACAGATCTTTATCGTAGTTAGGGTCACTTTCATCTAGCTTGTGTACGTTGTTAGAGTCAAAGCTTTTACCAAATGTTGTTTTACTTTTGTCTACCCCTCTGTGTATAGAAGTCTTTCTGCCGTTTATATTGATAATAGATATGTCCCCAGCTCGTCTAGCTTCTGGACCACTAAGGCTTGAGTTATCTAAAGGAACAACGCTACCATCAGTATTTAAGATACCATCTTTACCAGAGAATACAGACTGTACCTGAAGGTTTCTAGCAGTACCTAAAGCTGCAGCGTTTGTAGTGTTTGTTACTAAAAAACTTTTTCTAGGCTTACCGTCCACCACTTCTGTGATGGTGTATACGGTAGCACCTGAAGCTTCTAGGTCAGCCTTGGTGTTTTCCATTCTAAGCACCAACTCAGCTTTAGTAAGTCCAGACCGATCAGGAGATATAATATGATACTTGCCACTATCTATAATCTTCTTAGGGACCTTGTCTAAACCTTCTTTCTTTGTGTTTAAGAACGCTTTGTTATTATCCTTAGCTACTTTCTCAGTTGTAGGTTTAGCGTTCTTGTTAGCCTCTAGTTTAGCCTTGAAATCTTTCATAGCATTTCTCGCTGAGGATACGCTTTTAAACTTCCCTTGAGTGATGCTAGACTTTTGAGTTTGCTCGCCCTTAATCTTAATACCGTTTTGATCTTGAGACTTGACAATGGTAGGTTTTCTTTTACCGTCTTCAAGTTGTTTTTCAACAGCGTTATATTCCTCTATTGTCTCTATAGAGTTAGACTCTACAGTCTCTGTAATAGTTGACATAGAAGCGTCCTGATCGTTCACAGCATCTACAATCTCGATACCATTGTCTTTAAAGAACTTACCTACCCTAGCTCTCGTAGCTTTAGTCCTGCTAGTTGCGTTGTACTTGTTTTTCTTACCTTCAGCCTCCATTTTGGATAGGGCGTCAGCAATAGCATTAACATCTTCTGCTGTAGGGTCTTTAGATTTCTCAACCTTTTCAACTAAGTTCTGTACCTCTATCTCTCTCTGCATCATAACCTCTCTTGAGAGTACGTTGTCTGGAGCGTAGTATCCGTATATAATTTCTTCTATTTTACTCCTACCATTCTCTGTAATAGAAGCATCCATTTTAATATCACCATTTCTAATGGCTTGAGAAACGTCTTTGTCTTTTATGAACTTAATAGCTTCTCCACGCTTCATCTCCTTCTTTTTACCATCTTGCATAGTAAACACTACTGCAATATCATCGTTTAAAGAGGTGAAGTCAGACCAAGCTTTAGCACCATAAGGTATGGTGTGCATACCACCACCCATAACACCACCAATAATGAAGGCGTCACTCATCCTAACTAAAACGTCTGTAAGACTTTCGGGTGTTCCAGCTCCTGTAATGGCGTCAGTAAAAGCGTTAGACAACTCAGTAGCAGCTTCAGATGAACCTTCTAGACCAAAGCTTTTACCAAAGCCTTTAACGAAGTTGTCAGCAAGATCTGCAGGAGATACTTTACCCATCTTCGCTACCTTTCTACCAGCATTTATAATCTTAAGAGTATTCTTCTCAAAGTAACCCTCAGCAAATCCTGTTAACGCAGCGTTAGCTAAAAGCTGTAAGTCGCTTATGTTTAGATCTCCATTTAGTCTTTGCTCTTTTAACTCTAAAGATTTAACACCACCAGCTCCTACACCAGCAAAGCTAGTAACTATTCTTTCAGCAGCCTTTTGCCCAACCTTTCTAGCGAGCATAGGAGTACCTAGCCACATGGTAGCAATCAAAGGAGCAGACTCAGCAACCCCATTACCTATCTGAAAGAAGGCGTTACCCCAATCTCCTTTAAGCATAGACTTAGTTATACTACCCTCTTGGTAAGCTCTGGTCTCTTCTCTAATTTCTTTTGCGTAGTCTTTTACCTTCTTACCATAGTAACTACCATGCTTCATGTACTCCTCAAAGTTTCTACCGTACTCAATCTCCTCGCCACCTAGGGCTTCTGAGAATGGCTTAACAATAACCGCTTCAAAAGCATCTAAGGCTAAAGCGTTAGCACCTTCTATAAGTTCTAAAGATCCAGCTACTAATTGGTCTAAACCTCCTGCTAATGTACTTTCAGCTATATCTCCCCATCTACCTCCAGACTCTATCTGTCTTTGAGCTAGGTCCTCTAAGTATTTTAAGGACTCTGCATTTTCAGGGTTTACAATGCTTACATCAACATCACCAGCTTGAAGCCTATCAATAAAGTCGTTATCGTACAGCTTCCTTTCTAAGTCTTTGTAGCTAACCTTCTCTCCGTCAATTAAAAAGTTGTTAAGGGGAATGTAATTTAAGTCAATTCCCTCGCTCTCAATTTTAGACATAAAGTCTTCCTGAGAAGTACTACTGTTAAGAACGCTTTGATATTTAGATTCGTGATACTTGGTTTTAGCTTGGAAAGCGTTTTCATCTACAGAGGCTAGATACCTTTTAGCCTGAATACCTTCAGGTGTATCCTTTACTCTAGTCTTAGACTTCTTCTCTTTTCTTTCTTTTTCTAACTGGTTTGAGTATAAGAATTGATCATAGTCAACACCCTCAGCCTCATAAAAAGGTCTAAGTTCTTCTTCTTTGTCAAAGGCAATCTTATCTTCTGCAGACAAGTCCTTGTATCCAGAAAGTCTTTCGTCTAAGCTATCTTGAGTTTTTTGTGCCAATGAAGATTGACCAGTCTCCGAAGTGGATGGAGTATCCTGAGTACCCTCTGGAGCTGCTGCTTCTTGTAACTCTGAAGTATCTTTTTTTTTTACTTTGTTTATAAAGTCAGACTCAGAAAGATCGTTAGGAAGAGTCTTATCTATGGAAGACATCCACTTATACATCTCCTTAGCGTAAGTATCATCCTGCATTTTCTGCTGAAAAGACTCTATGTTTACGTCTCCAGAAAAAGTATTGTCTTGTTTAGTAATCCAATCGTATACTTCAGATAAGTAATCGCTCATTGTTTGTTGTTTTAATATTTTTATCTAGGTGCTTTAGTAGAGGTAGGCGTTGCCGCTTCTGTCTCTGTAACTGCCCCTGAAGCTGATTCTAGTATAGCTTGTCCTAAGCCACCCTTCTCAACTACGTTAGCATCTTTGATCTCTGTATATAGAAGCTCTAGTGGTACTAAGAACACCTGATTAAATGCTTTTACCTTTGCTGCTGGAGTTCCATCCATAGTGTGACCTACACCAATAACCGATCCTGGCATAGGTCTCTTAGGGTCGTATTCTCCACCAGAAATTACTTCTGATTGATGTGTCTTAACTAACTCATCTTTAGCGTCATCACCTTGACCCTCTAGCATCATGTCAGGAGTTACGTTAACCTTAACCTCTTTAATACCAGTAAAGACTTTATCTTTTAGGGTAACTTCACCATACACTTCTGTTTCGTGAGGTTTACTTACCACACTAAGCATTGCCTGTTGACTTTCAGTTAAGCCTTTTTCGCTATCAGAAACTTTAGCCTTTTTAGAAACCATCTGCTGTCGACCTTTACTCTCTCTCTTCCAAACCATATCAGCTAAGTAATCTACATACTCTAAGTGAAGGTCTTTATCGAATAGTTCTTTATTAGATGGGTCTAATGCTGCTTCTTCCTCAGGTTTTATCTGCTCAACGTTTTGCATCCCCTTTTTCTCTTTAAAGAAGGCTTCTATACCTGAGTAGCTATCTCCACCGATTATAAAGGTCTCACCTGTTAAATAAGTGTTTTCTGCTTGAGTTGTTTTAAAAGTACCAGTAGAGGCGTTAATCATGTGGTTGTTGACAAAGTTCTCCTTGAATCGAGTCTTGTCCTTAGCAGCCAACCCCTTGTAAACGTTTCCTTTTTCATCAGTATACTGAGTCTGAATATCATCTAAATACGATTGATAGTCAGGAGTAGGCATATCCCTAATAATAGTCTTTTCATACCTATCATTGAAAGAGGCTATGTTAGCGTTAAGATCAAAGGTTCCATCTTTAAAAGATGCAATTTCGTTGTTTAAGTTAAGTTCAAAAAGATTGTTCCCATCGTCATCAGACTTGTATCTCAAATTCTGAGCATTTTCGTTTAAAGGATTGTATGTAGTTATTGTACTGTCAAGCTTAGTAAGGTACTTTCCAAATAATTGTACTTCAGCCCTTTTAGCTTTTAGTTCAGCCCTAAACGCAGGGTCATCTTGATTTTCGTAATTATCAGCAGCAAACTTGTTTACCTCTTCAACTTTGTTTGAAAGAGCTTCAGCTAGCCTAGGATCGTTAACACCACTAAGGTCAGCCTCTTCTTGATACTTCTCAGCCTGATCTTGCCTAGCCTTCTTCCTTTTAGCAGCAGCCTCTTCCTTCTTCATATTGAGGGCTTCCTCCTGCATAGCAAGTTGCTTTCTAGAGTTCTCTTCCTGTATCAGGTTTCTATTGTTCTTAAAAACAGTCCCCGTAAAAAATAAACCGTCTGCCATGTCTTAGTATTTAGGTTTCATGTAAGCACCCATGCGAGCCTTAACTCTTTCAAGGTAACCACCATGCTTCATAACTGGCATCTCTTCTTCGGCCTCTTCCTCACCACTATCATCATCAGCCTCCATAACATTCTTATCGTACTTAGCAACTAAGTCTTCCATAAGCTTAAACGCAGCGTCTTTATCTCCTTCCTTCAAAGCAGACCTTACAGCCTCTACGTCGTCTGGAGGTAGTATAAGTTCCCCACCTGTAGCCTCACCAATCTTCTCACCGTCTTGAACTAAGTCAATCTTGTTAGTATCGTGATCAAACTCATCAGGAGTAACTCCACCTTCTTCAGCCTCTATCTTGGCTCCGTCTTTTCCTACTGGAAACATTTGACCTATACCAGAAGCAACGTCTTCAATACCACCAAATATGTTTTGTTCTGCAGCAGCCTTCTGACCTCTAATACCTGCAAGTTCTTGCTGGGCTATATTAACATTTTGATCTTGAACACGATCCTGAGCTTTAGCTAGGTTACCCATAGCTGCTGTCTTAGCCTTATCTTGCATACCCAACAAAGCAGTCCTTTGCTTGGCGGCTTGACCTTCTAATGCTTGAACACCTGCTAGAACGCTTCTAGGATCTTTAGATAAAGCACCCATAGCTGAGGCTCTTTCTGCAGCCTGCTGTTGTTGTAGGTTTTCTACGTAAGACTGATCTATAGGTTCGTCAGCCATCTGCTGAGTAGCAGAAGACACAGTTTTCTTTAGTCTAGACTTATCAAAAGCCTTCTCAGCCTTCCTAGCCTTCCTAGCCTGAATACCACCGTAGATCGCTTTACCAATTCCTATAGCTCCAGTAACAGCTCCAAGGATAGCTTTAGGGGATTCTTTTTTCTTTTTATACTTAGGATAAGATTTAATCTTCATAATTATGATTTTTACAAATGTACTATTTTTTTTTATTATTCTCCACTTAACTCGCTCTTATCTGCGTCTACACTAGCAGAGTAGAGGTTGAACTTGTATTTAGACAAACTTGAAGTAGATGTAGATAAAGGAGATTTAGTTGATAATGTAGTCATCATATAGCTACCCTTTAATCTCTCACCTTCTACTTTCCCATCCTTAGCTAAGAATAAGCCAAACTTAAGCCCCCCATTCAAGATGGAAGATTCAATAAACGCAGAACCTCCAATTAAACAAGAAATTAAAACCTTATTGTCCTTTGAGACAGAAGCCATATAGCCTAAAAGTTTAACCTGACCAGTTTCCAGATCTTGGGCGTAAACCTTATAAGTGACAGGAGTTACCGTAGACTTAGATAAGTTGCAGTCTTTAGAGCAAATAAACGCCTCTCCAGGAGCATTAGAAAACTCCTTTCTAAGGCTTCCAGGATAAGAAGACCCAAACTCTGATACTTTAAATTGATCTGTACCTCTGTTAAGTAAAATATATTTTGCACCTGTAATCATGTTGTTAACACTAACAGATTTGTTTAGGTATCCTAAATTCTCAGTTGTGTTGAGGTTAAAATTAAATGTCAACCCATCATCAGTGCTAGAGGCAGAAGAAATTAAGCCCAAAAAGCTCAACTCAGACCCATCTCCAGTGTAATCGTCTGTTTGGTAAGAGTCCTCAAGACCCAGCTCAGAAGAAACAAAGGGTATTTGAGCATACTGAACACCCTCCTTGGTTTTGTAGTCAATAACTTCAATATGAGAAATATCACTAAAGTCAAAGTTTTTAGACAAAAGAAGTAAACTGTTTGATGAAACCTTCCTTACAACGTCGTAGTAGTAGGAATATACACTACTATCTGTGCTTGGGTTTGCGTAAACTCTAATTACATCACCCTTATTTATGTCCTCATAAAACTTAGTAACCTCCCCACTTGAAGGGTTAGAGTTACCAACAATATAATTACCATTCGTAGAGTCAATGTTTCCTTTAACCTTTCTAAATCCAATGTCAGTAGAAATTACGTTTTCATAACCTTTAACGTTATTTTCTCCACGAGCTGTCTGACCAATATTGGTACTCATCTCCGTAAAGAACTTAGTGTCACTCTCTAAAGATATTGCGTTGTAATTTTTAACAGACCCAGGCTCCGCATTGAAAGGGAAGGTGATGCTAGAATCTAAGAAGTTGTTATAAATTTGATTGTAATTAGGATTTGACTTAGACCTATCACTATTATTTACGTACAAGTCTTGATAATACTTGTCAGTCATGTTGTGCTTAAACATATAACCTGCTTGAAAACCAATAAATTGATTATTTATTCTAGCGTAGAACTCTGGATGGAAACCGTAAAAAGAAGTCCACCGATCAATGTCCTCATTAAAAGCAATAGTTTTAGCATAGAAAACCTTGTTTGGACTAGACAAGTTAAAAGCATCAGGGTCGCTATCCCAAGTTACCGACTCAGAATCCCAAGACCCATCAGAGTTATCATAAACTGCAGGTAAAGTAATTATATACTCGTTATACTTAGGGTCAAAGCCAGCAACTATATTGAATGTTTGATTGTCTTGAGACTCAGGGTTGTACTCTACATACATCTCACCAATGTCTCTAAAGTAATCCTTCATTCCATTGTCAGATATTGGAGTTATACCATCGTTAGATAGTCTAAGAACGGCCCCTTTCTTTATATCCATAAAGTAGAATCTGTCGTTAGCCTTAACAATACTTTCAGGTTGCAAGCAACACCCATACTCTCCAGAGTAAACTGTAACGTAGTTCTTAAGAACATCTCTACTTAAAGATACCAAGCCATCGCCTGAAGCTGTGTTTAATATGTCCTTACCAACAAGCACTCTACCAACTTTATTCTCGTGGAAAATAATAAGGTCGTCATCTTTAGTCTGTAAAGACTGAATAGAACCAAACTCTTTATTATAGTCAAAATAAGGTTGCGTAGCTAAGTTAAACGAAGACAAACCGTTAACAGAGCCTGTGCTAGAATATGGTTCTGAGTAGTACACAGAGGCGTCTAACCTTTTAGCTTTAGAGTTTCTATTAACAACATTTATTCTACCGATACTATAGCTGTCGGTAAAATGAAAGTCATTTAAGTAGTAATCTTCAGGGAAGAATATTGTAGCATCTGTACCACTAGTGCTACTCCCATCAGCAAACATTGACCTAGGCTTCATGTAAATGTCACCAGTCTTAAGAGAAATTGTAGCTGGGTCTGAAGAAACTTCAAAGCCTAAAGTGTCGTTATACAAGAATTCACCTGCCTGAGTAGAGTCCCCAATATGGTATCCATCTTTTATAGGGTACTTGTCTCCAATCTCATAGTAAACCATCGTATCCTCTTCCTTCGTCCTTTTAGGTCTGTAAATTTCAACAATAAGCTCGTTGTAACCTGCAGTAGTCTGGTTGTCTCTTAAGTTTGAAACACTTAAATCTACAGAACCCTGAGTGTCTGGAGTGTCACCTTCAATACTTACAGAGTCGTTTGCAGGGTCACTTATTCTAATATAGTAACCCTCCTGACTTATAGCATTCCCAGAGCCCTGGAAAAGGTCGTCTCCAGCAATTTCTAAATCTATATACTGCGTAAACTTCCGTCTAGATCCTCCAGAAACACAACTCATAAACCTAATTCTATCTCCAGGAACAAAATTATATTCAATTTTAGAGTTGTTTGTTTGGTTGTAACTCCAATTTTTTCCTTTAAGGGAGTGTAGTGATAAGTAAACTTGATCGTCACCATTAGAACTACTTCCAGCCCTAGCGTCAGTAACTGTCATTTGAATAAACTCATCTACAGTAGTGTTACCTGTGTAGTAAAGTTGGTACGACTTAGCCCACTCAGGAGCTTTATTGTATATGTTTATAGAGGCATTAGTCCCCTGACCTAAAGCTGGACCGCCAGGCTCAGTGTAGAAAGGAGCGTACCCCTTACTACCGCTGATGTTATAATCAACATCTTCTGAGTAGTTAGTAGACCCAAAGCTAGCTCCTGTATTAACAAAAGAACACCTGTTAGTTTCGTCAAAATAAGCTACCCCAAAGTTATGATGCGCTCCAGACTTAAAAGAACCAACGCCAACAGTACCAGACCTTAATGTACCAGCTTGATCTCTAGAGCCAGGCTTCCAAGTCAAACTTGTGTCTCTTAATCCATCATTATATCCTGATCCATCATTTTTCCAGGTAGACGTTAACTCTAGAGTAACCATATTATTCCCATCAGAAACAGCAGTAACCGTACCTCCCCCTGGGCAGTTAGATAAAGATCCACCTCCATCTCTGTATTTACCACCAATTATACCGCCTCTATAAGTGCTTCTGTTGATCTCACCAACAATGGTGTCAGCCAAAGCCGCACCAGTTGTAATCCCAGTAACATCCCAAGCACCATAGAAACTAGCCAATGTAAACCTTCTACTTCCGTTTCTATTTTTCCTGTATTTAAACTCCATCCACCAATCAATCTCTAAAAACTGAGCTTTATTAGCCTCTAAAGGAACTGAAGAACAATCAATATACATAAGAACTCTTGCGTACTGACGGTTACCTCTTTGCCAAAAAGTTCTACCACTACCTTCAGAACCATCTAGAGGAGTCTCTTCAGGCATCCAAAGAAGTGGGGATACAACCTCTTCCAAGACAGGAGCTTCCTCTGCGCTAAAGGAAACGTCCATAGCTACATCGGTATTATCATAACCTTCTACAATATTACCGTAAGCTAACCTGTTATTAGAAAGTATAGTTTGAGCTTTCGCTAAAACAGGTACTGCATCAAATAGTTTAGTTGAATCGTTTCTATCAATAAAAGGATAAGTACCGTTATTATAAAAGTCTAAATAGTTTGACTCAACCTTAAATTGGTCCTTACTATCTGATATAAAGTTGTTTTTAGCTAGTTTTAAATAACTAATAAAGTTATTAGGTATAGAGTCTACTAAAAAGAACTCGCCTTTATTTCCTTTTCTAGCAACAATCTCTATTTGCTCAACATCACATATAGCGTCTTCGTACTCTACTTTAATAGCGTTATTAAGTAGATTAAAATCAATAGCACTTACAGCAGCGTTAGAGGCGTAAGCAGGATCTATTGCTATATCTGAAATAGGACTATAAGCAGTGTTTTCATTATCCTTATGAGTGTATCTATACTTAAACTGGAAAGTATCATTTATCAAGTTGTTAGATGCTACACCTGAGTCTTTAAACATTTCAATATAAGGCTTATTTGTAGGTTGATGCTTTATAACATCAAAGTACTTAATTTTATCCTTATATTCCCCAAAAGTAATAAGTGGAGAGTAAGCGTCCTCAGGGTTAGCATAAAATATTTTACCATTTCCTTGGGTTACACCTTCACCCCAAGGGCAGTCTGTGATAATACCAGAAACATTTGTACCCCCCACGTTAAGAGACTTACCTTCAAGGTTCTGAATAGCCGCTTCTTCAAAGTTTTCTGACAAAGTAAGAGAATGAGAATAGTTTATTTCTTTAATTTCATAGTAATGAGGATGGAATCCATCCATTATTCCTATAAACTTACCTATATCTTCGCTAGTAAGGCCATGGTCGTTACCAACACCAAACTGAACTGTAGGACTACCGTTAGTAACCGTAAACCCAAGACCTTGAGGTATTTGAACTACAACACCTAATACTTTAGCATAGCCATTATACGATGCATTTAAGTCGGTAGTTGTATTGTATTGAGTGTAAATGTAATCACCTTTTTTTATTGGATGATTATTATCTCCGCCAACAAATACGGTACTATGATCCGACTTGTAATAGGTATCCTTAAAAGTATATAAAGGGTTAGCTATATTTTCTTCATTCTTTTTTGCTAACTCTACGTTTATTTTTCTAGGTCTGTTTAAGTTGTCTGTAAAGTATAAAATGTCATCTATCTTATTTATACCAGTAATTAAATGACTAGAGTCAAACGTAAGTATAGCGTTAGGATCTCCAGAGCTAGAGCCATTATCATCTTGATAAATTGTAGTAGTTGTATCAGACATAAGGTCGTACTCTATAATAGAGTCTCTTTTTTTAGACCCTTCTTCTTCAGATGTGAAGTAGTATACTTTATTATTAGGCTTATCTTCATAGGCACCAACACAAACATAACCACCAGCAACAATAGGTTCGACTATTGTAGCTCCTGTTTGAGCGTTCCTTGTCATTCGTTTTGAGCCCCCATTATAGGCGTTAGATAAAGCTGTGCCGTAAACAGGACTTGAATTAATTACGTTGTGAGTTTCCCCTTCTGTAATTTTCTCTCCTAAAACTTTAATTAATCCTGCAGATCCTGGAACTTTTGTCTGAGAAAGAGATACTTCCTGAATCTGAAGACCATAAAATTTACCTCTCCACCCGTTTCCTTCAGGAACCCTAACAAAAACTTTGTCTCCAGTAAAGTTAGGTCCAGTAGTCAGCCTTAAGGGCGAAGAAAAAAGAGGAACAGGAAATTGCGTCGCTAAAGTTTTATCTAAACTGAAGCCTAGCGTTTGTAGCTGTTCGTTTACAAGCAAATCTTTGTTATACGTGCTGTACGTTCCAGAAGGTATTTTGTTATATATAGAGGCCACCAAATTATCTCCATCATTGTATGGTGAGTTTCTCTCGTTACCTAACGAAACTTCAAGTGATCCTACAGAATCAGGGTCTACCTGTGCAAATGAAGCAGAATAGTTTATAGCCTCATCAAGAGCTACAAAAGTAGTTATTGCGTCTTCAGCTACATTAACCCTGTTAGATTTAATTGTGTTATAAGTGCTCTCAGAGGCGGTATAAGCATCTGGAATACCATGAGACCCACTGTAAATTTCAGTCCCTGAGTACAAGCCAAAAGCATCTCCAGCTAAAGTTTCATGCTCAAGAACATCTGTAACAAGTTTATACCCTTGGTTTTGCCACTGAAACTTGTTTTGATCAAGAGTAGGGGTTATGGGAGTATAAATAGGGTATCCTTCGGATGTTGAAGATATCTGACCATAATCTTGATAAACTTCATCAGTACCTGAAAGGCTTATTTTAGCAGCTACAGCACCATTGTAGAAGTCGGGCCAAAATACGTCAGAGTCTTCGTGAAAATCAGCATCATCTGAAACAGTACTATTGTTGTAGTTAGTGTCTTTAGAGTTCATAATAATACTTATAGTACCATCGTTGTTGTTTGTAGCACTCATGTAATCTGCTCCTGCGTAAAAAGCATCATTCGAGTCAATGTTTAACATACTTGTATAACCGTATATTAACGCATTACTAGGTGTAGAATCTGACGTACTAAACTTACCCATTCCTGTATATGCTGAAACACCAAAGTCAGGATCTCCTCCAGCAGTATCTCTCATTCCCCCAAGAGGGCCAACAGTAGGGTTGTTTATTTCAGATACAAAATACGCTGCAACATCATGAGGGTTTGTCATTCCCGTAACATCAAGCTTTACATCTAAAACGCCTGCAGTGTGGTATTTTTTTGGAGCAAGGTACTGCCCAAGTAATTTATCATTACTAATTCTAAAGTGGTAGTGAAATCTAATTTTTAAATGAGCAATTTGAGTTCCTGCTGCTGACAAAGATGACGTAGTAAAGTCTACGGTAGGAGCCCATCTAGCTTTATGTCCGCTATAGTTGTGAGTGTAAACTCCAGAGCCAAGATTACCTAAGAAGTAAAGATCTTTAGCCTCTTCAGCATCGTGAGCTTTCAAGTTTATAGAGTCGGTAAAGTCTAGCGTAGAGTCATTTAAAGCAACGACCTTAAGTACGTTTACTGAATTTACTATGCTTTTGTAGTAGATAATTCCTCCCTTGTATTCTGACCCCACAACAAAGTGCCCATAATCAATAGCAGTAACATTTTGAAAAACAGCAACAGGCCTTACCTTAGCGAACTCAGTTTTTAAAAGGGTAGAGGCAGTATGAGACGAAGTGCTAGAGTCAATTATAGCCGTATTAATTAAATCAAAATTTGAGTCGTTTTGCTCTATAGTCCAGTACTCTCCATCTAAAACGGTAAAGTTTTCATTATCTGGATTGAAATTATATAACGTAGCTAAATCTGTGGCGTTAGGAAGACCCCAGTTGTAGTTTCTTCCTTCATCTAAAATAGGAAAGTTCTCTATCGGATCTGGGAAGCTAATTTCATAAGTAGTATTTGCTTTTAACTCAGGAACTGTTAAACTCAATTCAGTATCTACAGATTGAGATGGGTCGTCTACTATAGACTCTACAGCTACTCCGTAGTTTTGTTGAATATGGTTTAACGGAGTTTCTGATCCGATATATTTTGGACCGAAAAACTTTTGATTACCTTCAGAGTACTCATAAAAACCATAAGCTCCTGTACCAAAACCTCTACTTTCTATTTGCCAAGAGTTTGCTGGAGAAGAATAATCTTCTGCGTACTTTAAGTTAGCGTTATAGTCTTCAACTAAATTAGCCCCTAAAACTTCTTGGGTAGTAAAGGTTCCTTCAACTTCTACTATTTCCCATTGAACTTTAGGTCCACTAAGAGAGTTTTCAGAAGCACTTACCTCATTTAAAACCTCCCTGTTAGAGTTTAAGTTTGCATTTAAATTAGAATTTGTTAAAACAAACTCCCACTTGTTTGCACTCTCACCTCTAATAATGCTCACCGTAAATACGTAGCCATTGGTAACATCGTTATTTTCTACATCTATAATGCCGTAGTTGCTAATATCCATACCAATACCATCAACATCGCTTTCTTGCCTAACTAAATCATCGTCACCAAACCGAAATTTTAGTTTTAATACAGACTCTATACCGTTGTCTACAGGTATAACCCTATAGTGAAAATGAGAATCTTTTGCTCTATTATCTTGCTCAGTGGCGTACCCCTGAGTTCCAGTATTGTTAAACTCTAAGTTTCCTTCGTTTGAAAACTGAGTGTGATTATTATGGATAGGATCCATAATATTACTGGTATAATAACTAACCCCATTTCCCCCAGGGTATTCTAAAGCTTTAACAACATAATTTTCCCAATCCCACTCTTCGTAACCAGGAACTTCGGTGTTCCTCATTAAAAGTCGTCTTTCCCCTATTAGGTTTAACTCACCGCCTTCAAAAATCTTCAAAGGGGTTCCAAAAATAGTAAACCTGTAAGCCTCCATCGTTGTTTCCACACCACTAGCTAAACCCCCTAGAGTTTCTATTTTTTCATTTAAAGAGTTTATTATCTCTACTAAACTTGTAAAGTTTTGATTATTCTCTTCGTTAAACTGATTTATTGAGTTAGCTAAAAGAATTGAAGAATTGTCAGGAATATCAATTTCAATTTGAGATTTAAATGTTAACTCTTTCTGCGTAGGGTTATTTGTAGCGTGGTAGTTAGGCCCATTAGCTATAGACTCTAAAATCCCTACACGAACAGGGTTTCCATTAGCATTGGCATAAATTAAATCTCCTGGCTCAAAAACAGCTGAAGCATCTACAGTGTCGGTAATAAGAACATTATTTTTGTGATTAAATATTTTATCACCTGCTGATAAAGTTACTAAAGCGTTACCAGTTAAATTTATTAATTGATCGTTACCAACTAGTTCAATACTACTAATTGTACCTATAAGGTTGTTGTTTTTATCATAAATTTTTTCTCCATCCTGAAAAGGCACAAAGGGAGAATTTACTTTTATTTTTGAGTTATCAGAGTTGTAAACGCTGTGGTAAGAAACAGGAGCATTTTGATCTGTAAAAAATATACCATTTTTTAAAACACCTGTACTACCACCGTAAAGAGCAGATAAGTTTAAATCTTCTGTGATTAAATTAAAGTTACCTGAACCAGATATTTGACTATCTAAACTTTGAGATACAGAAGACAATAAGCTACCTAAAGATGTTTGAAAACTTTGAATTTCAGACAAATAAGCTTTATTGTTTAAAGTAAGTGAGCTGATTTCACTAACGTAAGAAGAATTAGCAGATGATACTTGTTCTTGAATAGCCTCAGATTTCTCTAAGAGGTTTGTAAGTATATTAGCTTGAGATGCGTCTGCTAAAAGTTCATCTATTTTGTTATAAATAAAATCTTTTAATTCTGTATTTGTAACGTTATCTGTAAAGTACTCTACAGTATTATTTGTGTATAAATTAAATTGAGGTTTAACTGCAAAATCAAAGTACTGACGGTTATCAGGATCATTATATGCTCCATCTCTTCCTCCAAGTTTAACTATTAAGTTTAATAGTGTTTCTTTTAATTGTTGTTGAGCGTTTTGAAATGCAGCATCTTGAGCAGCATCAACATCTGCTTGGGAGACTCCATCTTCAGGAGTAACTGAAGCCGCACCTTCTGTATAAGCAGCGTCTACATCTGCTTGACCTATGCCGTCTTCTGGTGTTACCGATGCGGCTCCTTCTGCGTAACCTTCACCGTAAGCAGCATCAAGATCTGACTGTAGGTAAGACCCAATACCTGAAGATGCTGCAGCAAAAGAAGACGTTAACTTAAGTATGTAAGACTCAATTATCGCAGGGTCAAAGTCATTTGTTACAATTACTTCAGGGGTTTTTATTATTTGTATGTCATCTAAAGTTAACTTAAAATCTGCAGCTTGACTACTTGTATGCGTTAGTGTAACTGTAAAATACTCTAAGTCCCCAGCGTTAGTAACATCAAAAACTTCAGTAGATACTCCAGCGTTATTAGCTGTAAAGTTACCAAGGTATGAAGACCCATCACTAGACCCAATAGAAATGTTTATAGACCCGTTGTCATTTATAGGGTTTCCTGTAAGGTTTTTTAAATTTATAGTAAGGATGTAAGAACCGTTCTCTATTGGTAGGTCACCTAAAGCAGTAGAACCTGTATAAACCATAGGCCTAGGAGCAGCAGGAACCATTGATGGAGGACCATTTAACCCTTCGTTGTTAAACTTCCAAAAAGCACCAATACCATTCCAACCAGCAGAGCTATTGTCGTTAAAGTCTCCGTTAGAGATGTAATTATTAATATTTTGATTTTCTGTAAATAAACTTAAAGCATCTTCTGTAACCTGATTAGCCTCTACTAAATCATTATAAGTGCCTTCTAAAATACTATAGTTATCATTAGCCACACCTAAGTCTGCACTTATATTGTGAATGTTTGTGCTTTGAGTTATAACAGCTCCTTTAACGCCTAAAAGAGCGGTGTAGGTTGTATTCCAGGTATAGCTATCAATTTCTAACGGAGCTGTTTGATCTCCCTGATAGTAACCTCCAATCTGAGACCACAAAGACAATACGGCGTCTTCTAGGTCACTTAAGCCTTGAAGGCTATCTACAAGAGTTTTTACGTGAGTAACAACTTGAGAGTCAGTAAACACTCCATACTCAGCCACAGAAGCAGCCATGCTTCCATTTAGCTCAGAGACTACGTCTTCTAAAAGTTTAATTTGATCTCCAAGTATACCCTCAAACTGTGTTTCTGTAAAAGCTGAACCTTCAACTCCTTTTAAAACATCTACTATGCTTGCAATCTTTTCCTCTAAACCAGAAACACTACTACCTACATTATCAAAGTAGCTTTGAAGGGCATTAATGTCTTCGCTAAAGCTACCTATTGTTTGAGTTTCAGTTACCTGTAAGGCATTTAATGCAGAAAGTTGAGCTTCAGCAGCAGCCAATTCCGATACCTTAATTGCTATTGCAGCTAAATCACCTACATAATCAGGACCTATAGCTGCCTCTAAAGTATCTATAGCTTGGTCTAAAGAATTTTGAATCGCATCTACGTCTGCTTGTGTAACACCGTCTTCAGGAGTAATTACAGTAATAATTTGACGTACAGCATCTTTTATTTGTGCTGAAGTAAATGTAGTTCCAGCTCCTGAATAATCAGTGACAGCAGCCTCTAAAGCAGTAGCAACTTCAGCCTCAGTAATACCATCGCTTGAGGTTATTGAAGCTGCAGCAGCAGCGTAAGCAGAATCTGTTTGTGCCTGAGAAACACCATTTATTGGATCTATAGTACCCAAGACAACACTAACAGCCTGGTTAACGTTACTTATATCTATTCCAGTAGTTGGCTGCAAAATAGAAACTACAGTGTCAACAGCAGCAGCAACAGAAGCATACATAGTATCAGCAGCAGCAGCTACTGCAGCGTCAACCTGTTCTTGAACGTTAGCATAATTTACATCGTCAAACCCAATAAGTTTGTCTTTAAGAGTTTGTATTTCGTTGTTAGCAGTATCTAATAGAGTTTGTACTTCATCTACATCGGCTTGAGTAATCCCATCTTCTGGAGCTGTAATGCTTCCAACTACCTGCCCTGCAGCATCAAGTTGAGCGTTTATTTCATCTAAGTCTTCTTGAGCTAAGCCTGTAGCATCTTCAGCATCAGTTATCTGTTGATTAGCTGCGTTTAATAAAGCTTGTAGTGCTGTTGCAGTTCCTTCAGGAATACCAGTAATGTTAGCAACAACAATGTTAAGATTACTTGAAGCATTATTTAAAGCTTGAGTTATAGGAGTGATAGCGTTATTAACAGCAGTTGCGTTATCTGAAGCGATATCTACGGCATCAGCAACTGAGGTAGCTAAACCTTGTAGATGATTAGTGTATGCTGTTACAAAGTTAATTTTAGTGGTTTCATAAAGTTGACCAGCGTTCTTAACTATAGTTATATAATTAATAAGAATTTGTTTATTTGGAGTTGCATCAGGAAGGCTGCCTATCAAAGCGTCAATAGCGTTTAACTTATTGTTTACAGCATCTAAATTCGCTTGTGATACACCATCCTCTGGTGTTACTGAAGCAGCACCTTCTGTATAAGCAGCGTCTACATGCGATTGGTTGACGCCATCTTCAGGCGTAACCGAAGCGGCCCCCTCTGCATAAGCGGCATCTACTGCAGCATCAATAGCCTGTTGGGTCGTTATTACTTTATTTACCTGTGAGTTGATAATAATATCTTTTCCAGCTTCAACACCATTACTATAAGCAGTATCCACATCTGCCTGCGTAATACCATCTTCTGGAGTTACTGAAGCAACACCATCAGCATATGCTTGAGCGTTATCTGAAGTAATATCTACTGCAGCTACTGCAGCGTCTAAGTCTGCTTGACTAACTCCATCCTCTGGAGTTACTAAGGCAGCACCTTCTGTTAAACCATCCTGATACTTTTGCTGTAGATCCTCATAAGTGTAAAGATTTGATACAGCATCTGAAAGATCGTCTTGAATGCCTTGAACAGCGTTTTTAATTATAGTGTTCGCATCAGTTATTTGACTTCCTATAGCAGTTAAAGCAGCTTGAGTTGTTGCGTTAGTAGAAGTAAGATTAACTAAATCTACAGTGGCTGCATTTAAAAGTATTTCCTCAAAATTACTTAAAGCAGTGTCTACATCCGATTGAGTAATACCATCTTCTTGAGTACTTTGAAGGCTTATTATTTTATTGTTAACAGCAGCAATGCTATTGTTTATAGCAGCTATATCATTAGTAAGTTGGCTTTGACCAAGCTGAGTATCTAAAAGATTTTGTTGTGTTGTTAGCGTAGATAAGGCTGTAGTTATTAAATCTTGAACTTCAGTTACAACGCTATTAGCAAGACCATCACTTGGATTTACAGCACTTATTGAGTTTTGAGCTTGAGTTAACACATCAGTTATTGGGGCCACTGCAGCATTAATATCTGATTGAGAAATACCATCCTCCTGATTAGCTAATGCAGCATCTAATGAAGCCTGTATATCTGTTACTTGGCCTGACGCAGCACTTAGTTGAGATGTTAAGTCAGTATTAGTTGTTTCTAAAGTTGATATGTTTTCAAGAGCAGTTGCTAAGTTGTCACTGGCTGTATCTAACAAAGCCTGAACTGCGTCCACATCTGCTTGAGTAACACCATCTTCATGATTAAAGTTATTAATTGTACTTTCTAATTCAGATACCTTATTATTAGCAATAGTTAACAAAGCTTGAACAGCATCCACATCTGCTTGTGTTACACCGTCTTCTGGAGTTATTAAGGCTGTTGCAGCATCAACTGCATCCTGAGTTGCCTGAGCAGCATCTGCTGCTGCTTGAGTTGCATCATTATTTAATTGAGCAATTTCTTCTCTAAGTCCCTCAATTGTATTCTCTAATTGAGAAATCTCAAGCTGTTGCTCTGCTGTTAAACCTTGAGATATAGCAGTAAAAATATTATCAATATCATTTTGAACACCATCTATAGCTGTGTCTAAATCATCTTTAGCAAAGCTTAACTCGCTAAACAAAGTAAAAGCCAAAGTAGAATCTTGAGGTAAATGATTTTGAATTGTGTTTAAAGTCTCGTTGTAGCTTGCTTTTAAATCTGTAAGCTGACCCTGTAGGCCAGAAACCTTAGAGGTTAGTGTCTCAATCTCTTCTTGAGCGTCCAAAAGACTATCTGTAACAGAAGCAAGATCTTTTCCTTCCTTCTTTTCTAGTATTAAGTAAGCGTCTATAGCCCCTGAAAGAAAAGTTTCTTTAGTAGACAAAGGATCTTCATCAGCTAAAAAAGCCTCAACTTGTTCAACACTAGTTCCAAAGCAAAGGTTAAAATCAGTCGTAGATGTAAACTTTATATCAAAATCTTGATCAGCAGAAAAAACCTCCCCCCTGTTGAAGTTTAAAGACACCTGTCCAAGCTCAAAGCTCATCGCTCCCTGAATGGAAGACTCAAATCCTTTGTGTAAAACTATCTCTTCAAAATGATTAAAAGTATCAAAAAGAGAATTTGAAATATTGACCTGATTAGAGTTAAACTCATAAAAGTCACCAGTATCATAAAGCCCTTCTCCAAACTCAAGGAATGGAATTACCGCAATAGAGTTGTCTGAGTTTCTAGTGTAAGAAAATATTTTTATGTTATTAGCCTCGTCAGGAGACGTTGGCTCAAGCCCTACAAACCTTAAAGTCCACTGGGTTAAGGCATTCCCCTCTAAAGATACAGGTGGAGTATATGCCTCTTGGTTAGAGTCTAAAAAGCTATCCAAAGCTGAGGTGCTATTGTTTTCAGATAGGTAGGTAGACTGAGAAGATATACTTAGCGGTGAAAAAACAACATCATTTGGCCCCCCTGATATGTCTAGTTTACCTGCAGGGGGAAACTCTTCTATAGTTTGACTCCAGTAAACACTATCTCCTGGGCTGCTAAAATCTAACAAAAAAGGGACCCCTGGCTTGTTAGCTACAATTGTTAAAGTTACCTTGTTATTTGGGTAATCTAAAATATCAGACTTTAAAAAATCAACAGTAGAAGAAGCGGTTTCCCACTCTCCAGTATTTAAGTTTATAATAGGTATGTTCAAACTAGCAGAGCCAGTCTCTTCGTTAAAAACATTCCAAAGATGTTCTGGCGTAGGCGTAAACTCAGATACACTCCATCTTAACTTACCATTACCAGACCAAGTGTGACCTATAGGAAGTAAAGATCCTTCTGGGGTGTGAGACAAAATATCAAAAGAGTTTTGTATTGTAGTTGACCAATCCTCTACTTCTCCATTATATTCAAAAGTAATTTCTTGAGCGTAATAAGCTGCGGCTACAGGAATCGTAGAAACCTTGCCGTCGTTAATTTCAATGTGCTCATCTTCTTGCTCTCCCTTAAAGTTGTGATTAACTTTTTGAGTAGACTCTATATTTTCTACAGAACCAGAAGTACCATCAGAAGACGCTATGTTTCTTATGTTTTCTGCGTGTCGATAATCACCATTCTTAATAAGACGAGGATCAGAATCTTTATCCATCCCACCCGTAAATACTCTTTTATCCTTTGCCATTATCTATTAAATCTTTGGAGATTGTTTAAATGCTTTTCTAGAGACTTGCATAGCCTGTTCTTTGCTAAAGTTCATCATTCGAGCTCTAGCTAATCTTTTCTCGTTATAATAGGCTCTTTTAGCCATTTGTTTTTCGTTGGCAGGAACGCCACGCTTACGTTGAATGTACTTGTAGTATACATAACACCTTAAAGCCTCTTCACAAAAAGCGTGAATTTTTGGGTTAGTGGATGTTGCTGTATCAGCTATATACTCTAAATAAACTGTTTTTCCTTTTAAGTTAGAGGAAAAAAAGATAGTGTTATCTTCTCTGTCAAACCTGTAGTAACCTAAAGAGTTTTGACCTCCTCCTACACCAAACTTTTTACCTAAGTCTGTGTGGTAATAAGGGTTGTTTTCACCATCGTTAGAGCTTCTTAAAGGTTTAGCTTTAGATGCTCCGTTAACACTTAAGTTATTGTCGTTAGAAAAGGGGTGAAAAACATTTTTATCATCTAAAAACCCTATTCTTTTTATATCAACTAAATCGGTAGGAGGTGTAACAGATAGGTTAGAAGTTACCGTTTTATCCACAGCTTTAACCCTTTGCTCTGCATCAAATGTAAGTTCTCTAAGTCCTTGAAGTGCTAATAATCTAAGCTGATAAATTTGAGCGTCTTTATCGTAAGACGTATCATCTATCATTATCTGAAGGTCGTTAACTATATCTTTTATATTAATATATTTACTCATAATTATACTTTATCTTGTTCAACCTCTTTAGCTTGAGCGTAGTTTACTAAGTCAGCCTCTCTTATACTTACTCCTAAGTACCCTAGTATCTTTATAACTAACTCTCCATGGCATCTACTAGATATTAAAAAAGCTACAGAGTTACTAGAGTCGTAAACAGGTTTTCCTGCTATAGTCACATAATTCCACGTAGGTTTATTGTTGTATAAATAATAGTAACAAGAAACTGAATTTATAGTATTTGGAAATACAGAAACCTTTACGGAACTACTAGCATTAGACGATAAAAGAGCTACTGGAAAGTCAGTAGAGGGCTTTGCTAAAGAGCTTTTTTGTATTTGTCCTACATTTTTTGCTGTTACTATATCTACAGCTATGTTGTTAGAGCCAATATACAGTTGACACACATAGTCAGAAAGAATAGATCCTTCACCTGTGGTTAGGGTAATATCTTTTTTATATAGAAACGATAATATGTCTTGTTCTGCTACAGCGGGAGTTAATCCTTTCTTGTAGTATCCTGCAATCTTTTTAGCTTGTGAGCCCTCCATAACCGTCTGAAGCCTCTCGTTGTATAGTTCTAGCTCCGCTTGCTTCGCCATTAAGTTAAATTCAGCAGGGGTTATAAAACCCCTCTGATCCTTACTAGCAAAGGCTTGCACGAGTCTATATATTTCATCAATTGTCATTATAGTAATATTTATTCAATAGCAAAAATACAAAATAAATCGGTATATAAAAAAAAAGGGAGCACAAAGCCCCCTTTAATTACATATATTACATTAAGTCATTATCCATTAAGAGCTTGAAGTCTCCTCTCTATTTCAGCATAGATCTGTTCTCCTTCTCCGTCAGAGCAGAAGTCTACCATCCTGTCGATAGGTTTAACTCCAATTGCAGGTACACAAATAGTGTTTCCTGAAGACACCCAAGTAATCCCTGTTTTCTTCATAGAAATAATACTTGACTCTTGAGCCATAAGCAATAGTTGCTTCATCTCTGTTCGTGGGTCGTTCATACCTGCCAAGAAAGACTTAGGGTTTTTTTCAGCTTGAACCTTCATGTCCCAACGAATCTCATCTACACTTTTGCTAGTATTAACACCTAACACCTTAGCGTACCCTATAAGCTCATTTAAAGGCATTTTAAGAGCAGCTTGTACAGCATCCATAGTATCGGATACCTGAGCTATTTTGTCTTGTGCAGATTTCTTATCATCTTTAATGTTAAATACTACACTTTTAGATTTAATCCTATGTGGATTACTTCCGTTAGCGTTGCAAGTGTCTAAGTATCTTTTAAGTGTAGGGTTTGTGTGATCTACAAAAAGAAAGCCATTATTAAAAGATATAGGCTCTCTCATTCTAACGCCTTCTGGTTGTTCGTCTGCAAATATAGAAGTCTCTCCAGGAACGTATCTAATTTTTCTATTCTCACCAGCTTCTGGATCAAATATAATATCCTCAGCCTTTAGTAGAGATACTACAGGGTATTGAGGCATACCGTTTCTTTTTTTAGCCTTAGTAACTAATCTATATACTGTCGGCTTATACTCTTGTTGTTTGTTTGTAAACTGAGGTACAAACTTCTTTTCTGTTAAGGGAGCTTTAGCTTCTACCTTAGCACTTGTTGGAGGCGTTACAGCCTTCCTTTTTGTTTTCGTTGTCATGATAATTGTCTAAAATTAAATTAAAGTTATAAAAGGAGGGGATTGCTCCCCTCCAGTAATATAATTAACTATTTCTAGTTACTAAGCTACAGCTATTCCAGATACAGCAAGAGACGGTGTGTAGTCAATCGCAACTCTATCCCAAGTAGTAGCTAAAGCATTTACTATGTTTGTTTCAACTTCATCACGCATAGTTTCATTTCCTGAACCAACAGTAGAGTGTGTTAGTGTAACAACTTTACCTCCATGATAAGTTATTGTAGTTGTGGTTACACTAGCTTGCTCAACTAAAATAATATCTTTAACAGATACAAGTTGAGATTGCTCATTTGTAACAACTATATTTAAAAACTTTTCCATTTTCTTATGTCTTTATATATTAATAATTATGATTTCTTGAACAATAAGAAACGGTTAGGAGCAAACCCTTCAAAACCACGCTCAGTACGATAGTTGCACTTCAACTCATCTAAACCGTTAGTTTTGTTTTGTAGAACTGCACCACCTGTTAACCAGTGCTCCATTTCACGAGAGTATCCGTTAGCTGCTTTGTATCTCATACGAAGCGAAGGAATCTTCTCACCAGACTTAGCATCACGCTGAGAGTCCATAGGAATACACATACCGAATCCATTGTACTTAAATGAAGCAGCACCTAACAAGTCAGGACGGTTGAATAGGTCGTAAGTCTTCTTGTGGAAAGTGTAACCACCACGAGAGAAAGAGTTAAATCCTAGGTTCAACGCCATATCTTTGTTGTTAGCGAAAGTACCGTAGTTAGCCCCACCTGCTGCGTAAGCACCTTGAGAAGCTAATAGGTCGTCAATATCTAAAGAAAGATCAATACCTGCGTAAAGAGCCATTTCTTTTG
>Ga0105236_1000008_pt1 | contig 35266 bp, 45 predicted proteins | sample Virmet3827_250_FD_89712 | JGI IMG/M metagenome (GOLD analysis project Ga0105236, IMG submission 89712) | Marine viral communities from the Southern Atlantic ocean transect to study dissolved organic matter and carbon cycling - metaG 3827_250 | ecosystem: Environmental > Aquatic > Marine >... | reverse complement strand
CAAACCGGAATCGCACCCATATAGGCGCACCCCTGCCCAGCGGGCTGCTCCCCGATAGCTCAGCGGTAGAGTAGGTGACTGTTAATCACTTGGTCGTTGGTTCGAATCCAACTCGGGGAGCCAATCCGCTAAATCATCTTGGCTCAAGAAGGCTCGGAAACCTTGCGTTTCTGGGCCTTTCTTTTCATTAGATGGCTCATGCCGACGCAGGTCGGCACATGGCAACGCCCCCAATATGGGGGCGCGCACGGGGGCTCATTTTGCTGACGGACACTGCCTGCCGGAATGCGAAGCCGGGCGAGCGCGATCGCAAGATCGCGGATTCGGGCGGCCTGTACCTTCTCGTTCGCAAAAGCGGCGTGAAAGTCTGGAACTGGAAGTACCGCTTCGCTGGGAAGGAGAAGCGGCTGACTATCGGTCGGTACCCGGACGTGAAGCTCGGCGAAGCACGCCGAAGACGAGACGAAGCAAGGTCCGAGCTCGAAGAGGGACTGGATCCCTCAACAGAGAAACGGCGCAGGAAAACTCGCTCCTCCGTGGATACGAGCTTTCGGTCGGTTGCGCGATCCTGGCATGCGCAGAAGTCCAAAGCGTTGGCCGAGCGCTACGCAGGGCAGATCATGGATCGGCTCGAGGCGGATGTCTTCCCTCTGATCGGTGCGGACCGGATCGACGAGATCACTCCACCAATGACTTTGGCGGTGGTGAGAAGGATCGAGGAACGCGGCTCTCACGAAATGGCGCACCGCGTTCGCATGCACATGAGCGACGTATTCGTCTGGGGAATTGCGTCGGGTCTCTGCACGCAGGATCCTGCTGCAATCATTCGAAAAGCGCTCGCACCGACCAATCCACAACTTCGCCCAGCAGCGACCAAGCTGAAGACCGCGCGAGCGGTTATCGAAAAGACCGAGCGGCTTACGGACATCTATTGGGCGACGCGCTTGGCTTCTCGACTTCTCGCGCTGACCGCTGCTCGACCAGGTGTTGTCCGACGCGCGGAACGCGGGGAATTCGAGGGGCTGGACGGGGCTTCTCCTGTGTGGCGCATTCCGGCCGCAAAGATGAAACTCACGCGCGAGCGCAAGCGCGACGTGACGTTCGAATTCGTGATGCCGCTCTCACCCGAGGCGGTAGCTACTGTGCAAGCGGCGATGGCCACCAGCCCCAGCCCGAAATGGCTGTTTCCTGGCGTTGGCGACCGTCGCAAGCCGATCAGCGATTCTACGCTAAGCGGTCACTACTTGAACGCCGGCCTGAGGGGACAGCACGTTCCCCATGGCTGGCGCTCGAGCTTTTCGACTATAATGAACGAGCGCGCGGCAATCGAGGATCGCGAACGCGATCGCCAAATTATCGATCTAATGCTCGCGCACGTGCCGGAAGGAGTGGAAGCGGCTTACAACCGCGCAGCCTATATGCCTCGGCGCCGGGAACTCGCCTGCGCCTGGGCCGCCATGTTGATGGACGGATTTCCCCCACCGGACACACTGATACCCTGAAGAGATCTGGGGGTGCGGCATGACGGCGCACGCTCTGGATCTCCACGTCCGACACAAAGTTCGCCGCGACAGCTTCGACATTGACGATAAGCGCGCGCAGGTATTTCGCCCGATCGAGCACGGCGTATTCTTCAAGGACGCTCTACTCGAGACCTTCGACGAGTTCGACGACTGGTCGAAGAAGAAGGGCGAACGCCACAGGATGGGCCAGAATTGCCGCAAGGTGTTGGCAGCGCTTATGTGGTGCTGCGACTTCGCGACCGGAACGTGCGAACCTTCGATAGACACGTTGATGGAGAAAACGCATTTCGCCCGGGCGACAGTCGTTCGAGCGCTCAAGCTCCTTTGGGAGAATGGTTTTCTCAACTGGATCCGGCGAACAGCGAAAACGGGCTTAGCGCCGGATGAAGGGCCGCCTGTTCGCCAAGTTTCGAATGCCTATTTCTGGGACTTTGCACGCATGCCGGCGCGTTGCCTGATGCGGCTAAAGGAGAAACTCGCGCGCAAGGGTAAGAAGTTCAGCCCACCGCCGGCGCGGAACTTCCCACGGTACGAGGGCCTCCAGAAGCGCCGCGCGCGTGCGATCCGCGACAAACTGGCTTACGATCGGGCGACTAAGCGGAATGCCCTTGCTCGAGCCCGATCGCCCGAGGAACAGGCGGCGGTGCTCTACCCAAACGACGTCGCCTCACAACGCCTTCATCTCGAGATGCTTCTTGGGGATAGTGCGAGTTCAGCAGCTAGCCTGAATCCCCTCCCCAACCGAAGTATTCAGAAGGAGTGAGCCCGCTTTAGGCGGTCTCACGCGTTGTTTTGGGGAGGAAATGCCCGCACCCAAGCAGACAAATCGAAACGAAACCATCCATCCGAACCGTCGGAGGTCGGCGGCTACGCCGCCTCATGCTTGGCGATGGGCCAAGCGCAAGTTTGGTGCCAACCGCCCCCGAGAACCGTCGCACTTAGCTGAGCCGTAGCATGGCGATTGCTGCATATATCCGGACAATCCAGCAACCGCCGCTCAGCAGGGCGGGCTTCAGAGATGAGCAGGCCGCAACGGCCGGTCCATCTTTGCATAAAAAATGACCCAAAAAGCGCGCAGGCGAGGCGTGGGGGCAAGCGCGAAGCTGAGAGCTGAGGACCTTGGCTTCTAGTTTGTCATCGGCAGAAAGGGCCACGGCGACCGTCGCGCGTCATGAACGCATCGCATTGCTAGCCTGTCGCGAGATGCACCGGGATGTTCCAGGTCCGGGGGTGTGCAGCGCCGGTCGGCCGAGATAGGCCTCCAATTCTAAGGCTACGGTGCGGCCACCGCGAGCTGATTCCTCCCGGACTTTTTCGCCTCGAAGAGCGCTTCATCGGCCGCCGACAAGGTAGTCTGAATGTCGCTATACCGGGCCACTTGGGCGATCCCGCCGCTCACGGTTATACTGATGGACTGTCCTTCGAACTCGAACGTCTCGCTTTCGATTGATTTCCGAAGCCGCTCGCATGTCATCACCGCCTGCTCGAGCGTCAAATTGTTCAACAAGAGCGCGAACTCCTCCCCTCCCAGGCGCCCAATTCGATCGCCTTCCCGGACGACCTGCCTGGCCACGTCTGCGAACCTCTGCAGAACCGCGTCGCCGGCAGCATGGCCATAATGATCATTGACCTGTTTAAAGCGATCGATGTCGAACACCGCCAAATGGCAATTGCCTGTGGTATCCGGGTGCCGCTCCATCTCCAGGGCAAAGCCGCGACGGTTGAGCAGGCCAGTTAGCGGGTCTGTTTGCGCTTCTACGGCCAACGTCTTCTCTCGAACTTTGCGATGCGTGACGTCGCGGATAACGCTGACCACCCCCGCGACGTTGCGTTCGTCGTCGAGCACCCCTTGGGTATGCGTTTCCATCCAGGTCTCCACGCCGTCGCGGCGCGACGCACGGTAATCGACGATGAACGGCGTTTCTGGTGTTTGCAGGGCGTTGAGATGGGTCTGGCGAACGGCTTCCCTGTCGCCGGGATGCACCAGCTCAAGAGCATTGGTTCCGGTCAGTTCCTCGGGTTCGTAACCGCCCAGCGCCCGGATCGAAGGGGAAACAAACCGGATATTTCCTTCAGTGTCCAGGTTGAGCACGATGTCCGACGATTTGGCGGTTAACAAGCGATAGCGCGCTTCGCTGTCCCGCAGCGCATCGTGAACCTGTTTTCGCCGTGCCAGATCGGCCGCAATCGGGATGATGGTGAGAACGGTAATCGCAAGGTAGAATTGCAGGAATTGCAACCGTTCTCCCAGTCCGCCGCCCATCAGCGCAACCGGCCCAGTGCCCTGAATGGTGAAACAGCTACCTACGATCGTCAGGATCGTGATCGACAGGGCCGCTCCAAATCGGCCCAGGCGAAAGGTTGCTACCGTCATGGGTAGAAATGGCAGGAACAGAAGCGGAAGGTCGCCCTGCGCGAAGACCAGCACAGTTACCGCCGTCACCAGGCAGATCGCGAAAAGCGCTTCTATGAGTTTCGATCGTGAAGCATTTTGCCGCCAGGACCGCAGGTCGCCGCGCAGGACCTGCGCGAACAGCGGGGTGAACGTCAATGCGCCCAGTGCATGTCCCGAATACCAGCGAAACCAGTTCTCCCAGAACGGGGTTCCGGTCAGCTCGGCGACAATAGCGCCGCCGAATGCCGTCACCGCAGGCGCGATGATGCCCGCGGCGAGGATGAAAACGAACATCGCGTCCAGCGAACCAAACCGGGTTGCGCCCGGCTTCAGGATGCGCAGGATGAGCGCGCCGATCACGGCTTCGGAAACATTGATCAGCCCCAGCGGGGCGGCAAAGTCGAGCCCGAACCCGTATAGCCAGGTCGCCAGGACGCTAGCCACACCGCACGCCGCCACTGGCCATGCCCAATCGCGGCGTGGAGAGATCGAAAGCTCAGCCAGCAGCCACGCGTTCGCAATCCACAGGAAGGCAACACCGCTCCCGAACCGGGTCGTCGCGATGGCCGCCGATGCTAACAGGAAATAGCCCGCCGCTATTACCGCGACCCGCTGTATCCTCCTTGCCCGGTCACTTTTCATGATCAAATGTTAACCCGCCGTGGTTAACCGGTTCCTAACGCTAGCGGACTAATCCGGTCCAGCGCCCTCGTAAGGCAAGAACTGCACCGCCCGCAGCCCTATCCAGTCATTCAGTTCCTCAAACCGGGACATCAGCGGCTCGATCTCGTTGCGAAAGAACACCCCCTCGGCCTTTTCGACATCGCCGAAACCGCCGTTGTTCTCGGGAATGATCGCGACCAGCTGCGGCGGCGTGCGGTGTGCGGCCAGCATTTCGTTGCGGCTCACCCGCTTCACGTTGAAGAACTCGTCTTTCGCGGTGACCTCGCCGATCGGCAGGATCTCTATCGCCTTTTCCTTGTCGCCCGGCGCGTGGACGTAAAGGTTGCGGAAATTGCCCGGCCCCTTCGCCTCCTTCAGCGCCTTGCGGATCGCATCGCTGTCGAGATCGGTCATCTTTTCGGACCGGTTGACGAATACGAAGCCCGCGTGGCTGCCGTTCTTGTAGTATTTGCGGCGGAACAGCGTGGCCGCCTCATCCAGCAGGCCTGCCTGCAGCGCACCGAAGAACTCGGGCACGCCGTAAATCTCCTGCGCCGGGTGCTCCTGCATCAGGTGAAACACGCTGCCTGCTTCGAACTCATGCTCGCTCTTCCAGCCCTGGACGAAGAAGTACCGTCCATCGTCGGTCCCGCGGCGGGTGAACCGGCCAAGCGAATGCTCGAGCTTGAGCGGTCTTCCCGCCATATTGTCGCGCCGCTCGAGATACCCATTGCCGAGCGAGAGGAAGTCCAGCGCCCACTTACGGAAATTCGTCCGGTCGAGCCAGCGCGAGGGCTGGAAATGCTTGGCCAGCAAATTGACCTTGAGCCGGATGCAGCTTGCGTGCGGCCCGGGCAGGTCGAAGGCACGCGCCAGTCCATCCATCGACACGGGCGGCGTGTACCACCGTCCGTTCGAGGCATTTTCGATGAAGCCCAACAGGCTGACGCGGTCTAGCACCGGCTCGGGATCGCCGAAGGTGAAAGCGACCATACTGCCCTTCCCGTCCTGGTCGATGAGTGCGTCGGCCGCCTGGCCGGCAGGGGTGGCTAGGGCGTTTTCGGCCATTTCAGCAGAACTCCACTACGGATTGTTTTTTCGCTTCGCCGTCGAGCGGCTCGTCGAACAGCACATGCATGATTGCCCAGGCGACGTCGGCGTGGCCGGTTTCGCCGCTGCGGCTCGCGACATAGGTCACCTGCCTGCCCTTCGCGGTCAGTTCGGGCCGGATCGACAGGAAGCTGGCGCTGATATCCTTGTTGCCGGCATCGAACTGCAGGCGCTTGTTGCGCATCACGTTCTTGGCCTTGAGGACCATCAGCGTTTTCAGCGGCGCCGAATACTGGATCGACCGGACGCCGGCGAAGCGCTTGCGCACCAGCTGCACCACGCCAGAACCCGCCCCGGTCGTGTCGATCCCGATGTCGACCACGTTGTAGCGATCCATGGCGGCGAAGATCTCGGCCGCCTGCGTTTCGTAATCGCCGCGCAGCCGCTTCGTTTCCAGCACGCGAAATACCCCGCCGACCGTTTTCGGCAGCGCGACAACCACCAGCGCCGCATCGTCGCCCTGGCTGCTCTCCTGCGGATCGTAACCGATCGCCACTTCGCCTTCGCCATAGGGGCGCAGCGAATAGGGATCGTAATCGCGCCATTTCGAAAAGCTGTCGATGCGGCATGGGTTGAGCACGCCCATGGGAAAAGCGCTGTCGGTTTCGTCTACGAATTCGCAGAGATAGAGGTTGGCGAAGACTTCGGGCGCCTTGCGCTGGCGCAGCTCCTCGACGTCAAACAGGTCGCACCCGGCCGCCGCCGCGTCCTCGATCGTTACCCGCTGGCGCCAGATCCCGTCGTCGCACAGCACGCCCTCGGCCAGCTGCTCGGGGTTGTAAGCCTCGATCTTCGTCCAGTCGGTCTTCGGCTTGCCCTCGTTCCACCATTCGCAGCTCCACTTGCGATAGGCCCCGTGGCTGGTCGTGCTGGGCGTGGAAAAATAGGTTTCGCGGTACCGCTTCTGGCTGGCCATGCCGCTGGCGACTTCGTCGATCCGTTCGAAGTCCTGCGCCCAGAAACACTCGTCATAATAGAAATTGCCATGCTCGCCCTGCGCGGTGCGGAAATTCGCGCCAAGGAAGAACAGTTTCGGCCGTTCGAGCGGCTGCCCCTCCTCGTCGTCGCCGCGGTCGATCAGCAGGTGCTCGCCCTTCAGCGTTACTCCTGTCCACTTGAAGACGAACTCGATGATGTAGCTGCGGAAGATCTCAGCCTGGCGGCGGCTTGCCGACAGGAAGATCTGGTTGCGGCCGGTTTCCAGCGCATCGATCAGCGCCTCGCGCGCGAAATACCAGGTCGCGCCGATCTGCCGGCTCTTCAGGATAAAACGCGTGCGGTGATGCGCCGCCTTCCACCACCCGTCCTGGAAACCGAAGTTCTCTTCCTCGAACTTCTCCTTCAGCAGCGCGGCCTGCTCGGCGGTGATCTGGTTGGCCCGCGCGGCCTTTTTCGGCTTTGCGTTGCGTTTGGCGACCTTGGGATTGAGATCGGCCTCGTTCCCGCTGTCGCGGTACCTGCGGCAGCGTTCGAACCGCTCGATCTGGCGGCCAAGCAGGTCGATCTCCTTGAAGTCCTTCCCGCTCTTGTCCTCCTTCGCCACCAGCTGCTGGTATCGAACCAGCACCGATTCCTCGGCCGCGCGCAGCGGCGGGGCCAGTTCCCACTTCTCGCGCTTCTTCCAGCTCGCAATCGTCTGGTACGGGATCGGTTTGCCCGTCTCCTCGCACTTGAGGCCAAGGCGCTCCAGCTCGTCGCAGATCTCGCGCAGGCCCCAGCCCCGCCAGTAAAGCGAGCGCGCCTCGCGGCGGACATCGGCGTAATGCGGTCTTTCTATGGGGGCGAGCAGCATGGTGTCGGCGCACGCTGCCATCCCCGCGCGCTCGCTTCGCGCCCCGCTTGTTGTGTGAACTCGCGCCTACAACAGCGCCAGCTTGAGAAGAACGCCCGCCTCGTGCCCCTTGTCGCCGATCTCAGTCGCGCGGCTCTCATTTCCTGGGGCCGTCGCGGCCGGGCTCCGGTCCCCCCTCTCGCCGGAGCCCGCTGTGTTTGACGGGAGCCGGAGCAAACCATGGCCAAACGTTCGAAATTCTTCTGCATCGCCGTCGAAGGCGCCACCTGCGACGGTCGCACGCTCGATGCGAACGCACTGCATGAAATGGCCGAGACCTACGCCCCGGCGACCTATACCGCGCGGGTGAACATGGAACACATCCGTGGCTTCAGCGCCGAACCGCCCTTCAACGCCTATGGCGACGTGGTCGCGCTCGAAACCCGCGATGTCGAACTTCAGCTTGGCGGCAAGACCGAACAGAAGGTCGGTCTCTTCGCTCAGGTCGACGCGCTCGACACGCTGGTCGAACTCAAGAACAAGGGCCAGAAGCTCTTCAGCTCGATCGAACTCAATCCCAATTTCGCCGGCACCGGCAAAGCCTATCTCCAGGGCCTCGCGGTTACCGACAGCCCGGCCTCGCTCGGCACCGAGATCATGGAATTCGCTGCCGGCAAGGTGAAGGACGGCGGCACCAGCCTCTTCGCTGAACGCAAGATCGAAAAGGGCAACTTCTTCTCCGCCTCGCACGAGATCACCGGTTTCGATTTCGCCGAAGGCGACAGCACCGAAGCCAGCGCGCTGATTGGCGAGGCGAAGGGCTTCTTCAGCTCGATGCGCGAATTCTTCGCCCAGGGCGGGAAGCCTGTCGAACAGGCTTCGCAGCAGCAGCTCTCGCAGGCTGGCGGCGATGACAATTCGGGCGACCCGGCGAACGACAATCTCGCCGCCTTCGCAGACAATTTCGGCAAGGGCTTCGACAAGCTCACCGCCGCGATCGAGAAGCAGGGCAGCGAATTCGGCGCCCGTCTCGACAAGCTCCAGGGCGAACACGACACGCTCAAGGCCTCGATCGAGAACACCGATGCCGGCGCGCCGCGCCGCACCCGCGCCACCGGCAACAAGACCACCGACCTTTCCACCTTCTGCTGATCGCCCTCAGAACCGCCCACACCCGTCACCCTGCTGCCGTCCCCGGACCCCGCCGTCCTCAAGCAGCGAAGCGTTAGGACTGATAGAATGCGCAACCAGACCCGCGAGCTCTTCAACGAGTATCTCGAGAACACCGCCCAGCTCAACGGCGTGTCCGACGCGACCGTGAAATTCAACGTCGAGCCGACCGCACAGCAGTCGCTGATCGACAAGCAGCAGGAATCGTCCGAATTCCTCAGCCGCATCAACATGGTCACCGTGCCGGAAATGAAGGGCGAAAAGCTCGGCCTCTCGGTCGCCTCCCCCATAGGCAGCCGCACTGACACCGCCGGCGGCAACCGCCGCGAGCCGACGGATCCGAGCGGCCTGGACAAGCACGGCTACGAACTGTTCCAGACCAACTTCGACACCTTCCTGAGCTACGGCAAGCTCGACATGTGGGCCAAATACCCCGACTTCCACGAACGCATCCGCGATCACATCGTCCGCGCAATCTCGCTCGACAAGATCCGCATCGGCATGAACGGCAAGAGCGCCGCTCCCGTGGTCGACCGCGCGGCCGATCCGCTCGGCGAGACGGTCAACATCGGTTGGCTCGAGAAAATGCGCACCGAAGCGCCCGAACGCGTGATGGACGAAATCGTCGATACCAGCGGCCAGGTCACCTATGGTCCGGGCGGCGATTACGAGAACCTCGACGCACTGATCTACGATGCGACCAACCAGCTGCTCGCTCCCTGGGCGGTGGAAGATACCGAACTGGTCGCCATCGTCAGCCGCGACCTGCTGCACGACAAGTACTTCCCGCTGATCAACGCGCAGCACGATCCGGAAAACCAGCTCGCGCGCGATGTCATCATGTCCACCAAGCGCCTCGGCGGCCATCCGGCCACCCGCGTGCCCTTCTTCCCGGCCGGGACGGTCATGATCACCCGCTTCGACAACCTCTCGATCTACGACCAGGAAGGCAAGCAGCGCCGCCTGGTGAAGGACGAACCGGAATACGACCGCGTCACCGATTACCGCTCGGACAACGAAGCCTATGTGATCGAGGACCACGATTACTGCTGCGTGATCGAGAACATCACCGCCGCACCGGCTGCCTGAGGCAGCGGCTCGCTGAACATCGAATAGCCTGGCCGGATAAACCGTTCGGCCAGGCAAGCAGAGGATCTCCACCATGCCCAGTCCCGCCCAGCGCAGCTTCGCCCGGAAACTCGCCGCCAAGTCAACGCCGGCCAAGACGGCTGCGCGCCCCGGCACCAGCGGCCAGCCTGCCGCTTCCGGGGATCCGACCCGGGCGAACGAATACGAACTGCAGCGCGCCGCGATCGGCGAGGACCTCGGCGTGCTCAAGAACATGCAGTCGGTCGCGTCGAAGATCGAGGCAAAGGCCGCGATGCTTCCCAAATACGATCCCTGGGTAGACGGCGTCCTCGAGGCCGCGCAGGCCGCCGAAGGCAAGGGCCAGCTGATCGACCAGGACGACGTGCTGGTCGAAACGATGGTCTGGGCGATCGACTGCGCGGATCACGAACGTGCCCTGCCGCGCATCCGCATTTTCTTCCGCCACGGCATGGAACTGCCGCAGCGCTTCGACCGCACGCCCGGCTGCCTTGTGGCCGAGGAATTCGCCGAAACGGCGCTCAAGGCCATGTCGACCGACAAGGCCCACATCGCCGACTATGCCCCGCTGGTCGAAATCGCCGATCTCACCACCGATCACGACATGCCCGATCAGGCCCGTGCCAAACTGCACAAGGCCATCGGCATGGCGATCGAGCGTGCGACCGACGGGGCTGAAGACGCCGATCTCGCGCAGGCCGGGGGTCGCAAGCGCGGCTTCCAGACCGCGCTCGAAGCTTACAAACGCGCCCTCGCCTTCGACGACAAGGCGGGCGTCAAGAAATCGATCGAACGCGTCGAGAACACTATCCGCAAGCTCTCTGTCGAGGAAGCCTGATGGCGGTGCCCGGCATGGAGAATAAGCTTCTCTTCGGATGTCTGAAATACGTGCTGGCGATCGTCGCGATCGTCGGCGGACTTATCTGGGTCGGCACCAAGCTGGCCTGAACCGAACGCCCGTCCTCAAGCCGCGAAGCGGTAGGACGGACAAAAATCTGCCCCACGGCGCCCGGGGGCGGAAGACATGCACGAACGGGGCTTGCCCCGGTTCCCGCGCAGCGCGCTTCCTCACCCCCGGATTCGTGGCTTACGATAGGAGGCTAACATATCCGGCTTCGTAGCCTCTCCTCCCTCGGGACCCGACCTCGAGGATCCTGCCGACCTCGTCGCGGGCGATGCCTTCTGGCCGGGCCTGTCGATCGCGGGTTTCCAGTCCGAGATGCGGATCCCCGAAGAAGTCGATCCTGCGCGTCTACGCGCCGCGCTTCGTGGCGGGATGCTACAGGTCCGCGGCGAACTCCGGCTCTGGAAGGCGGGCCACGTCCTGGCGGGCGCTGCCACCCTCGGTGCAGTTGGTAGCGAGGAGATCGACGGCGAACCGGCTGTCGAGCTGCTCTACCGCCGCGCGGTCTTCCATGCCGCAGCTGCCGAACTCGCCGAAACCCATTCCGATATCGCCGCCACCGGTGAAGGCCAGGAACGCAACGAGGCCCGCCGCGATGCCGCCGGCGAACTCCGCCGCCTGGCCACCCTCGCGATACGCGACATGCTCGGCGTCACCCGCACTTCGGTCGAGCTGATATGACCCCGTCCTCAAGCAGCGAAGCGGTAGGACGCGCAAAACCGTCCTCAAGCAGCGAAGCGGTAGGGCCGGAAATGCTCTCCTCAAGCAGCGAAGCGGTAGGACGATGAACGTCCTCTCGATCGAAGGCGACACACTCGACCTCATCTGCTGGCGCGAGCTCGGCCGCACTGCCGGAGTTGTCGAAGTCGCGGTCGCAGCCAATCCCGGCATTGCCGATCTGGGTCCGGTCCTTCCCCTCGGCACGCGCGTCGTCCTGCCGGACGTCGCGATCGCCGCGCCCGAAACCCGCGACATCGTGCAGCTGTGGGATTGAATGTGTCCCCCGGTCCTCAAGCAACGAAGTGGTAGGACACAAAAATGCGCAAGCCCCAGCTCCTCCGCGATCATCTCGCCGATGCCTTTCCCGAATTCAACGGCCGCGCGCGCGACAGGCTCGCCGTCTATGTCGAGAATGGCCGCGTCCGCGCGCGTCCTGCGCCCGGCACCTCGACTGGTGTCGCCAGTTTCGAATGGGCCTACCGGCTCGAGGCGGTGCTGCTCGACTTCAAGGGCGATGCCAACACCGTCCTCGCGCTCGTGCTCGACTGGCTGCGGATCCATCAGCCCGAGCTGCTGCTGTCGCATGAAGGCAGCCCGGTGGAACTGCAGGCGGACATCATCGATGACGAACGCATCGATCTGCAGCTCTCGCTGGAGCTCAGCGAAGCGGTGCGCCGGACCGAAGACGGGTTCGAATATCTGCCCGAACCGGCGATCGATGACAGTTTCGAAGGCATCGGTGATGCGGTTGGTCTGTCCGGCCTCGTGATCGGCGGCGAGGACCTGGCTTCATGATTGAAGGCGTGGAAGCCATGGAGGTCGTCGGTGAGTATTTCGATGCCATGCTATCCGATCTCTCGCCGGCGAAGCGCAAGAAAGTCGCGGTCAAGATCGCGCGCGAGCTGCGCCGCAGGAACCGCGATCGGATCAAGCGCAATGTCGAACCCGATGGCGGCAAGATGGCCCCGCGTAAACGCAAGCGCCGCATCCGAAGGGGCAAGCGCACGATCAAGAGCAGGCTGATGTTCCGCAACCTCTACAAGGCGGATCATCTGAAATTCCACGCTACGCCCGATAGTGCCAAGGTCTATTTCGCCAATCCCATCGCCGCTCGGCACCACAGCGGCGGTCGGATGGCCGTTGGCCGGGATTCGGAAGGGCGGAGGGTCGAAGGTGATTTCCCGGCCCGCCCGCTCCTGGGCCTCGACAGCGAAGACATGGACGCGCTGACCGAAGAACTGCTCAAATGGTTCGACGACAACCCGGCGTGGTCGCGTTAGACGCGGATGAACCCGGCCTCGCCCAGCTGCCGGTCGCCCCGGTCGGCAGCGATCAGCCTTGCCTCTGATCCTCCTCGATCGCATTCAGCTCTTCAGCGCGCGTCGCGGGATCCAACTCAATGGCCATCTCACGCTTGCTGCGCGCTATCTCTTCCTTGCGTGCGGCACTTTGCGGGGCCGCGGCCACGCCCGCTGCCATGCAAAAGATCGCGATTACGAACCAGCCCGACAGCCCGATGCCGAGCAAGGATGCAACCAGCAGGACCGGAGCCCCGAACTTGCCGATCGCGTCGATCCCCGAATGCCGCCATTCGGCAATGATCAGGGCGAATATCGTTCCGATCCAGCAGGAAAATACGACAGCTTCCCACATCAGCCGAATTCTTTTCTCAGGATGCGGCGAATCGCTTCGGGACGCGAGGGCTCGTCGCTCTCTGCTTTCCGCCATTTGTCGAGAGGTTCCAGCTCGTCTGGCTGGAGCCGGACGCCGACGAGTACACCCCTTTGTGGAGGGCGTGTTGATCTCGTGTTATCCCCAGTTGACTTGCTCATGAATTCAGGTTAACACCAAATCAGGCCGATGGGAAGCGCCAACTTCTCCACCGGCCCTAACTCAAGCCACGGAGTACAAGTCCGATGACCCAAGCTAAACGCACCGATACCGCCACCCTCAAATCACCGCAACCGGTTCCCGCCGCCACCCGCGCCGCGCTGCTGCGCCGTCTGTGGGATGGCTACGCGCCCGACGGTTCACCGCTGGCAGGGGGTGCGTGATGTTCGATACCTCGTCCCGCGCGGAGATCGAAACCGCGATCGATCAGCTGATTGGCCTGCTCGATGCCGTCGACGGTGATCCCGACCTCGAGGACACCGATGATGAATACGACCCGCTCGACCTTGGCGAGCATCCCGGCCATTACCCCGGCCGGCTGCGCTACGGCATCGACCAGCGCCGCGGCCCGCTCAATTGCGAGGATGTCCTCCAGCGCGGCAGCGATATCGTCTCGAAGGTCGGCATCGCATGACCCGGCACGATGCCGACCTGCTGCGCCGGGCCGAACTGATCGGCGAGATTTCCGATATCGGCAGCGCCATCGCCGGGCTTGCCGAAATGCTCGAAGCGCTCGAGGACCAGCCCGCGCCGCACACGCTTGCCGCGCTGCTGCGCGGGCTGGACTTCTGGGTCGTCGATCTGCTGCGGCGGCAGGAAACCCAAGGCCCGGCCCCCTTACCCGGCTGACCATGTTGTAAGCGGGCGCTCGCACAACAGCGCCCGCTTCGCCCGCCTGCCGGGCCAAGCGCATAGTCGCGCCCGATGCCCGGCTCCATTTCCTCCTCTACCGCTGTCGATCTCTCGCGCCTCGCCGCGCCCGATGTCGTCGAGCCGCTCGATTACGAAACGATCCTTGCTGCAATGAAGGCCGATCTCGTCGCGCGCGATCCCGCCTTCGACCAGCTCGGCGATGCCGATCCGGCGATCAAGGTATTGCAGGTCGCCGCCTATCGCGAGCTGCTCCTGCGCCAGCGGGTCAACGAAGCCTGCCGCGCGGTCATGGTGGCTTCGGCAACGGGTGCCGATCTCGACCAGCTTGGCGCGCTCTTCGGCGTCACGCGCCTCATCCTCGTGCCCGAAGATCCCGGCGCCGGGACCGCTGCCGTCTACGAAAGCGATCTCGACCTGCGCACGCGGATACTCCTCGCGCCCGAAAGCTATTCGGTCGCAGGGCCCGTCGGTGCGTATCGCTACCACGCCCTCTCCGCCGATCCGGACGTTGCCGACGCCGATGCCTTCAGTCCCGCCCCGGGCGAAGTCGTCGTCGTCGTGCTTTCGCGCTCGGGCGACGGCGTCCCGGCCGCCGAAGTGCTTGAAACTGTCGAGGCTTCTGTCGCAGGCGATACCGTTCGCCCGCTCACTGACCAGGTCACCGTACAGGCCGTCCAGCTCGTACCTTTTGACACCGTGGCTGTGCTCGAAGTCTTTGCCGGCCCTGACCAGAATTTCATTCTCGAACAGGCGGCCGCCTCGCTCGGCGAGCTCTACGATCGCGCACGCCGCATCGGCCGTGACGTTCCGCGCAGCGCGATCATCGCCGCCCTTCACGTGGGCGGTGTCCAGCGCGTCGACTTGCAGTCACCCGCTGCCGACATTCTGATCGCGCGAACCCAGGTGTCCGCACCTCGGCAAATCACGATCAGCGCCCAGGTCTCGCCCGAATGAGCGCGGACCTCCTTCCCCCCGGTTCAAGCTTTCTCGAGCGTTCGCTGGCCGATGCCAGCGCCCGGCTCAGCGACGTGCCCGCGCCGATCCGCTCGCTTTGGGATCCCGCCACTTGCCCGCGCGAACTTCTGCCATTTCTGGCCTTCGGCGTATCGATCGACTTCTGGGACACCGATTGGACCGAAGCCGAAAAACGTACCGCCATTGCCGGCGCGATCGAAGCCCAGCGCCGCAAGGGAACGCCGGCGTCCCTGCGCGAAGTTCTCGACCGCTTCGATCCGATGATCGGTCTGGTCGAATGGTTCGAAGACAAGGAAAATCTCGAGCCGCATACCTTCCGCCTCGAACTTCCCTTGGCCGCCGACAGCGCCGTCCAGTACGATCAGGCGCTGGTCGAAGCGCTGTTGCGCGACATCGCGGCGGTCAAGCCACTGCGGGCGCACATGAAGGCCGTTCATCGCCTGGTCGTGCAGGCTGGCACCTACATTGCCGGCAGCGGCCACATCGCCGGTTTCGTCCGCCAGGACGGTCTGACCGATCTGGCCACTCCGCTTGACCCGCTCTGGGCGACCTACCTGCAAACCGAAGACGGCGAGCCCTTGCGCGGCGGCGAAGGCACCTTCCTGGAGCATGAAATCGATGGCTGAACCGATCGACCTCGTTATCACCAATGCGGGTCTAGACGCGCTTGTCGATGCCCAGAACGGCAACACCGATGCGATCGAAGTGGTTGAAGTCGGACTGACCGAAACCGCGTTCGATCCCGCGCCGACGCTCACCGCGCTCCCTGGCGAAACGAAGCGCCTCGCCAGCGTGACCGGTCAATCGGTCGCGCCCGACATCATCCATATGGTTGCTCTCGACGCGACCACCGAAGCCTATGAACTGCGCGGCATCGGGCTCTATCTGTCCGATGGCACGCTATTCGCCACTTACGGACAAGCCGATCCGATCTTCGTGAAGGTCACGATCGCCGATTTCCTGCTGGCTCTCGACGTGCGATTCTCGGGCGACATCGCCGAGGACATCGTCTTCGGTGATTCAACCTTTCTCTACCCGCCGGCCACCGAAACCGTGAAGGGCGTCGCCCGCCTTGCAACCCAGGCCTTGGTCGATGGCGGCGAGGACGATGAAACGATCGTCAGCCCTCTGAAACTCGCCGCCCGTCTCGCTCCCGTGCTGCAATCAATTGCCGCAGAACAGGCCGCGCGAATTGCTGGCGACAGCGACCTTGCAGATACCATCGCCCATGAAATCATAGACCGGGGAAGCGAGGATGCGGCGCTGCGATCGCTGATCGATGCGCTGCGCGCGGTCACGATCACCGGGTCGGGGCTGGCCGCCGGTGGCGGCAATTTGACGGGCAACCGCCAGATCAACGTACCGGCAGCGAGTGGACCGGAAATCGCGAGCGGATCTTCAAGTTCGAAAGCGGTGACGCCCCAGGCAATAGCACAGGTTCCGCAAACCTTCGGCGGGGCATGCTCGATCCTCGGGCTCGGCGGTTCGCTTATCAAGACGGGCACCGTGTCCGTCGCCTTCGCGGGCGGCGGCAGCCACACCTTCCCCACCGCTTTCCCCAACGCTTGCTACCGCGTCCTGCTTACGCCCTTGGGCGATCCCGATGGCGGGGACGAAGCTGATGAAACCTGGTGGGTCACCGGCATGAACGCCGCCGGGTTCAACGTATCCGTCGGCGGCGATGGGAACAACATCACCATGGCATATCTGGCAATCGGAAACTGATCCCATGAGCTTGTTTTACAGCGCGAGAACGGGTGGCTTCTACACTTCGGAAATTCACGGCGCGGCTACACCCGACGATGCTGTCGAAGTGACATCCGACCGCCATCGCGAACTTATGTCTGCCCAGGCCAGGGGGGCAGTGATTGTCCCCACACCTAACGGACACCCGCGCGCCCGCTTCCCCGAGATAGAAGAGCGCAGGCAGATACTGATCTCTACCACCCGCGCTGAAGCGTCGCGCCGCATTCGCGCCTTCAGCCCCGAATGGCGCCAAATCAACGATCTGCGCGACCCAACGCCCGCCGGCGCGCGGCGCTTCGAAGCGATCGATGCAATCCGCTGCGCTTGTGGAAGGATCGAGGCGGAAATCGCCGCCGCTTCAGCGACCGAACTGAGCGAAATCGCCGTCAAAGATCACGCCGACTGGCCGCAGTTTGAAACCGGGAAGGCGACCTGATGGCAAAAATTAATGACCTACCCCAAGCCAGTTCGCCGTTGGGCGATGAAACCCTGCCGATCGTGCAGGGCGGACGCACGCGAAGGACAACCGTTGCGCAGCTGACTGATATGGCATCGGCCCGGGCCGAAGCTGCAGCGGCGTCTGCGGAGGAAATACTGCAAGGCCATTCATATCCAAGCAGGGCAGCGGGCGAAGAAGCAACTCCTGAGGGGCAATTCTTCCGGGTTTGGAATGGCGATACCCCCCGCACCTATTCGCGATATGAGCGAACGGCCGCAGGTTCGGCGCCGGTGTCCCCGCTCGCCCCGACGATTGACTTGGCCACCCCCGCTAGCGGTAAGGGTCTCGACCTCATCGGTGAACCGACCGTTGCTGATATGCTCGCTTCCGTCTTTCCGGCGCGCGGCGCAGGATCGATATGGCATGCAGACGGGCACCGTTACCGCGAAGCTGTGATTGTCGCTGCCGACCACCACCTTGTCACCGCAGGGGGTGTGAAGTTGTACGTTCTGCCGGGTCCTGATGGCAGTTACAACGTCCGCGCATTTGGCGCGAAGGGCGATTGGGACAATGACACTCAGACCGGCGCCGACGATCAACCGGCATTCCAGGCTGCATGCGATGCCGCGGGATATTCCAGCGTCGTGGCGGCGCGCGTCACGGTTCCGGCGCCAGAACCTGGCAAGGAATATTACCTCGGATCAGCGGTTGAACTCGGCAACCACGGCCCCGTCGAAATTCATGGGCCAAATGCCGAAGCCCGCATAATCCGCAAGGCGGGCAACGACTACGCTTTCACCTCTCTGGTGAACGATTGGTGCGGTGTGTTCCTCGGCATCCAGGGTCAGGGTTCGAATGATCCGAACGACAACGGAATGACCGAATACTATCCGGCGATCCTGTCCAGCAAGCGCTTCAAATGTGATGTGTTCGTCGCTTATTGCGGCGGCGACAATTACCCTGGCAGGTCGGAATACACCGCCAATGGCAATCAGGCGAACGAACCGACCACCGGCAAGAAGCGCTCGAAATGTTTTGCTGTCGGGCTGGTCACGACCGAGGGCAACGGCACCAACTATTCAGACATCACCGTCCGCGCAGCCCGCTGTGGCGGCGATGCAGTCTACATCGACGTTGAAAGCGGGCTTCGCAATCAGAACGGAATGCTGATTTTTGTTCGCTCGGCATTCCAGGTGACCGGCTATGCGATCAACAACCAAAGCGGCGTGCGAAACTGGCTGAGAGTGGCCACCGCGCAAGGGCACTTCTCGCAAGGTGTCATCCGCTGTGCGGATACGCAAAATATCTGCGAAATTTCATACGTCGAAGCCGATGTGGGCGGCGGATACACCGCAACCGATATTCACGGCCGCGCCTTCATGCTGGAAGGCGCACAGAACACCTGCACGCTCACATATGCCCCGGGCTGGGCCTATCAGGGTCAAGGCGGGCGAAACGAAGTGTTCGCCTTGGTGAACGGCAACAACCGGGTGAATGTGCTGGCGCCGGTCCAGTTCACCTATGACGGGTTCAACGGCAAGCGATATGAAGGCGCGCGACCCGATTTCCAGAACGGCATTTCGATTGCTGGCATCCCCTTCGACAATCTGGCTTCGGGAACCGACGATGGCACAATTGTCGGCATGTCGAACGGTTCGACCGGCGCGGCCCTTGCAGCTGCCTGGACGACACGGTCCATCCGATACGAAGTGATCGGCAAAACCTGTACTGCCACGATCACTCTGGCCGGTACGCTGACTTCGGCACAGGCTTCCGTCCTGTCGGTGACCGGCCTGGGCTCGCTGTTCGGCTATTCGCTGCCCGCGGAGGGTATGCTGGGTACCGGGCACATTCGCAACGTGACCACGGGCGCTTCGTCGAAGCCGGTATTCCTCAAGAAGAACAGTACCGACGCGGCCCATATCGTCGGCCACGACGACGGGCTGGTGAAGAAGATGAGCGATTTCGTGGCGGCCAACGAACAGTTCGAGGTGCGGCTTAGCATCTCGTTCGTCGCATGATGCTGCGCGATCGCCCCTTGATCGCGCGAGCGTGTTTCAGCCTGCCCGATGGAAACGCTCACTCAGTCCAGAAGGCCGGATTGTGATGCGCGAACCCACCTCCCCACGCTCAGAGAAAGGAACAGTTGAATGCCACCCAAGCACCCGCCGCTTCGCCCGGAAGATTTTGGCGCGATTAGTGACCGCGCCACTGTTTCGACGAAACTGTCTCCACGGGAGCCGACACTTTCCCGCCGCAAGCGTCACAAGAAGTATGAAACGAATGCGGTCCCTTGAACGGAGTTCCAGCCTTTCCGCCAGTGGGATCCCTGAAAAAGGGCGCTTCGCGACCGCAATCGGGGCAACTTTCCGAGAAATACCATTGCTTGGGAATCGGGGGGGCAGGTTCAAAGGAATAGTCACTGTCCAAGGGGGAAATCCCTATCCCTCTCTGATGAGCGGCCTCGAGCATTACCGTGAAAGCTCTTGAGTTTCCTTGTCGATCTTTACCCGCAGCAACCATTGGCACCCTCCGCTCCAGCGATTGGCGGAGGGTGCCTTAACGAGCCCACAGAGTCGAGTCGTTTCAGTCACTTAACCCCACCGGGCTCGCGAACCGCACAGTCGCCAAAGAAAGTAGACCTTTGATGGGTATCGAACTGAAAGCGATGCTGGCCTGGCTGGCGTTGGCCCTCGGCATCGCCGCGCCGCTGCCTGACCTGGTCGGCGGCATGATCGTCGGGCTGGCGACCACCTACGCGAGCATGCTCTTCACGCCGCCCGAAAGCCGAATGACAGTATGGGCCACGCTGTTCGCGGGCCTCGTTGTCTGTCTGGTCGCGGCGATCGCGCACCCGCACCTTCCTTTAAACTTGGACGACTGGCCGCTGCAGCTGGTTATGGCCATTGCTGGCGCGGCTTCGCGGTGGGTCGGAGGCGCACTCGCAAGCTTCGGCAAGGGCGCGGTGGCGCGCGCCGGCAGATTGCCTTCCGAATTCCGCCTTCCCGGGGGGAAGGACTGATGGAACTGTTCCACCTCCTGACCGGACTGGTCGAAATCATCATCGCGGTCCTTCTGTGGCACCATGCCGCGCCTGCTCTTCGCCGTATCGGCACCTGGCGTGCCTGGAAAACCTGGCTCCTCGGCGTGGCTCTGGCCCTGCTGGGCATTGGCCAGATCGATGCCTGGCTCACCGGCCAGGCGATCCCCTGGCTACGCCAATCCGGCGACCTCACTCTCATCCTCTACGGAGCCTGGCGTTTCGTCCATATCATGCGCCACGTCCCGCCCCCGCATTGGAGCGACGCACCATGAAACTCTCTCCCCACTTTACGCTCGCGGAGATGACCGTTTCGCAGACCGCTGCGCGGCGGGGCATCGACAACACGCCTGGCGATAGCGAAATCGCGGCGCTGAAGGCGCTTAGCATCGAAGTGCTGGAGCCTGTCCGCGCACACTTCGACAGGCCCGTCATCGTTTCCAGTGGCTATCGCTCGCCGGAACTCAATCGCGCGATCGGCGGGTCTTCCACCAGCCAGCATTGCAAGGGCGAAGCCGCCGACTTTACTGTTCCCGGCGTGAGCGTCCTCGATCTGGCGAGGTGGATGCACCGCAATCTTCAGTATGATCAGCTGATCTACGAGTTCGGCCGCTGGGTCCATGTCAGCTATCGCGCCGGCGCGTTGCGCAACATGGAACTCTCGGCCAAGCGTATTGCGGGCCGCACCCGCTACTTGCCGGGAATTCAGGAATGAAGTCCCTGCAACAGCGCGTCGCCGCCTTCGCCGCGCGTATCGGGCTGACCGGTCTGGTCGTCGTCCTGCTGGGCGCCGCGCTGGTCGTCCAGACCGTACGGCTCGAAGGCTTCCACATCTGGCCGGTCAGCGTCACCGGTTGGATCAAGTCCGCGCAGCTGCGCGCGAACGAGCGCGATGCCGAACGCACCGCCCACCGAGAAACCAAGATACGGATCGCCGAGGCGGCCCGCGAAGCCCAGCGCCTCGAGCGCGCGCGCCTCGAACGCATCCGTGCCGAACAACAGGAGATTTCCGATGCCATTCGCCAGGGCTACGCTTCTCGTCTTGCCGCTGCTCGCACTCGCGCTGACCGGCTGCGCAAAGAACTACAGGCCCGAACCCAGCCTGCAGCTGCGCCCGCAGGTCTCGCAGTGCCCGGCCTATCCGCTACCGCCGCAGGAATTGCTGGAGCGCCCGAGGATCCTCGACTTCCTGCAGCAGCCCTCGCCGCCGCTGAAGAGCTCGAGCGAAACCTCATCGCCACGGAACAGGCCCTCCAGCTCGACGCCCTGATCGACTGGATCCGCCAGCAGACAGCGATCGATCCGAACAAGTCCGAGGAAATACAGCCATGACGACCGAGAAGTTCATCCACCTTCTGACCCACGCCAGGGGCTTGCCCCGCGCCTTCGTCGACAAGGCCCGCGCTGCCGCAGCCGCCATGGCCGAAGGTCCGCAGCGCGATGCGCTGAAGGCTGCAATTGCCGCCGCCGACGTGGCTCCCGCTCCGCGGGCCCGCAAGCAGGCCGCTGCCGCCGAAAGCTAGCCCCTGTTGTAAGGCAGCGCGCGCACAACAGCGCGGGGATGGATGACGCTTCCTCTCGCGGCATGATTGCCCGCGATGTTCATCCAGCCCCGCCCTGAAGACGAAGACCCCGTCGATCCGCGCGCCATCCTGCGCGAAGGAACCGTCCTTGCCGTCGATCTGGACGCCGGCACGGTCGAGGTCGAAACCGGCGAGGTCCACAGCGCCCCCATTCGTTTTAGCACCGGGCGCGCGGGCGACACCCGTATCTGGTCACCGCCCAGCGTCGGCGAACAGGTCCTTCTCCTGTGCCCCGAAGGCGATCTCGAACGCGCGATCTGCATCGGCGCGATTCCGCAGGACAGCTTTCCCCCGGCCGGCAACAGCCTGACCGAACTCATTCTCTTCGCCGACGGCGCACAGCTGAGCTACGATCCGGAAGGCCACCATCTCGAACTCGCCCTTCCCGACAACGCTACCCTCGCCATTCGCTCGACCGGCGGCGTGTCGATCGACGTCGGCTCGGCCGAACTGGCGATCACCGGCAATGTGACGATCGACGGCGATCTCGAAATCACCGGTGCGATCCGCGCCGACGGCGACGTGACCGGCGCAGGTGTCAGCCTCGAGGACCACCTTCACGGCGAAGTTGCTTCCGGCCAGTCGCAATCGGGGCCGCCCGCATGACCGGCATGTCCCGCACCCTCGGCACCGCTATCGATGGTGACGATCATCTTGCGCAATCCGTCGCTGATATCCTGCTGACGCCGATCGGCAGCCGGGTGATGCGGCGCGACTACGGCTCGCTGCTGCCGCAGCTGCTCGACCAGCCCCTGAACGATGCCACCCGGCTCGCACTGTTCGCCGCGACCGCCACTGCGCTGCGCCGCTGGGAAAAGCGTCTGCGCCTGGTGCGCTGCGCGCTCGAAAAAACCGGCGCCGGTGCCGCCACGCTCTTCCTCGAGGGCTACCGTACCGACAGCCCCGAACCCAACAGCCTCATGCGGCTGACCGTGCCGCTGCCCCGCCTCAACCAGGCCGCCTGAACTAGGAAGGACCGTTTCATGCCCTATTATCACGGGATCCGCGTCGTCGAACCCGCCCAAGGTGTCCGCGCCCTCAAACTGGTCGCGACCGCCGTGATCGGTCTCGTGGCAACCGCCGCCGATGCCGATGATACCGCCTTCCCCGCGAACCGCCCCGCACTCGTCACCGATATGCGTGATGCGATTGCGAAGGCCGGCACCAGCGGCACGCTTGCCCCCGCGCTGGCCGCGATCGCGGACCAGGCCAGTCCGATCATCGTGGTCGTTCGCGTGCCCGAAGGCGCCGATGCGGCCGAAACCGAAACCAATATCATCGGCGGCGTGTCCGATGGCAGCTTCACCGGCCTCGAGGCGCTGCGCGCAGCTGAAACCGAACTCGGCGTGCGGCCGCGCATCCTTGTCGCGCCCGGGCACGATACGCAGCCCGTCACCGAAGCGCTCGTCACCGTGGCCCAGCGCCTTCGCGGCTTCGTCTATGCTGCGGCGACCGGTACCGATACCGCGGCCACCCTCGCCTATCGCGCCAACTTTTCGCAGCGCGAGCTCATGCTGATCTGGCCAGACTTCGCGGCCGACCCCGCCTTCGCGGGCGATGCCATCGCGCGCGCCGCCGGATTGCGCGCCAGGATCGACGAGCAGACGGGCTGGCACAAGACGCTTTCCAACGTCGCCATTGCCGGGGTCGCTGGTCTTACCAAGGATATCGACTTCGACCTCCAGGACTCGTCGAACACCGCCGGCCTGCTCAACGATGGTGATGTCACCACGATGGTCCGTCTCAACGGCCACCGCTTCTGGGGCAACCGCACCTGCAGCGATGACCAGCTCTGGTCCTTCGAAAGCCGCGTACGCACCAGCCAGGCGCTGCAGGACACCATTGCCGAAGGTCTCGCCTGGGCAATCGACAAGCCGCTTACCCCGCAGCTGGCCCGCGACATCGTCGAAACGATCAACGCGCTCTTCCGCGGACTGAAGGCCGAAGGCCGCATCATCGGAGCCGAAGTCCTGCCGATAGATCCGAACATCAACACCGCAGCCAGCCTCGCGGCGGGTCGCCTGACGCTCGATTACGAGTTCACCGACACCGCCCCGCTCGAAAGCCTGACGCTCAACCAGCGCGTCACCGACCGTTTCTACGCCCAGTTCGGCGAACAGGTCGCCCGCCTCTGACGCCTGTCCTCAAGCAGCTCAGCGATAGGACGAAAGAAGACGCGATAGGACAACTCGCCCTCAAGCAGCGCAAAGCGCGGTAGGGCAGAAAGGATCACCATGCTCCCCCAGAAACTGAAGAACTTCCGCGTTTTCAACGACGGGCAGGATTATCTCGGCATCGCTTCGGAAATCGAGCTGCCCAAGCTGAAGATGGCGGGCGAGGAATACCGCGGCTCCGGCATGCTCGCCCCCGTCGATATCGACCTCGGCCTCGAAAAGCTCGAGATGTCGGCCACCTATGGCGGTCTCGTCGTCGGCGTGCTGCGCCAGTTCGGTCTCACCCGGGTGGATGGCGCAATGCTCCGCTTCGTCGGCGCCTACCAGGGCGACAGCTCCTCCATGCAGGCCACTGCCGCCGAACTGGTCGTGCGCGGCCGGCACATGGAACTCGACCCCGGCAACGCCAAGGCGGGCGAAGACACCGAATGGAAGGTCAATTCCACCCTCGCCTACCTCAAATGGACCATCAACGGCGCTGTCGAAGTCGAAATCGACGTGATCAACAACGTCTACATGATCGGCGGCACCGATCGCATGGCCGCCGTCCGCGCGATCCTCGGCCAGTAACCCACCGGGGGCGGCGCTCGGGGCGCCGTTCTTCGACCCGTTTATCACACCCGTCCTCAGGTTAGCGCAACCCGGTAGGACAAAAGGAACGAGAGGCCCGAAATGAGTGACACGCCCGAAACCGCAACCGTCAAGCTGGTTCACCCGATCAGGCGCGAGGGAGGCGACATCGCTGATCTTGTGCTGCGCAAGCCCAAGGCCGGCGACCTGCGCCGCCTCAGCCTGCAGAAGCTGCTCGAAAGCGACATCGATACGCTGCTCAGTGTCATCCCCCGCATCAGCGAACCCGCGCTGATCGACAGCGAGGTCGCCCAGCTCGAGGCCGAGGACTTCGCCGAAATCGGGGGCACGATCTTCGGTTTTTTTATGAGCCCGACGGTGAAGAAGCAGGTCGAGGAAATGACGGCCCGCTGAGTGTCGAACGGATGATCGCGGAAATCGCCGCAATCCTCCACTGGCAACGCTCCGAACTCGTCACGCTCGAAATCGATGAACTCCTTCGCTGGCACGGCATCGCCGTGGCCACCTGGAACAGGTTGAACCGGACCGAGAAAGGCTGATCACAATGTCGAAGAACAGCCTCAACCTCCTGGTCAAGTTCTCCGAGAAGGGGCTTTCTGAGCTGAAGGGGGGATTCAAGAATCTCGTCGGTCTCGGCAAGTCCGGCGCGAACAGTTTTCGAAACCTCAGGAGAGAAGCCGACGGGTTCAAAGGCGAACTCGAAAAGGTTCGAAAGCAGATCGACGGCGCGAGCGGTAACATTACCGAGCTCGTAAATCGCGAGAAGCAGCTCGAGCGTTCGCTCGAAGGCGTCAACGACGAACTGCGCAAGCAGGGCAAGCTCTACGAAGCCTCTAAGAAAGCTCAGGCTTTCCGGGCGAAGGGCGCTGATTTTCGCAGCCGCGGCCGCGCCAACGCCATTGGTGGTGCTGCGCTCCTCGCACCCTTGGCAGTCGCAGCCAAGGCAGGCGCAGACTTTTCCAGCCAGATGGTCGACATCCAGCAGAAGGCGAACCTGTCCGACGCGGCGACCGCGCGCATGCGCAACAATATCATCGATGCCGCACGGGCGTCGGCGCAGATGCCCGACGAGTTGCAATTGTCGATCGATGCGATGGCGGGATTGGGCGACATCACATCACAGCAGGCGGCATCTCTGGCGTTGCCCATGGGCCGCTTTATGACGGCGTTCAAAGCGCAAGGCGCGGACACCGCGTCAGCCCTTCATGCCGGCATTACAAAGCTGAACATCCCGTTGAAGGAATCCCAGAGGTTCCTCGACATGATGGCTGAAGGCGGCAACCAAGGCGCATTCGAAGTCAAGGACATGGCAGGCGCCATGCCCTCGCTGACTGCGCAAATGAAAGCGCTGGGGCAAAGCGGTCACGAAGCTGGCGCAGAGCTTATCGCCATGCTTCAGGTTGTGCGGGGGGGGACCGGCACTTCGGCGGAGGCGGCAACCGCAGCTTCCGACCTTCTTTCCAAGCTCACCGCACCCGTCACCATGAAGGCCTTCGAGAAGGCCGGCATCGACGCTTTCGCGGCAATCGAGACGGGGCTGAAGAACAACATATCCCCTCTCGAAACAATGATCGCGTTGACTGAGAAGGCTACCGGGGGAGACAACAAGAAGCTTCAGAATTTTTTCGCCGATAAAGAAGCAAGCAAGGCAATGCGCCAGCTAATGGCTGACTACGACAAGTTCGGGCAGATGAAAAAGGACATCGCCGCCGCCGATGGCGTAACCGACCAGGCCTTCGAACAGCGCATGGCAAACGACCAGAATGCGCAGATGCGTCAGCTGGGCAGCGCGGGTGCGGGTCTGATCTTGGCAATTGCTCCGGTACTCACGCCTGCGCTCACCGCGTTAGCCAATGCCATCACCCCTCTGGCTAATTCGGTCGCCGACTGGGCACGTGAAAATCCGGGCCTGGCCAAGACCATCCTGATGACCGTCGCAGGCTTCGGCGCCGCACGCGTCGCACTCGGCGGCCTGCAGTTCGCCTTCGGCGGCATGCTTGGCCCGCTTTCCAAGGGGTATCAGCTATGGAAGAAATACCGGACGCTCGGCTCGATTGCGGAGACATTCCCCAAGCTCGCAACCGGCGTGCGGATGCTGGGCGTCGCTTTCCGCTTCATGCTCGGACCGGTCGGCCTTTTCCTGACCGTACTCGCTGTCGTTGGCGTCGCCGTCTATCGGAACTGGGATACCATCAAGGCCGCGTTCAACACTGGCATCGCGTTCCTTGGCGGACTGCGCGACAAGTTTTTGTCGATCGGCAAGGGTATGATCAGCGGTTTGGTTAACGGTATCACATCCGCACCTGGCCGCGTCTGGGATGCGTTGAAGTCAATCGTCATGAACGGCGTAACCAACGTGAAGAAGCTGCTCGGGATCAACTCTCCCTCGCGGCTCTTCATGGGCTTCGGCGGCAATCTCTCCGAAGGCATGGCGATCGGCATCGACAGGAAGCGAAGCGACGCCTTCGCGAGCGCACGCCGTCTCGCAACCGGTGTCGCCGGAGCTGCCGCGCTGTCCTCGCCGGCCTATGCCGGTGGTGCAGGCTTAGGACCCTCCACGGCCCCGGTCTCATCAGGACCGGTCACCATCCAGATCTACCAGCAGCCCGGCGAAGACGCGGGTGATCTCGCGCAGCGCGTGCGCCGCGAGCTCGAAGCGATCGAGCGCGATCGTCGTGCCGGCGCGAACTCGGCCTTCGGAGATTGATCCTAATGCTCATGTCCCTCGGTCTCTTCGCCTTTGAAACCGGCAGCGCCCCCTTCCAGCAACTCGCCCGCCGCAGCGAATGGCGGCACGGCGAAACCGAACGCGTCGGTGCGGCCCCGGCCGGCCAGTATCTCGGCCCGGGCAACGACACAGTCACCCTATCGGGTATCATCGCGCCTGGCATTGCCGGACGCCATTCGGCCCTGCGCACGCTGCGCGAAATGGCCAGTGAAGGCGAAGCGCATCCGCTCGTCGACGCGCAGGGCTACGTCTATGGTGATTTTGCCATCCTCTCGCTCGACGAAACGCGCACCCACTTCATCGACACCGGCGAAGCCCGCAAAGCCGACTTCTCCCTCGAACTGCGGAGCGTTTCATGACCGATCGAACACCCGCCCGCTTTCATGGCCGCGATACCGGCGCGCAGCGCCAGCCCGTCGGCCGCGATACCGGCGGCCCCGCGCGTGCGCATCTCGATTGTTCCGCGACCTGCCGCTGCGGTGCCAGCTTCAACGCCTCCAGCCTGAGTAAGCTGCGCGACAAGACGGCGATCCACATGGCCGACTGCGATGGCTGATCGGCAGAACCGCGCCGACTATCGCCTCACGCTCGAGGGCAAGTCGCTCGGCCCAGGGGGAACCCCTGCCCTACCCGAATTCGCCGCGGCGCTGATGGCGAAATTCTCTCCGCGCCTCGTTTCGCTCACCTTGACCGAAAAGCGCGATGGAGAAGCCGATCGTCTCGACATCGTCCTCGATGACAGCGACGGCCAGCTCGAGATCCCGCAGGCCGGCCAGGTCCTCTCGCTGCAGCTGGGCTGGGCCTGGGGCGCCGATGTCGAACCCGGCCTGGTCGACAAGGGCCGCTTCAAGGTCGATGAGGCCGAATGGGAAGGTGCGCCCGATCGCATCACCATTCGCGCTCGCTCGGCCGACTTCGCTGCCAGCTTCGATCGCCGCTGCGAAAAGCCTCATGTCGCCCGCAAGCTGGGCGAGATCATCCGCGAGATCGCATCCGCGCAATCGCTCACCGCGATCGTGGATCCGGACCTCGCGGCTGAACACCTGCCTGTCATCGACCAGGACGAGCTGTCCGACGCGGCGCTCCTGCGGATCCTCGGCCGCCGCTTCGATGCCGCGGCTACGGTCAAGGATGGCAAGCTGATATTCATGCCGATTGGCGAAGCCCGCTCCGCTTCCGGCCGATCGCTGGGCTCCAGCACAATCACTCGCCGCGATGGCGACAGCTTCCGCTATCGCCGCGGCGAACGCGGCCAGTTCGGCGGGGTGGAGGCAAGGTGGCACGACCGCGCGAAAGGCCAGCGCTCGACTGTCGAGATCGGCGCCGGCGGCGACAAACCGCCCAAGCGTCTCAAGCGGACCTACGGCAGCGAGGAAACCGCCCGCCGCGCCGCCCGCAGCGCGAGCAGGAAAATGGACCGCGCCAAGGCAGAGTTCTCCATCAATCTGGCGCTCGGCCGTCCCGAACTCTTTCCCGAAAAGCCGCTGACGCTCGCAGGCTTCAAGCCGGAAATCGATGCGCAGGATTGGCTGATCGGCGAATGCCGGCACACGCTCAGCGGGTCCGGTGGCCTCGTGTCCGAACTCACCCTCGAAGCGAAGTAGCTGTTCTGCCTAATATTTGGGCATTGCCATGTGAAAACATTTGCGGAACATGGCTCTCGGGAGGTGACAGGCGCGGCGCGCGGGGAAGGCGCGGCGTCTATGGAACAGGGTCGAACACCGATGCATCCGAAGACCAAGGCTCCGCGCAAATCCAGCGCGAGCATCGACTGCCCCCACTGCGGACAGTCAGCACCCGTACGCACAAGCCGCCAGGTAACGCGGCTCTATCGCGAACTCTATCACCAGTGCAGCAACCTCGATTGCGGCCACACCTTCGCCAGCGCGCTTTCGATCACGCACACGATTTCCCAAAGCGCCTGCCCAGATCACTCAGTAGATTTACCGGTTGCGCCTCCGCGGCGAAGCGCAGGCAACGATAACGATCAGGTGACCGCGTCTCGGGCGCCGGAAGACATCTTGCCACCAGCAAACAGTTAACAAGATGGAGCCAGAAAGGTTGGACTGAAGGCTCGACACAAAATCGGGTCAGGCTGCTTTTCTATATTGAGGGCGGTGAACCTGATTCCCTTTGATCTCTTCGGGTACTTTCAAACCCTTCGATGCAATCAATAACTCTGTCCCCGTGCGCTTCGTCTGTACCGAGTAGCGGATATCGAACAGGTATTGTCGGCGGCACCGGTAAAGTTGCCGGACTTCCTGAGCATCGTCATACGTTAGAACCCAGGGTCTATCGATCGATAAAATAGCTCTCGCGACCTCGGCGTGATCGTCCGCGCCATAAAAGCTAGTGTAGAGACTAGCACCCTTCTGGTAATATGGTGGATCGAGAGCGATAAAGCTCTTGCGCGGCAAGCTACGATCCATGTTCGACAGGAAAACCAGCGCGTCTTCTTGGGAGAGATGAATCCTGGAACGATATTTTCGGATGCGTCGGATACGTCGGATGAGCTCCGACTTATTAAACCTACAGTCTATCTTATAATTTCCGGTTTGCTTCAGCCCGCCTATAATTCCGCCAGTGCCGATGATACCCGATCTGTTCGTCCGATTGAGAAAGAACGTGGCAAAACCCAGAGAAAGTGTCTCCACGGGCCCGACCGAACGGTAAATGGCCTTCTGTCTATGCCATTCTTCAACCGATATTTCGGTATTTTCAATGAGTTCACAAAGTGCGTCGGTTTCTTCGAGAACACTCTTCCAGAATGACCATATCCCGCGATCGACATCGTTAAGATGGATATCGCTCACCTGCCCATTGAAAAGAAGGGACAGGGCCAAGCTCGCTCCGCCAGCGTACGGTTCGGCGTAGTGACCTCGTTGGAGCCCATTTAGACGGAGTAAGCTGCTAGCGAGCTCATAGAGCGAAGATTTTCCGCCGGGATAGCGAAGCGGTGAGTGCGCGCGAGCCATGCAATAACCTTTTGGAAGGCCGGAATACGGGCCTTCCGTAGACAAACTCTTTCCAGTCGGCCAGCAAAATCTAGGGTAGCGTAGTTAGCGCCTTTGCGAGCATCGGGGACACTCGTTCCATATCATTGATGAGCTGCATCTCATCGAACGTCGCGCTGATGGCATCGTGTTTCGTAGTGTTGCCAGCTTGCGAGATGCTCGCCATTGCATTTGTGATTGGGCCGCTTTGAGTTTTGGTCAAACCCAACTGATTTTGTAGCACGCCCTTGCTAAAAAACGCGGTGAATGACTGGCCCTCCTTCGCCCCGCAGACGGCGGCGATCGTCTCGATGAGAGACCAGCATCCTACGGCAACTAGCTGCGGGTGCTTCCTTGCGCTCACAATGCGCAAAGAATGGTAGAGGTTAATGAGCTTGTCATTGCCGCTGCTATTAATGGCGGAAGTCAGGGCCTTATCTTGCTTGATTCTGAAGGGTTGGTTTGGCGTTGGCGACGATTTCCCGTCAAGGTTATCCTTGCTCTCGCCAGTGTGATCTCCTCCGCTGCTTTCCGTATCTTTTTCCTTTTCGGGGTCTTCCTCTTCGGGATCGGCGTGTTCCGACGCTGCCACTCCAGCCCTTTCTTCAAGCGTGCTAGCGTATTCGAGGATCTCTGTTTCGTTCTTACGCGAGGTTATCCGCTTCTCACCGAGTAAATCCGTAATCAGCAGCCTTAGAAGTTTCTCAAAATCAGCTTTGCTCCGCCTGAATTTGACTTTGCCCGGTTGTGGGTTGGAGTCGTCGGCTTTGAGGATAGCTTTAATCGCATCCGTGCCGACGAACCGTTGTAAAGTGGTCACCCTACCTTGACGGTCGGAAGCCGTAATCAGACCGATGGCTTCAGCCCTCTCGAGCAGATCGAACGCGATCGCGTATTTCTTAGTCGGGTTGAACCGGTGCTGTTCGTCGGGGCCCCATTCTTTCCGGCCCCGCCCCTTCTGATTGCGATTATGTATGTTCGCCATCCAGAAATTAAGGACCTTTTGGTCTTCAAAAACGCGGCCATCGATCGTTTCAATTTCGTCTACGCTTTCAGCCAGTTTAATGAACCGTTTGTGCCATTTGGCGGGTGCGAGATCCGGATCGTTGAGCAACATCACCGCGCAAGCTCTTCGGTTGCCCTCATAGACCACATAGGTCGGCTCGCCCTCATCCGCTTCGTCGTCGATACGGATTACGCCGATAAGCTGTAAGGGATTGAGTTCGCCTCTCTCTGCGATGCTCTTGGCCAGCTCATAGACTTGTTCTTCGTCCAGCAGCCTCTCAATGATTTTGTCCGGGTCGGCAATGTAGCCATGGCGCGGGTTGCGATCGAAAAGGTGAATTCGGTCGACAGGAATCGGAATTACTTCGCTGGACATTCGGCCCCCAACTCATCTCAAGGTTCATTTCCGCTGCTATTGGTGTCGGTAGCGCACCAACTTCAAATCCCCAACCGCGCTTCCATGTACTCGTAAAGCAGCTCGCGCCACTGGTCCTTATCCAGCTCGAGCAGCGGAAGCTTGTGCTCCCTCGATCGGCGGTCGTCCGGCAGGCGTATGCTGATCGTTCCGTCGCTGCTCCAGGCAGTGAAGGACAGATCGGTCAGCCCGTCGATCCGGCGAAGGCCAACGTACCCTTCGCCCAGGCGATTGTCCGATTGCGGCAACACGAATTCCAGAACCAGCTTGGGATCATCCTCGTCCAGCTCGAGATTGATATCGTCCAGCACCTTTTGCATCATCGATTGCGTGCCGGACCATGCCGCCGCCGCATTGGCCGCGGCATACTGCCTGGTGGCGCTGGCCGCCGCAGCCTCGGACGCCGCCTGCGCTTGTCGTTCACGCTTGGCCGCCATCAATCGCTTGATCCTGTTCAGCCGTTCGTCGCTCATGCCTCGAGCTCCTCGATCCGCGCGAGGATCCTGTCGCGGTGCTGATAAATATCGACCGGGCCGCTCACCGGCACGCGCTCTTCGTCCTTTCCGGTGAAGAGGCCCAGATATCGCGCCGTATCGCTGTTGAAGTGCAGCCGCGCGATCGAACGCCGGTTTTTGTCGTCGATCATGGCTTCAGTCCAACACCTGCAGCCATGCTTATCTGGATCATTGCTGTTGAGCACTGGCTCATGCTGTGCTGCACATAATCACCGTCTTCTGAAAGCTCTGTCATCTTTGATGGGCTGGTGTCCCCGTCCATGATTTCGCCTATGGTCTCGGCCATCATAGCCTTCGCCGTCATCGCAGAGGCGCATTCGGACCTTGCCTGTTCCGCAGCGCGCTCGACATCGCCCTCGAAATTGCCCGGGATTGCCTGGCTTCTCAGCTCCTGTTGCACGTTCATGCATACATTGTACGTTTCCGTCGCCAGCTGATATCCTTCGTATTCGTCGATCGAGCCGTCGGTCACTCCTTCACCCAATCTGGCCGCGCGCACATCGCAACTGCCCATCGCATTCGCGAGGTCGGCTTCAAACGCCGACACGGCCTCTGAGATCTCAGCGCTGGCTGGCTCGGTCGCCGCTGTGATCGGATCGGTGTCGTCTCCCGAGCACATGGCGATGCTGGCAACTAGGCCGAGGATCAGAATAATCGCGCACCCGATAGCACCATACTTGGTGTTTTTTCGCTCCGCCAGCTCGGCTTCCGAAAACTCGTGCTGACAATACGGGCATTTTCTTGCATTTGCAGCTATCGCCTTCTTGCACTCCGGGCATGGTTGATCGCTCCAGTGGTCTCTTTTTTTGTTCATGCGCCCTCGCCCCCATCTTAATTTCAATCCGGCCAAACCGGGTCCGGCCAGAAGTCTTGCTCCTGTCCCCGCTCATCAACCGGTTCATGCTGTCCTTCGGTATCGACCTGCGGTTCTTCGCCATCGAACGCGACACGCACCCAGGCACCGAAGGTCGCCTTGCTTTGAAATACCGCGCGTATCTCGCGCCCCTGCCGGATCAGCTGCCCGATCCGGCCGCAGCGCTCGGCGGTAAGATATCCGATCTGCACACCTCTCGAAGAATAGACGGCTACCGCTCGCTCGTCGTGGCGGTTCTTCGGCTCGGGTTGCAGATCCACCGGTTCGCCCGGCTCGCAAAGCAGGATCTCGAATTTGCGGTTGGACCGGTCTCGATTGAGATGCGCTGCGCCCACGACGGCAAGCGACATGGCAGGGAGGGTCGTGTAGTCGACCTTGGTCACAACCGGCTGACCTTCGCGACCACGCGTCCTACGAGGAACAGTTCACCATCGCTGGCGGTCTCATGTGGGATGAGCTGGTTGTCCGACATGATCTTCACCGTACCGTCGGGCATGGGCCTGAGCCGCTTGAACATTCCCACGCCGCCAAACACGATCGCCCAGACCTTGTCTCCCATGTTGTCGGCCAGTGCGCGTTGGGACCGATCGACGATCACGACATCGCGATCATGGATCGTCGGCATCATCGAATCGCCCGCACCCTGGGTGCTGAACAGCATCTCGGGCGGTGAATGCGAAAATTGGCGTAGCCAGGCGCGGCTGAATTTTGCCTTCTCGACTTCGATATCTTCGGTGTCCAGAAACGTCCCGCCCATGCCGTAGGCAAGATCGATGCTGTCGATCTCGACTTCGTCTTCATCCAATTGGACGTGAGGGATAAGGGGGTTGGCGCTACCGCTTGGGTCGTCAGTCTCTCCTGACAAGTACTCGGGGGTGGTTCCAAGAACGCGAGCGATCTTGTGCAGGTGGGTTGAAGAGCGGGAGCGACCGTTAACCAGCTTCCAAATTGCTTGAGTGGAAATCCCAACGAGACGCGCGAGCTCTGCCTGTGACATGCCCCGTTCTTCGAGCAACTTTCCGACCCGTGTGTCGATCCCCATAACCACTGCCTACAACCTTAGTTGTAGAGGGTCACTGCAACTTTAGTGTTGACCACCTGCAACCATGGTTTATGTATGACCCATGGTTGATTCGCCCTCACCTCTAGTCGCTTTGGAAAAAGCCATCGATTCAGCAGGCTCGCAAGCATCGCTCGCAGCTTCGGTCGGGGTTTCAACCACGGCAGTCTGGAAAATGCTCCACAAGGCCCAGCGGGCCTCCGCCGAATTCGTCCTGAAGATTGAGGCCGCCACCGGCGTCTCACGCCACGACCTCCGACCCGACCTCTACCCGCGCGAGCATGGCTCATCGCTTTTGGCTGACGCCAACCTTGTGGACGCTGCATCGTGATTGGCTCGATCATCGCCTGCGATCATGCCGAGCGGCACGCCGCACGTCACTTGCCGACGGATGACGCTTTGCAACCCGTCGTGCGTCGCCCGCGCGCCCTTATCGATACAGGCTTTCCCGGCCCCTTCCCCTTCGATGACGTGGGCGAACGTACTCCAGCGCCGCAAGGAGCACGTCGCCAGTCATGACCAAGCTTCGCGCCCCCCTGTCTTTCGAGGATGCGCTTGACCGCGTCTCGGGCGCCGTCGGCGGCAAGCCCGCGCTTGCCCTGCGCTGTGGCCGCAAGGAACGCACCGTGCGCAATTGGGGCGATCCCGATACGCCCGAGCAGATCCCGGTCGACGTCGCGCTCGATTTCGATCTCTTCTTCGCCGAGCAAGGCGGCGTCGGCTCACCCTTTCTCGAAGCCTTCGCTCATCAGCGTGAACAACTCGAGCTTGCCAGGCATTGCAATCGCGTTGCGCTCGGCCGCCAGGCCGCCGATGTCATCCGCGAATGCGGGGAAGCAGGCAGTGCGCTTGTCGTTGCAGCCCAGCCCGGGGCCTCACCGCGCGACCGCGCCGAGGCGCTGCGCGAATGCACCGAGGCTTACGAGAAACTCAAGCAGACCCTCCCTCTCCTCCTCGACGACGCAAACGCGCCGCCCGAGGCGCTAGGGCCTTAACCTTCCCCCGGCCGCGCAAGCCCGTGCGCGGCCTCTCCCGGCGGCGGGCGCCAATGCCCCCCGGTCGCCCGCCGCCATTTCCCGAACCGCTGCGCATCCGGCCCGCTTCCGGAAGCGCCTCCCTTTTGCCTTCATCGGAGTACGACCCAATGAGCGCCATCACCGCCATCAACCCCGCGGCCCATTCCTTCACCGACCTGATCCGCGCCACGCCCGGCAGCTACAT
>Ga0105236_1000002_pt1 | contig 64672 bp, 70 predicted proteins | sample Virmet3827_250_FD_89712 | JGI IMG/M metagenome (GOLD analysis project Ga0105236, IMG submission 89712) | Marine viral communities from the Southern Atlantic ocean transect to study dissolved organic matter and carbon cycling - metaG 3827_250 | ecosystem: Environmental > Aquatic > Marine >... | reverse complement strand
TGAAAAGTCTTTAGAGAAAAAGACAGCTGAAAACGAAGCTTATTTAAATCAAATTAGAAAATATCAGCAAAAAGAAGGTAATGCTTTTTATAAAGATACTGATTTTGATATGGATGGTGTTGACTACATATTAGGTGAAGTTTATAAAAATACTGATTTTGATAATAATTCAAAAGGTATTATATATTCACTAGCATCTTCTGCCGCTAAAAATCAAGGTGGAGACTTTAGGGTTACCTCTCAAAGATATTTAGATGCAATGAATAATTTACTTAAAGACAGAAGCCCTAAAGGTAAAGAGTTTCAAAAAGCAATTGCAACTAACAACCCAGAAACAATATTTGATGTAATGAATAAAATGTTCGATGGTCTTGGCGATAAGGGTGAAATCCTTAAATTAGCAGAGATTTGGGATACTTATAATTAATAAAAGATAGACAATGGCAGATTTAAGCGATCTTGCTAGCGAATACAGTAGCAATGAAGGTGGTACAGAAGGTAAAGCCAACTTATTAGACTATGCTAGCGATTACGGTACACAAGAAGAATTAACTGAACAAGCTCCTCAAGAGCAAATGATTTCTCAAGAAGATGTCTCTACAATGGCTAGAGACTTTGCGCTTGAAGACAGACAAAAAGAGTTAAGGCCAGGTATTGCTGGTATAGCTGAAAGAGATAGACAAGCAGTAACTGAATCAGGAATAGATCCTGAACTTATCTTTGAAGGCAATTTAGAAAAGGCTGGTAAAAGTTTAGTAGCTGGTACTGGTATTGTTGTTAGCGACATAGGTAATATGATTGACTATGCTGCTATGACTATATTGCCTGACGAGCTTAGAAAATCAGATACATTTTTAAAGGTGACAGAAAGGTTGCCTTCTTTTCATAAATGGGGTGAATCACTACAGAAGTGGGGTGAGGTTCACCAATCTCCAGGATTAGACGAGTTTACTTTAGACGATATGTTTAAGATAGAGTTTTGGGCTACAGATGTAGCTAAGACTCTTCCTTACATGGCTTCTATGATTATCCCTGGTAAAGCTGGTGTAAACGTAGCTACAGGATTAATGAAAGCAGGAGCTAGAACTGCTGCTAAAAAAGGAGCTTTTGGATCTGCAAAAAGATTAGTTAAAACTTTAGATACTCAAAAAACATCTCAAGCATTAAAGAAGGGCGCTTCTAAAGGTGTTGCTGGTGCAGACGCTGCATTGGGTGGGGAAGGATTGTTAGGAGCTTTAGCTACAACAAAAGATGGAGTAATTGGTCTTAGTGCTATGGGTTCTGGTGTTGCATCATTTTTAGGTGCTGGTACTGCAACTACTGCTGTAATTGGAGCTGGTCTTGCTGGTGATGTTTACAATAAAGCTTTAGGCATGGGTCTATCAGAAGATCAAGCTCAAGAAGCTGCGCACGGAACATTTGTTGACAACTCAAAGTGGTTTGCTTTAAACGGTCTTTCGTGGGGTATTCAATTTGGTGGTTTGTCTGGTAAAGCTTTTAAGCAATTTAATAAACTAAGAGGTGGAGCAGAATCTGCAAAACAAATTCAAAAGAATTTTGGTCAGAGATTAATGCAACACGCTAGAAGAGGAACAACTACTGGTACGTTTGAAGGTACTGAAGAGATGTTCCAAGAAACATACGAAGAGTGGATACAACAAAAAAACCTTGCAGAAGTTCAAGGTAAAGAATTTGTTGAATATACTGACTTCTTAACATCTAAAGAAAACAGAAAAACATTAGGGGTTTCTTTTGCTGCTGGTTTCCTTATGGGGGGTCGTGGAGGATTTATGAATAGCGTTGCTGAAAACGGTAGACGTATAACTAACAAAAGAGTCTCTATTGACAATGACATCAACATGTATGAAAACATGAGTGATGCTCAAAAGAAGGTAAGAACAAATGAGATTATACAAGCTGCTATTCGTGAAGATCAAATTGATGGTCTTAATGGGATGCTTGACAAGCTGCAAAAGGCTGATAAAATATCTGCCGAAGAAAGAGCTGAATATGACAATACTATTTTAGAATACTCTAAGATAGCATCTACTTTACCGTTTAAAGAAAAACTTACTGAGGCTGGTCAAATGACTTTATTTAACATTAAAGTTAAAGAGTATCAGTCTAAAAAGTCTTTAGAAAATTTAAATGTTTTAAAAGAGAGATCAATTGCTGAAGCAAATGAAAACTTAGAAGGTGAAGCTCTTACAAATGAACTTGCTAAGATTGAAAACGATCATAGCACAAATGTTGCTGCTTTAGAAAACTCTATTGCAGAAGGTAAAACTGCTGTAGCAAAACTTTTATCTGCAAAGAAATATACTGCATCTGCAAAGTCTATTGATTCAAAAAGATTAAATGATATAAAATCTTTTGAGCAAAGTGAAGAGTATTCTGCAATGAGTGAGCCAGAAAAGGCAGACTTATCTGTAGAAAAAGCTGCTTTAGAAGAAAGAATTAAAGAAGATTCTTACGAGATTCAAGAAGCTAACGAAGCTGTAGAGGGTTTAACTCAGGAAGAGTATGAGCAATTTACGAAAGAAGGTGAGGTAGAAAAGGCTGAAAGACAAAAGCAAGAAGCAGAGTCTAAAGTTGATAAGGTTTCTGAAAAAGTTGAAGAAGGCGCTAAAGAAGCTGAAGAAGCTGGTAAAAGTATATTTTCTAAAGCTAAATCATTTACTGGTAGAGCTGTTGATTTTGTAAAACAAAAATTTGCAGACGTTAAGAAAAGGCAAGAGTTTAGAAAAGCTATGCGACCTTTTGACGCTGAAATACAAGAGTTGCAAAAAGAAGGTAAGACTACAGAAGAAATTGCAAATATTATTAAGTCTAAAATAGATTCTGAAAATATTTCCGATGAAGATCTTAGCCTATATATTAACACGGTTACAGGTGCTACACAAGAAGATGTAGAGTCTGATACTGAAACGACAACAGAAGAAGATACAACAACTGAAGAAGATACAGAAATTGTAGAAGATGAAGACACGACAACAGAAGAAGATACAGGAAGCGCAGAAGAAACTGAGCAGAAGGAAGCACAGTCAAGCGATAAAAAGCCTGAACCAGAAGTTAAAGAAGACTCAGATATAACTTATGCGCAAAGGGTTAAGTCTGCTGCCGACAAGATAGCTAAGAAGCTCTCTAAGAAGGTTTCTAAAGCATCTAAGTCTAAGATGGCAAAGTCAGTTCAAAACCTATTTAAGGAAGGATTTGGAACTATACCTGGTGGTAGTAAAAAAATGAAAACTGCAGATGGTGTTGTAGACTCTACAAAGCCAAGCGTTTTACAATATTACTCATCTTTAAATCCAGCATTAGAATCTACTATTGTAGCTGCTGCAGCTAGAAAATTTCCTAACAAGCAATTACTTATACTAAGAGAAGTTATTGACGAGCATGGTGGTTTAGTTGCTGGTATGGCTTTAGGTTCTGCTGTACACGTTACTTCAGGATCTGAGGTAGGTATGCAGATTATGCACGAGTACGGTCACGTTTATTATCAAATGATGAAGGATAACCCATCGTTTATTAGAGGGGTATCTAAAATTATAAAGTCTAAAGTATTTAGAGATATTAAAGACTCTTACTCTGAAGAATTACTTTACTCTACTCCAGACGCAAACGGAGAGACTCAAGTGTTGACAGGTAATGAAATTATACAAAACTTTATAGCACAAAAAGAATCTTTACCTGAAGAGTTGCAAGAAAAGATTAACGCTATGTTAGTTGCTCATGACTTAGGCGACACAGAAACTACTAAGACTATTTTTGATGAGTTTATGAATACACTTGTTGAAGATAAAGTTATTAGTTTGTTACCTGACAATCAGCAAGACAATATAATTGAGGAAGCGTTTGTTACGTCTTTAGCACCACAAATGGCTAGTAAGTTAAATGTGTTATTTGATAAAGGGCCTGACGTAGTTCAATACGAAGGATTTATAAAAAGACTAAAAGGAAGAATTTCTAAACTTATAACACCTAAAGACGCTAAAGAAATACTTAGCAATGTAGATCGTAAGTTTGAAAACCTATCTTTAGAAGAAATAGGTAATACAATTATTGACGATATAGCTAGCGGTGTTGATGGTGCTAAGTTTAAGACTGGTAAAGCTAAGTACATGAAGTACGGTTTACTATCTAAAGAATTAAGTGCTGTTGTAGAAGAGGAAGCTAACAAGCTATTTGAGCAAGAAGAAGATCCTAGCAAGAATGCAACTAGAGATACTAATATAAACTCTATCGCTGACGCAGCAATGGAGAATATAAAAGATAAATCTGTAGAAGCTCAAGTTAGAGAAGAGGCTGAGTATATATACTCTGTAATGATGAATAGAGTTCGTCACGGATTAGATTTAAATCCTGATTCTACAAAAATTCCAGGAGTAGAAAGAATATATAAATCTGCTGGATACAATGTTGGATCACAAGATCAAAATGGAGACACTATTAATGAAGATAATTTTTCTGACGAAATATCAGATGAGTATCAAGAAGGTCTTGGCGAGCAAGATGTAAATGTAATGTCTGACGACTATCAAAAGCAATTAGCTTTAGATAATTCGTCTTCTCACTTAATGAAAGCTGTATTGATGATTGCTAACCCAGTTGGTAAGAATAAACAATTTACGCTTTCTAGGTTAGAGTCTGAAATACATAATTTAGCTTTTGCACATAGAGATAATGTGTTAGGTTTTATAAAAGCTATTGATGCTTCTGGTAACTCACACGTTTCTAAGCTAAATGAAATACTAAAAGAAAATACTGAGCCAGGAGAAAGGCTTACAATTCTTAGGGAGTTTCATAACAACTATAAAAACAAGTTTCAAGAAAACATTTCTATTACAGCAATTAAAAGCAATGGTAACATTTCTGAGTCAGAAGCTATAGCTAGCAGTGAAAGACGTAAAATAAATGGAATTGTAAACTCTGCTAATAAAGTATTCTTTAAGTCTAAAGACGCTACTGTTCGTAAGGATGTAGCTAAAAGAATACAAGCTGCAAAAGACAAACTTGCTAAAGGACAAAACCTTACAATGCCTGAAGCATTAAAAATAATGGTTCCTATATTGTATATGTCTGATAGATCTCAGTATCTAAACATGGATGTGTTATCTAATATTAGAGTTTCTGTTGGTAATAGACAGTTAGGTTTACCAGCATTAGTTGAGTCTTGGATTCAAAGCAAAACATTTAACACTTATTTTCCAAAAGGAAAAATATCAGTTACAAGTACTGAGTTTAAAAACTTAGTAGAAGGAATGGTTGTTGGTTCTAGATCTAAAAATGCTATAAAAACAGTAAGCAATGTAGAGGGAATGTCTACTGCTGTTGTTAATAATAATAGTCATTTATTAAATCAAGCTCAATACATTACTGATCAAGCTAAAACTGCAGAAGGAAGAGAAAGTCTTTTAAAAGAATACCCTGGCAATCCATTAATAAAAATGGTAGTAGCTTTAGGTGCTCAAGGACTAGAGCAAGAAGCGTTTAAACTAACTATTGATGGTGGTACTGTTTCTTTTGCTGGTGTAAAAAGTAAAACTGTTTCTTTTCAAAACAAAACTAAAGAAGATATTTTCTTTGGTGATTTAGAAAAGTTTATTAACGCACATGATGGTGGAAAACCTGAAGGTAGTAGAAGTTACTACACTCAGCCTATATCTATATTCTCTAACTCTAAGCGAAGGTACTCTATTCAGATGCCTATGATTACTACAGACAAGCAAAGAGCTGCTGCTGAAAAAGAATTAAAAGCTAGAGGTTTAGATAGAGTAGTTTACAATCAATCTGCTATAGAGTCACAAATTTTAAGTAGAATTGGACAAGATGCTACAAGAGCTGAAATAGCTAAAGAAATAGATAAGCTTGTAAAGAAAGGCGAAGCAGTTCCTGTTTTAGGTCTTGCAAGGCTAAATGAAGAAATAGACAAGGTTAAAAAAATGATTTCTGAAAACCCAGGAGTTTTAGAAGATAATCCTGTTCTATCTAAAGTAGCTGAAATAAAAGGTGACGAAGTTGTTATTACTAAGGCTGGAGAAGAAATAATTTCAGACTATGTATTTAACTTTGCTTTAAATAGTGTGTATGCACAAGAGTTGTTTATTGGATCTCATCAAGAAGCTAAAACTGAGTCTGACTACATAAAAAGAGCAACTGGTGCAATTGCTAGACACGATGGATCGTTAAGAGGTGTTGCAATAGAGCCTATTATATTTAACGATATAGAAGTTGACGGTATTGAGTCAACAGATGCTGCTAGTTTTATTTTACCTGAAGATCTTAATTTTGTACAAAACAAAGTGGGATCTAGAATGGGGCATTTATTTAAATTTGTTTATTACGGTTCTGACAAAAGAGGAGAAGCTGGTAATCAAGGTTTAAATGAAAATGATATATACTTAAAAACTGCTGTACACGTTCTTACTCCTGAGATGATTGGAGACTCTGAAGTTTTACAAAACATTGCAGACAAACTAAGAGCAAGAAGAAATAAGAACGGATATGGTGAATCTTTAAATTTAGCTGTATTTAAGAGTGGTGCTAAAAAGTTTCCTAACGTACACGGAACAGAATCTTCTATAGATCACGATACTGAATTTGGAGAAGACTCTCAAGCTCAGAAGGATCTTGATGCTGCTTACGTTGTTGGTAATAAACTTGTTGGTATTGACGGAGCAAACATGGGTATACAATTACCTATGGATAATGGTAAGACTAAAACAACTTACCCTACACAACTTGTTGGTGCAAACAATAATGATTTAACTGAAGAGCAATCTGAAGAGATGGATCAAATACAGGCGTTAGAAGCTGAAGTGTTTGAAGACAATTTACAAGGAGCTGTTGGTGCAATGATTGCTGACCAAAAAGAAAGTACAGTAGAGTCTAGATTAAAGGTTAAACAAATGCTTGGTAGAGTTGTAGGTAATAACGCTATAACATCTACGTCTAATGGTGCTGCTAAATTGCTAGCGGCTGCTAATGACAAGATTAGTCAAAACCTACCTGGGCTACACAAATACTTTGCTGATGCAATAAAGTCTTTAATAAAGAAGTCTGCTAAGATTGTTACTAACGGTAATATAGCTATTCAAGCTACAGGAGTTGGTAAAAACTTAAAGGCTTATACTAAAGGTGTTAAATACAATGCTCAAGGTGAAAGTAGAAGTGTTACTTTACCAGCAGAAGCTGTTGTTCCTGCATCGTTTAAAGGTAAGTACTTAGCTAGAATAGATAAAGATGCTAACGGTAAATCTTTTAATACTAAAGAAGCTATTGACAACTACATAAGCAGTACGTTAGTTAAAAAGCCTGTAATAGCATCTTCTAAAGTTGGTAATATTAGTCCAGCAAAAATTGTAGGATTAGATAGATCGTTTGGCTCTGAATTAGAAGCTAAAGACTTTTTGTCGTCTAAGATTGCTAGACTAGAAGACGGAACATTTGTAATTCTTGGTGAAGAATTTATTGGCTCTCGTATTCCTGCGCACGGTAATCAATCTAGAGTTGTAATGGAGATTAAAGCTTTCCAAACTGAAGTTAAAAGTAAGTCTGGCAAATTCCAAAACAATTCTATTCAGATTCCTACTGCGGTAAACGGAGTTTTAGGTTCTGATCATGATGGTGATTCTATTTTTATGAACTTTAAAAACGAGTCTCCTAAGACTAGTGCTGAATTAAAGGTTAATGAGTACATAGATAAAACAATTAGATTTTACCAAAAAGAAAATAAGTTTGAAGAAATTACTGCTGACTTAGAAATTAATGATGAGATAGAAGCAAGAAAAGCTGCTGTAGAAAAAAGATTTCCTAGTACCACACAAAGGTCTAATCAAAATAGCCCTGTAGGTGCAGCTGAATATTTTGAAGAAAATGTTAGTGGATCTGGTATGGTTGGTAATGTTGCTGCATTAAACAACGGTATGTCTTATCTATCTAGATATGGAGTTGGTTTAGGATTCTCAATAAGTATTAACGGAGTTGCTAAAAGATCGTTTAACAATGACTGGTCTGGGAATTATTCTCAAAACTCTTTAGCGTTCCAAGGAGCTAAAACTTTACAGATTGTTTTAGATAACGCTAAAAATCAGCAAGCAACAACTTTAGGTTTAAATCCTGCAACTATTGTAGCTGGATCAATACTACCTAGAATTGGTTTTAATGCTTCGCAAGTAGATTTAATATTAAACTCTAAAGCTGCTAAGTTGTACGCTAAACACGCTGGTAAAAAAGCTTTAAGAGATAGAAACTTTTCTTATACAAGTGCTGCTGAGTCAGCATTAAAAGAGCTTATAGGTGAGGATATGGCTGAATCTGTAGTTAAAGATTTAAATACAAATCCTGAATCTCCAATAGACATAAATACAGACCTTATTGTTGATGGAGATATAAGAGCAATGGATAATGAAATTTCTATTATAAAATTATTACACAAATTAGATGGAGTAGGTCAAGACGTTTATAAGCTAAACAACTTGTTAGGTCAGCACAAAACTGTTCCTTCTAATGCTCAAGAAGCTAGAGAAATGAGTGAGGATATTGACAACCTTTTAAGTGGTGAATCGTCAATAAGTGGAGATACAGCTTTAAAAGCTTTGAGTAATAATCCAATAATTAAATCATTTAATAATAGACTAAAAACTACTATAGATATTTACTCTAAAAATCAAATTAGCGGAACTACTCACGCTGACAAAACATTTGATTTAATTAAGAGTATGACTGGAGGTAATGATTTGTTTAAATCTATTAAGGGTGATCAAGCAAAAATAATAAATGATTATATTCTTAATATTATTACTAATTTTTCACCAAAGGTTTCTCAAGCGTTAGGTAAGCACGCAACAAGCTCTAAGACTGGAAGTATTAATGTTGACGCTACAATGGCTCAACTTGATAGAATGCAGAGAGAAGCTTTAGCGTCTGAGCAAAACAATGAGTTTTTAAATGCTGTTGTTATAAGAAAGCAAGAAGGATTTAAAGATGCTCCAGACAAGTATTATTTAAGTTTAAATAGAGATTATATAAACGAAGCTACAAGGCCTTTTGAAATAGAGCTTATAAAGAAAGATTTTTCTAAACTAGACCCTAAGACTCAAGAAATGTTTTTAGCTGCTGACACAGTCTTAAATGGGGGTGGTTTAACTAACTCTTCTATATCTCTATTGTTTGACGACAACACTTTAATATCTATTAGTAAATCAATAGACTCTAAGCATCAAGAAATACTTAAAGGTATTGACGGATCAATAGCAGATGCTGAATTAGTTGCTGACACTATTATCGTAGAAAACTCTGACTTAGTTCAGACCGCTGAAAGATTCTACGTTAAAGACGGTAAAAAGGTTGCTAGAAATAAATCTTTAAGAAGAATAAATGGAAGCTCTGAAAATGTTAAGCTTGTAAAGGTTACAGCAGACATACAAAAATCAGCGCTTAGAACTAACTCTCCACACTATGTTAAAATACAAGACGGAGAAACTTCTATGGTTTATAAATGGATTCCTGCGCCTGCTAGCAAGTTTGATCCAAAGAACTGGGAGTCTACATCTAAAAAGCATGGTAAATATAAATTAATTGGTACATCTCAAAAAGGTGCTCCAACTAGAATTAGTAATCTTAAAAAAGCTCAAAGAGCTTCTCAAGCTAGGACTGCACTAATTGACGGTATAAAGAAAAACCCTGTAATTAGTAAGAGTTCTAAGATGAAGTTAAACACAACTAAATCTGGTAGCGGACAAAGATTTTCTGAAAAGTACTCCCCTTTTACTTTTCAAGAATACCTTGAAGATAAAGGATACACAGACAAAGAAGTAGAGGGTAACCCCACGCTTAAGGAAAGTCTGGAAAAGTTATACAAACAGTATAGGGTAAATTTTAACTTAGCCCAGGAGTTCGACAGATCAATCGTTCAAACTGGGAAGTTAAAAACACTCTCAGAAGATCGTCTAACAGATTACGCTTTATTATTTCAAAAGCTTGATCCTAGTGCAATATCTAAAGCTCATAGTGATACTGTAATAGAAATTGCTAGAAGAGCCTCAGAGAGTCAGAAAGCTTCTCGTAACGGAATAGAATGGACTGATAAGGGAGACATCTCTTGGTTGCATGCTTGGTTTGGGTCAAATAATATTGCTGGGCATAGACCAGAAATTCAAAAGCTTGTGCGTACTATGGAAAAAGAGTACGGAAAGTTTATGGATGAAAATATTAAATTCCAAAAAGAGCTTGATCGTTTAAATAAAAATTTAATACGAGATAATATAGGAGAAGGAAATAAGTTTGTAGAGCTTATATCAAAAGCTTCTATTTGGTTTTCTGGTGGTGGAAATAAAAAAATGAATGACCTTCTATATGGAAACATGTATGACGTTGTAGAAACTAATATAGGTGGAAATAAAGTTTCTGAAATGAAGCTTAAATCTATGAGTGATTTCTTAAAAACAAAACCCAACAAGTCAGAAATAGAGTTTTACAATTTCTTTAAAGCTACAACATCTAAATACGGAGACATAACAAGTAAAGCTTTGGGAGAAAGAGTTAAAGAAGGTTATATACCGCACATGAAAATGGGTCTTGCAGGGTCTATTAAGCAAAGAGGTTTGTTTGGTCTTTATGATTATATGCTACAAGGTACTGGAGATATAAATCACGTTAGAGTAAAAGGTGTAAATCCAATGACAGGTAAGTCAGAGATATTACCCTTCCATCAATGGAAATATTTATATTACACTAGTAAGGGAGCTAAAGGTGGGTTTAAAAAACTCTTTGACTCTCAGCAATACAAATCAGCAGCAAAGCTTGATGTTATTCGTAAAAGAGCTGAAAAACTAGCTAAGTCTGGTAAGCATGAAGATGGCAAGGCTATATCTATGACAGAACAAGAAGTACACGGAACTATGGGTACTAATCTTATGTCTAGATTTACTAAGTCAAGAGGTGTTTCTACAGCTATGTTTGGTAGCAACGACCTTGCAATGGCTTTGTCTCAGTATGTAAACACATCTTTGTTTACCTATGGTAACGAAAACTTTAAAGGATTTAAATCTATGATACCTTTATTAGATGGAGTTATAGAGTACAATAAAAAGAAAGGCAATAAAAATGCTGTTACATACTTGGAGAATGTTTGGAAGAGAGGATTCTACACATTTAAAGATAGTCAGTTTGGTTTAGGTAGACTTGGAGATAACGCATTGCACCAGCTTGTGAAGCTAACAAGAATAAGATATTTGTCTCTTGGTTTTAGCGGTGGTTTTGGAAACTTAATGATTGGTAAGTACAATGAGTTTAGATCTAAAGGTGGAAAGAATTTTGCTAGAGGAGAGGCTAGATACTGGGGCCAACGCAAAAAGGCTTGGGCTATAATTAAGAATAATCTTAACCCTGAAAGGTTTGCTTACGATTTAATTAAAGGTAACGACAGTAGCGGAATTGATACAATAATGATGTCACCTTATATTGGTAGTGAGCACTACATACAAGGTTCTGGATTTGTATCTCAGTTTACTGAAGAAGAATGGAGTAGAATAGGTGAAGACGGAATTATTCCTGAAGATTTGCAAGACAAAGCAGACTTGTATGTAGACAATGTAACAAGACAACAGGGTTATGGTTACTCTAAAGTAGATCAAATTGGTATTGCAACTTACTCTTGGGGTAAAGCATTAATGCAGTTTAAGAAATGGATGCCAACATCTATTGCTGAAAGGTTTAGCAAAGAAACTATAGATAGGTTTGGAGAAATGCGATCTGGTAGTAACAGAGAAGCGTTTTCTCTTGGGGCTGACTTTGCAAGACAATTAATGGCTGGAGAAGAGTCAGTTGCTGATTTTAGAAAAAGATTTAAAGCATTACCTGAACATAAAAAAGAAGCTGTTAAAACTTTCTTTAGAGGTATGCAAGTAGTCTCTGCATTAACTGCTTTATCTATGATGTTTGGAGATTCTGACGATGATGAGTTAAGATCTTTAGCTAAATTAGCGTCAGACACTAGAGATGACATAATGTTTATGACAGACCCTAGAAGAATTAAGTACGCAGCAGAACCTGCGTCTTGGGGTATTGTAGAGTCTGGAGCAACAATGGCTGTAGGAATGGCGACAATGGATCGTCAAAAATTTAGAGGTGGATTGACTGGTATTAGTTGGACTGCAGCTCAAGTCTTAGATAGAACAGATAATTAAATAATTAACGTATATTTGTATAAATTAAAATAAGATGGCAGATACTTTAAAGGCTGACATAGCCAAAGAATTAAATATTACAGCTAGAAGAAATGACTCTTTTCAATTGCAATTAGAAGTTAAAGATGCTAATGGCTTGCTAGTTATGAATGGCACTAGAGATTCTGGGAAACCTGAATATCAGGCTAAAATGACAATAATTAACTCTTCAGGAGAAAAGGTTTTAAATTTATATAGTTATCATTGGAGAGATTTAGCGCCTTCAGGAACTAGTACTGATCACCCTGAAGATCAGGTACCTAATAGTAGTACAGAAGGTCACTATACAGGATCTAACGATAGTACAATGGCTATATATTTAGAAGGTCAACAAACTGCAAATGCAAATGACGAAAAAGCTTACATTACTGTTCCTCATACTTACATGAAATTTCAGTCTGGAACTTACAAGTATGATTTTCAAATAAGAAAGCAAGTAAGTGGAGCTGATGAAGATGAAGCTAGTGCAGAATACACTACTTGGCTTTATGGTAATTTTATTTTAAATGCTGATATAACACAAGTATAATGGCGTTAAACGTAAGTATACAAGCTGAAGTTGCAAATAAGACTTTAGAAATAAAAGGCTACCCTGATGGGCTTGCTTTTTATACTGAACCAAAGTCTCAAGAATTTGTAGTTGCAAAACCATCTACTGAAGCCCCAATAATACCAAATTCTAGCATTGTAAATTACAGCTTAACATCTGATACAACTCCAAGTGCTGAAGTAATAAACATAGGTTCATCATTAAATATAACTTTAGGAACTATATTAAACAATAAAACTTATGATGAATTAGATGCTTTTAAATATTTGTATCCAAATTTTGTAGATTCAGGAATAAACTTTCAACCAGGTGACGTTGTTTATTTAGAAGAAGACCTTTCTAGTTCTGCAAATGAGTGGAAAGCTAAATGTAAAAAAGCAGATACAAATGATGAATTTAAAGGAGCTTTTAATTCTTTATATATATTTCAAGAGCACGTTCAAAACAACTTGGTATTAATAAGTAGAGGTTATTTTGATCTTGAAGATGAAATGATAGAGCAATGGACTGCAGGAAGAACTTTATATTTAGATAGAGATAATAAATTTCACATAACTCCGTCAGAAATAAAGTCTGGAGGATGGGTTAGATCAATAGGGTCTTGCATACCTAATACGGAAAACAAAAAAAGAATTTGGTTTGAGCCAGATTCAACATTTATAAAAATAAATTAAAAAATAAATAATGGCTACAATTTACCCTAAAATAAGCGATAATCCATCTGCTAATGAGAAGTTAAATCTAGGAGACTTTAAAGACACGCTATTTGATGTTTATAGGTTTACAAAACCTAATTTTAAGCAAGTTGCTTTTTTTCTTTTTGTTGTTAAAAACAAAAGTATAGAAAATAATTCAAACCTTATTATAGAAGATATTATTGGTAATGATAAATTTACAAGTGAAGGATTTAGTATAGATCCTATGGATAATTCTGGAAATCTTTTGTTAGGCCTTATTAGTGATAATAAATTAAAAACAGAAGCTGATCTTGCTTCTGATGCCACTAATACAGGGTATGGCATTGCTAATACTACGCACGCAACAACTGGTTCTTGTACAGGAGCTGAAGCTTTTGTAGGTTACGGAAGTTCAATTGAGGATAGTAGTAATATAGATCCAGATGATAATGATGATGGTGGAGAATTTAATCAATCAGGATGCGATCACTTAATGCCAGTTTACACAACAGATTTTATAAAAAATAACGCTATACCTGGAGGTTCTTATGCTTCTTTTATTGTTAGGTGTGAACCAGAAAGTGCATCAACATTTGATGACGAAACAGAGGGTGAAGTTCCTACTCTAACTATTAAAAATAATGATGATTTAGTTAAGATAAAGTTTTTAGGTAAGGCTGTAAATAATATAAGATTTTATGGTGACCCTGGTACTTTACAGACTATAAATACTGGAGATAATTTTCAAGGAGAAGATGTTACAGCTTCATTTATTTCAAGCTCTAATTCTGCAAATTCGAATTTGTCTAATAATATTGCTGATGAAACTGGTGAGGGTCAAGAAATATTAGATGATGGATACCTGTTAAATCTTGGATTATATCCAGTTGGATACTTGCCTACAAATAGAAATCTTGTATTTAAATTTGGAGATCATAGTAGCGTAAATGGGCTTTGTCAATATATTCCTTTAGATGGATTTGAAATAGTTGAATACGCTAGAGTGTTTTCAGGGGATACTAATGAAAATGCAGGTGTTAATTCAGAAAACTATTTAGAGTCTTTTCCTAATTCATTTGTTTCTCCTGGAAACTCATATTACATTAATGAAACAGATTTAAGTAATGACGCTAATCGAAACCCTGTATTAGAAGATAATGCTTTTTTCTTTAAAAGCTTTGAATATCAAACAGGTAGTACGTTCACGCAAAATGCTACTCCAGCCCTTAAATATCCAAACGATAAATTTTATAATAAAACTTATCCAAAAAATGAACATACTGTTGGGGTAATTTATAAAATTGCACACGTTATAAATGGGCATAATACAGAACAAACAGAAGATGACAAAAACTTTATTTTTTCTGCTTTTGGTGGTTTTTATGATATTTTAACTTACAATGAACAACCTTTTGGAGATTATTTTTATAGCAAACATTTAAGTGGCGATGAAGATTCGTACAGTAATTATTTAGCTGGATATAATTCTACTTATTATAAATATTACGGAACAGCTCTTAGAGGTTACGATAATGGAGCAACAAGTTTTGCTTTAAGAAGTTCTGCAGGTATTCCTATAGGTTTTTCTTTGCAATTTAATCAATATGCTAGCCAATATTTATTTGATAGAACAGACTCTTCTGGTCAAATTACTGGGCGTGATGGTGCAAGCATTCAATTAGAGATACCTGAATTTAACATACAAAATTCTTTTCAAATTGCAAGTGATGATGGAGCGACACACCTTCCTAAATTTTCTACAGAAGATAATATTTCAAGCGTAAGACTTGATGGATCTGGTTTTTCATCAACTGATGCAATAGATTCAACTACTACTAGTAGCAGATTTAATGGTTATGCTATTGGTAGTGGCCAAGAAGTTATTAGAGATTTAGGATTAAAATGGTTGGTATCTCCAAGCAACTCTTTAAGTACTATGTATTCTTCTGGAGATCTTACTAAAGTAAATAATTGGGGTGGTGATTTTGGTATTTATAGTTCTACATATCACGCAGTTATTTCAGACACTTCTGTGTGGCAGCATTTAAAGTATACAAGTCAAACTTATGCTCCTAAATTTAAAATAGGTTATCAAGCAAAGCCTTCTGTTTTAAATATTGTTACTGGCCAAGATTTAAAAAATTCAAATGGAGTATCACAAGATTACAAATCTCATTTTTTTGCAGATGGTACTACTGATCAAATTACAAAAGGTTACAGTATGCAATGTAGTGAGATAGTAGTTTCTGATTGGTATCATTACAATAGTACAACTCCACTAAGCTCAACTAATCAACAAGATTTATCTTCAAATACAAGACCTTTTTCAACTGAGGGTAGTTGGTATGGAGCTGGTCTTACTGAAATATTAAAGCCTAAATGCTGGAATTATGACACTTCTAGGTGGGATCCTACTAACGGTGACTTTAGTGTTGGCGCTACTGGTTCGATACCTGCCACTAAAAGTGGATATTACTCTAATTATCCAAAAAATAATTTTGTTAGGTACAATAACGGTAGTGATGTAATTTACAATCAGTATTATTTAAATACAGACAAAACAGTTAAAGGAATTGATGCAAGGTACTTTAGTCTACCTTCAGCATCTTATAACCCTAATACTGGGAAGTGGAGATCTGTTGGTAGGTTGTACTTTCATAATACTGGAGATTATCCGATTTACATACAAAGTGTAAACTTATTAGAAAAAGAATTTAAATTAGAAGGGGTTGCTTCTCAGAATAGTCCTGATTCATATCAGGGAACATTAGATGCGTTAATGCCCGATACAAATAAAACCTACAAACCTACCTCAAATTCTGCAACACCCTCATGGGGATTCAATAAAGGCTATAAAAATGGTGGTACTAAGTGGGTTGAAGATAATAATATGGGTGGATATGGTAGCTCTGTTCCTGTAGGGCATATACCAGATGATGTTTCTACAACTAAACAACTACAACAACATTATCAAGATCAAGACAAAGTAGATGTTTATAATTACAATAGGGCTAATGGATTAGACGTTAATAAAAAATGGGTTGTTGAAACTTTAAATAACGGAGATAATTTTTCATCTACTAACGATACTGCCGCAGATGAAAAGCTTGTTATTACTGGAATTGATGATAATTATATTGATATTACCTTTGATTTAACACCAACTAATGTTGCTGCAGATGATGAAGGTACTTACTATGTACAATTAGCAGTATCTTACTGGGTTGCAGATTATTATAATACATTCTATTTTACTGACAATACAGGGCTAGTTAATACTGCTGTTAGTAGCACTAATGTGCATCATCATTCTAGGCTTCAAGTTTCAAAATTTTTAATTGCAGTTAACGTAGAAGCTGTAGCAGAAATAGCTATTACTGATACTGAAGGAGATGTTTTATATCCTGATTTAAATGATAAAGTTATAGAAATGCCAAACTTATCTATTGATTAATGTCTTTTTTACCTGAAATTATATATGGTAATTTTTGGGGAGCAGCTGGATATTCTAATTTTGGAAACTCCTATTTAGCTGGGATAAAAAATATTGGAACTACTAATGTAAGAATTGTAAATGTATATGTTAGAAATATTATTAGCAACTATCAAGAGCATAGTAATATAACTAACTTTGCATTTACAATACCTACTTCACAATTTGTTTATCCAAATAATGAAATAAAAGACGAAACGCCAAATGCTTCTGATGAATTTAATATTCCTTACCCTCCTTATTACAAATATAAGCCAGGCAATGAAACTTATGAAAATTTTGGTTTAGCTAAAAATAAATACAATTTTAGAATTCACCAATCTTTTACTTTGTACCCAAATGCAACTGTAGATTTTAAAATACAATTTACACCCTATGAAAGAAAAGTAGAGTTTTATAGGGCTGAATTAGTAGTTTTATGGAAAGAATTGGGTGATGATAAAATTTACAGAATAAGCTTTTCATTAAAAGGAAATCTTTTATATAAAACAAAAGAAATTGATAGTAAAGAATTTCCTTCTGAAATAATGACTGTTAGCGGTATTCCATTTGGAAGTTTAATTGCTATACAATAATTTAAATTATGAAAGTAGGAGAAATATTTAATGGTGGATACATATACCACATTGACGCTGTTAGAAAGCTTGTTTATGTTGTAGATATAGGTTACGCAGATAGACACCCTGAATGGGATGTTTCCCCAACATCAATAGTTAATGTTGACTTTGACCCTAACGGTGTTGAATGGCAAACAGTTAGGCCTCCAAGAAGAAGTCAAGCAGATTTTTATGGTACTGTATACAAGAATATAGATTGGGATTTTGAATCAAGCAATCACCCTCGTACTACTAGCTATTACAACTTAGAAAATGTTTCTTGTGATGGTGCGGATAATTGGTTTATACCAACTCAAGAAGAGTGGGAGGAAGTTTTTCACGAATTAAGTTTTTACAACAATCAAGAAGCTCTTGATCTATACGACACTCTTTCCTCTCAATATTTAAGGTGTAATGATTATTCTTACGAAGAATTAGATTTATATGTAGGATATAGAAGCCCATTGCTTGGTGGTGTAGTTTACGAAGTAAATGACCAGGCAGGCTGGGCTGAAGTAGCTAGAGATTGGGATTCAATATATCACAAAAGAGAAGAACATTATTTTTCTAAAAACTACAACAAAAATGGTACTTTAGGATTTTTAAGTCAACATCCTTATTCATCTTTTAGTTCTGCTATAAGAGATAGTGGAAACGAGTATGATTATGAAAATGGGGTTTTTCATGTTCATCCTGATGATAATGATAAAACTTGGGAAAGCGAAAACTTAACTGGAGAAGATTTAGATTCTTACTTAAAAATTACAGATCCAATTGTATTAAATAACTTTAAAATGTTTAGTACAGAAAGAAGGTCAGGAGGAAACTTAAATGATTATATAAGGACTGTTTATGGTGTAGCTCTTTTCTGGGGGAGTTGGTATCATTCTATTCAAAGAGCTGAAAAGTTTAATAATGAAGACGATGTAGTTTATAAGGGTAGAGGATCTGTTTATTATTATCACAACGAAAAAACTCAAAGATTTGGTCTTGCAGAGGCTAAATTTACTATTGGTTGGTACCCTTTAGGGTGGGATGGTTTTAATAAATTGAAAAATCAAAATATTAGAATTTCTCAAAATGAGCCTGATAGTAATTATGAAGTAAATACTGGATACTATAGAGGGCCATATTGGTTAGATTATTCGGAAAGTAACGCAGAAATTGGGGGATTTAGTGATGATTTAGGCGGATTTATTGCTTACTTGGATGATGCCCCAAGAAATACAGAAGACAAGCAAAAAGCTTTAGTGTGTTCTCATTATGACCTGCATGTTTCAATACCTGCTAATTACTATACAAACACATTTCCATATAGAAGTATAGCTTCAGGTGATTTTGAGTATTTTAATAATAATGGATTTTTTATAATAAATAGATTACCTCACCAATCTGACGGAACAGTATCAGCTACAAGTCAATGGTATTATAATAATTATATTCAATATAACTACTCCTATTTTAGTTTTGACGTAGCTATGCTTTATGGTAATGAATATGGTCTTTATACAAGTGGCATTCAAAATATTCCTACAGGGGGTTATACTGCTGGTAATTTAAATAGAGATTATGAATCTTTTTATGCAGGCCTAGAGCCTATTGAGCCAGAGTATGACTATGACCATTCAATACATAGAGTTAAGTTTAATGTAGTTCCTCAGTATGACGCTTATAGATTGAGTAGTAGAGTAAGTGGAGAACAAATAATTTCAGGAGGTTCTGGAGTAGAAACAATTTTATTAGAGTTAGATACATTTAGAGAAGCAGGTGAAGATTATATTGAAAATTTAAAACAAGATATAGACGAACATAGAGACGGTTATTTTTATTTTAATAATGTAGAAAATTACATTGTTGAAACTCCTTATGGAGATGTTGATCCAGGTTATTATCACACTTTTTGGGCTAGTATGGGCTCTAGATCTGTTTATGATTATAATGATGATGGAGATGTAGTTTCAGAGATAAAGCGTCTTAGTATTTCTTTTTCGCTTGATTTTACTCCTCCTACTTTTATAACTGAAAGTAATTTTAATTCTCTTACTCAAAATACTACACCTGAATTAACTCCATATCTCGCAATTTATCCATATAAAGTTTATGACAATAATGGGAATTATATAAGCGATTATAATTCTTGGGAGCTTAATCCAAATAAAGAGGCTCATCCATACAACTGCAAAGAAGGCCTTAGTATATGGACTCCAGAAACAAGAAACTCTTTTGATATTAATAGTATTGAGCCTAGTAGCCGACTTAAACTTTACATGGTTGTAATTGACTACAAAAAAAGTGATGGAAACGGTGGTTACAAAAAAACTTTTTTTGAACATACATTTAAAGTAAAAGAAGAGGATTATTGGGGAGATACTGGAGGAGACTTGTATAGTATACATGGTCACTACAGTTATAGTAGTACTGATACTGCAAGCCTCTTTGATTTACTTGAAACAGATGGGTTTGATCGCAATGCTTATTCATTTACTGTTGAACTTGAAAACGATTTAGATCCTGTCTGGCTTAAAGCTGGTGATAGGATAAGTAATGCTCAAGGCACTATATCTAACGTAAGTGGTATAGAGACGCAATGGGATGTAGATTATGTAATCTATAGAATTAGTAAAGTTGATGGCGGTTTAGATGAAGCAGTTAATAGTTACAATTTAATTTGGGATGAAACAGATGAAATTAAAAGAAATAAAGATTTAGATTTTTTAAGTAAATACGAAGGATCAAATTCTTCTTTAATTTTTAGTGGATACGATAACACTTTAGGTTTAGCTGAAGTATATAATAATCCTCATTACGCTGCTCAAGCAGCTTTAAATTATTCTTCCGATGGTAAAGATGATTGGTTTATTCCTAGTTGGAATGAAATGGTTGCGGTAAAGAAAGCTGTTGGTATTCAAGAATATGAAAATAATGAAGGCGAACTAAATGAATATTATACAATAATAAATCCTGGCAAAAAAAAAGAAAGTAAAAAAGATAATTCATACGCATTTGTAACAATGGAGTATGAAGGTCTTAGTGAGAAATATCAAGATCAAAACTACTACAGATCTATACCTATTAAAGAAGGGTACACAATGAGGCTTGAGTTGTGGCACGAAAGAGCTGAATATACTAATGTTTTTACTCAATTTTGGGGATGGCTTAGTAGCGGAGCGACAGGTAGCGAGCAAAGAGAGTGTGAAAATAGATTTTATTATTTAGATAGAACATATACTGCTACTCAAGACTATGATGACATTATTGATTTTTGGAATGGAGATGGGCTAGGCAATACAATAAATACAGGAACGCACCCAGATAGTCCTAACCCAATTGGTAACTCATACTCAAGTACATTATTAAACAATAGAAGTGACGTAAATCATTTTAAAAATGGTGCTCAACACGCAACAAATAGATACGCTTGGTACAAAGATGAGGATACAAATGAAATTAGATTTATTATAACCTCAACAAATAGCTGTGGCGGAACAGGTCTTATGGGTGGTGGAGATGCAATACTTGAGTGTAGAATTACAATTCAAGCTATTGATAGATATTACAATCCAGGAAATTTCCAAAGATCTAACTATTACACTTCAACTTTTTACGATACTTATCACCCGATTACTAATCCTAGCGGAAAAAGGCAGCCTTTACTTTTTCACATGGAAAGAGATTATGATTATTTAAGTGAGACATTTGGTTCTGGTAGTTTTTGGCCTTATTCGGTTCCTGTAGCAGAAAACAACACAAAAGCTTATGTTAGACCAGTTAGATACCCTACAGAATATGATCTTAGAAATTTTACAAACTATTACGGATGTAAACTTTATGACGGACAAGGAAGTGCAATAGGGACTTTAAGTACTAATCCAAATAAAATTTATGATGTAGCCTTAAGAAGAAGAGTTGATAAAAAATTTGTAAATTATGATAAAATACTTTTTAAATCATATAAACGAGAAAACTCTAGCGGAAACGAAGAGGTTGTATGGAATGACGTTTATGAAAGTTTAAATGAAGATAGAAAGCCATTTTTAATTAAGGCTTTTAGTTTAGATAGTGAAGTTGCAATAGCAGATGTTGAGGGAGATGAAGTTCCTTGGACTTATATTATACCAACAGTAGAAGGTCTTGATCCTTACAGAGAGTACACCGTAACTATTCCAAGCCTTATAGATGAAGTTCCTAGCGGTACTGGAGATGTAATTCCCGTAGTTGAAAGATTTGTTAGATTCCGAAATGGGTGGAATATGAAAGGTTTTCCTTTGGATTTTTCAGAGGTGTTATCTATAAAAATTACTGATACAAGTGGGGGATGGCATTATTTAGAAGATGTTGAAGAAAACAAGGTTACAGTAACTGATTTTGGAGAAACATACACTACTTTTAATACTAGATATTTACTTGAAAAATTATTTGATAACGATCAATTAATAATAGTTAAAAATAATCAAGGTGAGGCATATCTTCCAGAATGGGATTTTGATGGTATAGGGCCTATTAGTCCTCACGAAGGGCTTCATGTTAAAATGCAAAATGTAGAACCTATTGGTCAACCATCTATAAACCTTATAAGTCATAATGGTACTAATTCTACAGCTAGCGAGCTTCAAGTTGAGGTTGAAGGCCTTATTTATACATACAACTGGAGTCCAGACGAGAAAAAAATTAAAGAGCTGGAATTATTACATGGTGAAGGTAATATATCAGTAAACAGCGATGGTAGGGTTATTGTTTCGGATGATTCATTACAAATGAGTCAATATAGTGAAACTCGTGAATTTATTGAAGGAAAATCAGGGCATTATTATCCTTTAAGTACTAGAGAGTATTTATTTAGCAGACCGCATGAACGTTATCAATATGTTAATGGTAGATTTGTTTATAAACTTGTAGGACATCCTTACTCATGGAGGGAATATAATATAAATAACGAGCATCAAATTTCTAATTATAGAATAGATGAATTTTTAGAAGGAGGAGAATTTAGTTGGAGTAGTAATTATTTTCCTTATAAATATGATAGTCAAGCAGTTGCAAATTTTCCAATATATTTACCTGATCCAAATTGGAGATCTGGAGGTAGTGAAATAGTTTTTGTAAGCAAGCCTCACGGAGATGTAGTAGAAACAGGAAAAGGAGATATTTTTAGTGAGCGTTTTGTTTTAAAATTAACTAGTGGATGGAATCTGATTAATTGGCCAATAGAGTCGTCTAGAGATGCGGTTTTAGTATTTGAGGACTTAGTTTCTGACCTTATAATTCTTAAAGACTACCATGGTCAAGCTTACTTACCTGAATGGGGTTTTAATGGTGTTGGAGATTTAGAACCAGGACAGAGTTATCAAGTAAAAATGAAAAACACTCATAGCACTTATGAGCTTATAATATCTTAATATGTATTTAAAAAGATTAAATAGAAATATACCAGAAAAGTTTAAAAATAGTTTTTATGAACGTAATCTTAGACCTTATATGCCTGAGGGTATTTCTACATCTAAATCAAATGATTTAGCAGTTTTAAACATGGAGGAAGATTTTGTTTCTGAATCTAATTTTGAAATTATTTTTAATGATTCATTTTATTATTTTTTTACTAACTTACCAGAAAGCATTGATAAAACTAAAGTTAAAATATCTTTTTTAAATATTATCAAAGATCATTCTGACGAAACTGCTTTGAACGCTATAAATAACAATAGCTTAAATTATTTTTACAATTTATTTTTTATAGGTGCTTTGCGTGATAATATTAATGATTATGACTCTTTATTATTAAGATTGAATAATGAAATATCAAAGCTAGATTATACAGAAGATTTTATAATTGTATTTAAAAATTCAAACGGTGATGTTATTTGCAAAACTAAAAGTTCTAATGCAAAAAATCATATTCAATTTCATGTTTCTTTTTCGTTAAGTATACCTATTGATGATAATACTGTTACAGAAACTACTGGGTATTCAGTTAATGATGAAATATATTGTTATTATTATAATACATTTTACAATAAAGAATACTTAATTAATTTAGGGTTACCAAGCGGAAGTACTGCGCAAGTAAATATTGAACATGTAGTTGAAAACATAAACATTTCACCTGAGGATACAAAAGATTATAGGCATGAAATTTACAACTAAATCATTAGGTTTAAAAAGTTTAGTAAAAAACTTAGTAAAAAATAACAAATCAAAAGACTCTATTAATGAGGACATTAAAAGTAAAGAGGGTTTTAAAGTAGATTTGTTACATAAAAAAATAGAAGAGCTTGACTTTAAGGTAGCAGACTTTAATATGCAAAATAAAGTTAATCCTATAATTTCATTAAAAGAGTCTGTAAATCTATCTAATACTTTTGTTTCTGAAAACTTATACGGAAACATACCTGGAGTTGGTGCAATTAGTTATGAAAATTTCTATAGAAAAATAGATGCTGGAAACGATGGATTTAGCTGTCCTTTAGATATAACTAGAATATTTATTAAGTACGAAAACATTGGTGAAGTAAATTTTAGAAATTCTACTATTAGTAATTTTCTTGCGCATATTTGTTATGAAAATTACGATGATGAAATTCCTTGGTTTTATAAAGACAAAGAAGCATACTTAGATAATATTGTTATAGTTAAAAATGTTGAAGGAAAAGTGTATATTCCTGAATATGATTTTGACGGAATAGGATCAATGTCTCACGGACAAAGTTATCAAATAAGAACTAAAAAAGGATTTCATTACAAAGTATCTGGGGTTCCTTATGAAAAAGTTGAACAATTTAACGACTTTAAGTGGGAAATAATGGCGTCAAGAAATATAGAACTTGAAAAAGCTAACTGGTATAATTTTGGAATACCATCATTGACAGCGTTAGATCCTATTGAGTTTTTTAAACAACATAACGAAAAGTCTAATGTCGTTGCTGGGGTAGATTCTTATGGTTACAATTATTATCCATTAATAATATTAAAAGATATAAATGGTAAAGCATACCTCCCACAATGGGGCTTTAATGGTGTTGGAGATTTAAAGCCAGGATTTTATTATCAAATAAGGATCATTTTTTACAACTACGATAATATTTATTAATTTAGTATCTTTACAAAAAATATATTATAATGGCAACTAAAATATCTACAGATATTGCAAGTGTTGTAGACATTACTTGCAGGCGAAACGATTCTTTTTATTTAAAAAGCACATTAACAAAACAAGACGGATCAGCTTATAATTTAACTGGTATAAGTAATAGTGAAAATTATAAAGCTAGGTTAAACATTTATGATGCTAATGACGTTAATATTTTATCTTTTACTTCGGAAACAGACGCCTTAGATCCTTATGTAAATGATACAATAACTGTAAATGCTAGCACTTCTGAAATAGAGATAAAAGTAAATGCAAGCCACATGGGCATAAGAAGTGGATCTTATAAATACAAGCTATATGTTTGGCATGATGGAGACAATGAAACTAACACAATAATGATTGGTAAATTTAAAGTTGTAGATATATAGTGAGTAATTCAACTACAAATATTACCTTACAAACTCAGGATGATCCAACTGTAAATATAAAGGTTATTGACGGTGGGTTAGTGTCAGGAACTGCAGATGTAAATCCTGTAATTAATTTTGTTACTACTGGAGAGCAAGGACCTACTGGAGAGCAAGGAGCTGAAGGTAGCATATCTGGTAATGAAACAGTAACAAGATCTATGATAGCAGAAGATGCTATTGACGCTAGTAAAATACAAAATGGATCTTTAACTGGCTCTTTATTTGATTCAAACTCTATAAGTGGATCTTTACTTCAAGAAGGAACTATAAACCCCTCTAAACTTCAAGATAATAGTATTGGATCTGATAAAATTCAAAACAACAGCATTAACGCTGACTTAATAGAAGACGGTTCAATAACTAGATCTTTATTATCTAGTGATTTAATTACAGCTAATGAAGTTCAAGATAACTCATTGCAAGGAGCTCAACTAGAAAATAATACTATTACTAGAGTTAAGTTAACAGATAACTCTGTAGATGGTGACGTGATTGAAAATGATGTTACTCTTCAGGGAACTGTTACTGTAAACCATTTAGAACTTTCTGGTTCTAGCCCCTCCTTAATAGAAGGACCTTCAGATGATAGCGTTCATATAAAAAGTCATGACGAATTAATAATACAAAACACTACAGAAGATAATAACTTAAGAATAACACAAGCTGGTAATTTATACGTTAGAGGTCTTTATAATGATGTAGATATAATATCTAAAATAAATAACAATTCGTCAAAATTAAGCTATTCTTTACAAGATCAAAGTAAAGTTGAACACATATCGGTAAGTAATGATGTAGATTTAGACGCTATTAAAACAAAAGTAGATGGTGTTGAAACTAATGCAGATGTTACCGATTCAACTAATGTGCAAGCCTCTGGAGCCCTTATGGATTTTGAGGTTACTAATCTTGATCAAGTAAAATCTTTTAGCTCTTCAGACTATGCAACAGCAGCTCAAGGATTGCTAGCTGATTCAGCGCAGCAGCCACCAAGCGAAGGGGCTTTTGTAGATGGTGACAAAACAAAGCTAGATGGAATAGAAAGCAATGCTACAGCAGACCAAACTGCGAGTGAAATTAGAACTTTAGTAGAAAGTGCATCAGACTCAAATGTATTTACAGATGCTGACCACACAAAACTAGACGGCGTACAGACGGGAGCTACAAATGATTCTGCTTTAACTGAAGGTAATATATTTTTAGGAAACGCTCTTAATCTATCGCAGTCAGTAAACTTAAGCACGGCTATAGCAGCCGCTGGTAATATTACAATAGACGGAGACCTTAAAATTGATGATGACGTTATAAAAGGGTCTAGCGGAAACGTAATATTATCTAGCGTTTCTGATGTTGTAACAACACCTTTAGGATTATTTACTAATCTTATATCAGGGTATGATAACGGAGACTTTGCATTAACGGCTGGTGGTAATATACAGTTTACTCTAGATTTAGATAATAATGAAACTGCTCAATCATTTTCTTTTAGAGATGCTGGTGCATATGGCACTTTTACAGAAATAGCTAATTTAAATCAAAGTGGAGATTTAGTTATTGAAGGAGACTTAACGGTAAAAGGCAATCAAATTAAGGGTACTAGTTCAGCTTCTGTTCTAACTTTTGGAACAGGTACTACAACCTTAACTGGTAGCTTGGAAACTTCTAGCACTATATATACAAATCAATTATGGAGTAACGGCACTGATGGCGACATTAACATAAGAAGTCAAAACGATATAAATCTTATTATTGATGGTAATAACAATAATAATAGAGACTTAAAAATACAACGAGGTGGTTCAGGAGGAGATGACGATATAATTGTAATAGACGAAAGCGGTGTAATGACTATGTATGGTAGTCAGTTAGGTCAACCTGCTATTACTTTACAGCAAAATACGCAGACTGCAACTCACGGCGCGCCAGTGTTTGAGTTTTTTCGAAGCGCTGTTAATTCAGATAATTCTGACATAGGTAGATTTGATTTTAATGCTAAAGATTCTGGTGGAAGCGAAACTGTATACGCTAGAATATTAGGGTTAACTGAAGAAACATCTTCAGGCAATGAAGGAGGACAAATTCGACTTCAAGTTGCCTCCCATGACGGCGAAATGGTGACAGGTTTTAAAATTGAAGATGGCGATGCTGAAGATGAGGTTGATGTTACAATAGGTAATGGCTCTAGCTCTTTGACTACTGTTTCTGGTAACTTAAACATTACAACGAATATAGAGCTTGGACACGCAACTGATACAACTATAGCAAGGTCTGCAGCAGGGGAAGTTACTATTGAAGGTAAAAAAGTTATTACGGAAAATAAAGTTAAACAACAATTTAATTTAAGTTTTGTAGATGATATAGGTACAACCCAGCATTATCTTTCGTGGAGAGACCAACATGAAAACTCTAGCGGTACAAATTCCGATTTTCAGGACACTAACTACTTAACACCAGCCAACGGAAGAGTAGTGTGTGTTTATGTAAGAGTAGGTAATAGAACAGTTAATAGCAGTATGACTATAAGGGTTTATTCGCAGAACGCAGGGTATATGCAAAGTCAATCTCAACAAGAAGCAGAAGCTGTTACTGTTACTAACTATGACGATTTTGAGGTATTTGCTTTTTATTTTGACACAGCAGAACATTTTCAAGCTGGGGACTTGGTATTAATTAGTATACAAGACGGAGCAGATTCAGGTGGTACTCAAACATACCATGTGACTGCAGTATTAGAATTTGATTATACACAAATGGGTAGAACAACATCAGGTGAATTAACGTAATTATGGCAACAATAAACACAGACATTGCACAAAAAATAGATATAATTGCTAGAGAAAATAACTCTTCAACTATTAATCTTGTAATCACAGACTCTTCTGGCTCTCCTTTTAACTTAACTAGTTATACTGTAGATTTTAAAATATTTAGTGATAATACGGATCATATTGTTAAAACAAATGGATCAGGAATTACAACTTTTAGCGGTAGTTCATCCTTAGATGCAACAGGAAGAATAACTATAAAATTAAGTCCAACTGATTTATCTATACTTCCTGGATCTTATAGTCATAAATTAGTTTTAACTAAAGGTGATGATGTTAAAACTTGGATGTATGGAAAATTTAAATTAAATAATGATTATTAATGAAAGATTTATTAAAAAATCTTAAAAGATTAAATCACGAGTGGTGTTGCTCAAAAAATAAATGTATTTGCGACAAAATAGATCTAAAAGATGAGCCAGATTTGGGTGATAAAATAATTCAAGAAATGTGGAATAAAGACAAGAGATTTATAAAATTAAAAAAATAATAGAAATATTAAGTGGGCTTAAAAGCTATTACTTTCCTAGTAAGAAAAGCAAAATAATATCTAAAAAAAGATTATTAATATGTAATTCTTGCAAACACAAAAAAGGAAGGTTTTGCTCTTTATGTGGATGCAGTATTAATCTTAAATCAAAATCTTTAAATACTACTTGCCCAAAAAATAAATGGTAATGCATCAAAATTGATAAAGGTTTGCTATATTTGTCGTATATTTTAATGTACTATGAAAGATTTAAATAAAGATACAAGTTTTAGTGTAAGCCTTGAGCTTCTCGGAACAATAGCAGTATTACTTTTTACAATGGCTGGGATGTGGTTTAGCTTGCAAGCTGATATTGCAGAAGCAAAAGAATTACCAGCCCCTTTAGATCCTGAAATTACAAGGATAGAGTTTGATATGAAGGATCAGCTTATTAGACAAACTATTATGTCTACACAAGAAGATGTTACTGAGATAAAAGACGACATCAAGCTAATTAAAGAAAAACTTTATGAGTAAAATTCTACTCATATTACTATTATCTCTTATACCTTTAAAGGCAAAAGGTCAAGAATATCTTTCAACAAATAAATTTCATTGGGAAATAAGAAGAGGTGTAGTAGTAGTAGAATTTTGGTCTGGATGGAATAGAGGAAACGAAATTTTATTTTTACCTGAACTTACTAACTGTAAAGCATACAGGTACGTAGTTAACAGAGATCGAACAATGCTCGATGAATATAAAGTTACTGCAACTCCAACTTTAATAGTGTTTAAGAACGGAGAAGAAAGGTTTAGGTACAGTCCTAATATAATGCTAAAAGTGACAGCAACCAGAGAACAAGTACAATCAGCTATAAATGAACTATAAAAACCAAAATTATGATCGCAATTTGCTCCTCAGTAGTATTATCAACGGTAATACTTAGCTACTTTTATTGTGGAAGAAGATAAACTTAATATATCAGAAGGATCTAAAATAAATTTAGATGTAAAAACACTTGTCAGCATTGTTGTTGGTATAGTGTCTTTAGCTGGTATATGGTTTACGCTTACAGCCTCTATAGCGCAATTACAATTAGATGTAGTTCGTATGCAAGATGCTGTACAACTTAACGAAGAGTTTAGAATTAAATGGCCTCGTGGAGAAATGGGTGCATTGCCTGACGATGCAAAACAAGATCTTAGAATCTCTTACTTACAAAAAGAAGTAGATTATTTAAGAACAGTTGTAAAAGACCTAGAAATAAATCAAGCAAAAAATCAAATAGATGAGATTAAGTAAGAATTTTGTATTGTCTGAAATAACGCATAGCAATACAGCTAAAAGATTAGGTATAGACAATGCGCCAGATAAAAAACATTTACAAAACATTCAAAACATCGTTAGGGAAGTGTTACAACCTATGCGAGATGCTCTCGGTCCTATTCGCATTAGCTCTGGTTATCGCAGCCCTTCACTCAATCGTGCCATTGGTGGTAGTAACAAAAGCCAGCATTGTAAAGGCGAAGCGGTGGATATTCAGTTTTGGGAAAACGGAGAAATGAATAATAAAAAGTTATTTGATTGGATCATTGACAATGGTATAGAGTTCGATCAAATGATTAATGAGTTTGATTATTCTTGGATTCACATTTCTTTAAGAGAAAAGAAAAATAGAAAAGATGTCTTGATTGCCTACAAAGATGAAGATGGCGACACAAGGTATAAATATGCACCAGATATTATTATGTTATGATAAAAAGTATTATAAAAAATCTTGTAGGGCAAGCCTCTACTATTATTGACGAAGTAGTTACTACAGATGAAGAACGCATTAAACTTAAGCAGCAGTTTGAAGAAGTGGCTAAAAACCATGAAAAAGAAATGTTTGCCCTTGAAGTTAAAGACAGAGAAAGTGCGAGAGAGATATATAAAGATGATGCTATTATACAAAAGGTATTAGCAGTAATCTTTACAATAGCTTACTTTTTCCTTTCATACACAATGTTTAAATACTTTGTGCTTAACTCTCTAGATCTATCTGATTATGAAATTGGATTTATAAGTACTGTATTTGGAGCAATGTCAAGTAAAGTAAATACAATAATTGATTTCTTCTTCGGAGGATCTCACTCTAAATAAGAAAGGGGGCTTTGTGCCCCCCATTTTTATACATTGTTACTCATAAATTCTACAAGCTCGTATTCTTTCTGAATTGCTACATGTTTCCACTTTGCATAAGCCTCTTTATATTTGGCCATATTAAAGTAGCAACCATAAAATTCTTGTATAGAGCTTTCAAGGATTTTAACCCTTTTTTCTTTTAGCTTGTAATTCTTGTGATTTTTGTTAGGAAAATTACTAAGCTCTTTCTTCATTTCTTCTATCTCCATTAGAGCATCGAAATAGGCATTCATGCAGGCAGATTCCTTGCTGCTAGTTTGCATTTGCCTTATTAGCTTTAAGCTTTCTTCGGCTACCTGCATTACTTTAATCTGTTAATTACATTTTGTTCTTCTGGTGGAAAAACTAAAGATGAAACATTTTCAGTTTGATTAACTTTCATGCTAAACCATTCTTTAAATGTTGGTTCATCTTGTCTGTCTCCAAAATTTTGATCTGTTTTTTCTTGGTGATACCAAAAAGCATACTCATCAAAGAGTTCTTGTAGTCTTGTTTTTTTCATAATTTAGTCGTTTGGTTAATGCGTTAATTGAAATGTTAATCTTGTAGTGTATACTTAAAAACCTCCTTAGTACATTAAGGCTTTTTTTTCTTTTTACACAAACATCTAGAAGGTTCTTTATTACAGCTTTCATTTTGCTTAGTTTGAATTAATTTTTCCAAGTAAATTGCTAAATCCATAGCTTCTTCTTGCGCGTGTATAAGCCAGTCAAGCTCGGAGAGATCAGTACGCTCCATTGTGGTTTTGTACTTTTTCTCTCCAACCTCTGCTCTGTCTAAAATCTTTATGCAGACCTTGTTTTCTATGCTACTCATTGAAATTGTATACTAAACTAGCAACTCTACCGTTGTCTTTATGGAATAAGAATCCTTCGACAGCTTTAGGCGCTCCCTTGTATCCCTTCCTTGCGTGCCATGAATCAGCACCAGATGGGCTTCTCATGTACTCCACGGTAACACCGATATAGTCTTTAGCAGATTGAAATTTAAGTTTGATTTTATGGTGAACATGATGCAAGAACATAGTTCTATGTTGGCAGTCAGCCCACATACTAGGCTCTTCTTGAGCCATTAACAAAGGGAGGTCTGCAGCTTTAGCTCCGTCTCCGTGTTCTAGTCCTATCATGTTGTTATGATACTTGTAGTATTTACGATAGGCAGGGCCTTCGTCTACAGTAACATCTTTACAGTCTTTATACCATGACTTTAAGCAATGTGCTAAATGGTATCCTGACTGATAATCATGATTACTCATAGAGTGTACGCAATCTACAGGAGCAACCTGTAAAAGCATATCTACAGCAGCAACATAAATCTCTAAAGCAAGCTCAAAAGATTGCCACCACTTTCCGTGTTGATCTTGTTGAGTTCCTTTTGTAGTTGTATTAAATACGTTGTCTACGTGTAGTACGTCATTACCAATACAAAATAATACCTTATCTATTGTAAATCCAGAAGATTGATCTATGATTCCTCTAATACCTTCTAAAACTCTTTGTTTTGCAATCTCTTTATTGTACTCTTCTCCAGTTTCTTTAGCTATTGCTAGTTTACCAACATGAATGTCAGCTGGATTAATTACAAGTAAGTGTTGTGAGTTTTTGTCGTAAACTTTTTCAGGATATGAAATTTTATGATTACTAATAACTTTTTCAATACTAGAGAGAAGATTAGCCCTCTCTGAGTCTTTCATTATTCCTGAATCGTTTTTTGTAACTATAGAAAACCTAGGTTCACCGCTTGCGGATTGCCAATGTTTTACAGAAATTACATCTTGAGGGTCGATTGATCTTTCCTTTAAATAGTCAAGATACACGTTTGATACTTGATCATTACCATTTGCATTAAAAGCTATTTCTTGAGCTCTCATTTCTTTGATAATATCAATTTCGTCTGGAGTCAGACGCATCCTATGATTTGCCATGATTTTAGTTTAGATTAATAATATCGTGAAATGACGGATCAATTTCTTTGATTTCGTTCATTAACTTTTCAGTTTTTGCTTTCACGATTTGTCTTTCTTCTCTTGTAGAATCGGTTCCTAGCGTTGCTTGCAATGAAGCATTTAAAGATAGAAGTTTGTCTATCATTCCTCTAGTAACCTCACACGAATGGTAGGTTGATTGCATTTTGTTCTCTTTTAACCAGTTGTTATATTCTTTCTTCACAATGTTCCTTTCTCTATATAGTTATCTATATTCTTGGCGCAAGATATGAAATATTTCTCATATTGTGATAGCGCATACTTATACTTCTGTCTTCCAGACTCTAAGAACTCTGGTGATACGTCAAATATACCAACGTCATAAGGATCGTTCTTGCCAACTACAATAAACTTAAACTGATCTAAGCCTAGTGCATCGCAATAAAACGCAGCCTGCATGTCGTAATGGTACTTTTTGCAATCGTACCTAAACTTGTCAATACCTCCAAATTCAGCCGTAGTTTTAACGTCAGCTATGTAATCAAAGGTAGCTAAGTCTATTTTACCTTTGCAGTCTATTGTAGAGTCATTAACAATATTAGACCATGCAATTGCTTTTTCTTTTTCGCAAGTGCTTAGTATCTTGTTAACATCTTCGTGTTTAGTCATAGAGCTAATCATATCATCTATCTTATCTAAGTCTTCAGACGTTATTAATATCTGATTTTTAGCGTAAGATGTTCTGATCTGTTTTGCTTTCCACTCTTTGTTTGCCTTAGAGGCCATAGTCTTATCCTTTTCAGGTCTATGCTTAGTGTCGTATATGTAAAAGCCATCATTAAACTTTTCTGGCTCTAACAACAGACAATGCAATGCGCTACCAAAAGCCATAGCAGGCGTTGATGGTGGAGGATTGTCTAAGTACATCTGTAAGTGTATAGGAGATTTAAGCAAGTGCTTTAGCATAGAGCAGCTTACATGCGACTTGTCTGAATAGTAAAAGCTATCGTCTTTTAGCTTTTCAATGAATTGATCTTTTGTTTCTTGCATAATAATTGTTTTAAAATAAGAAAGGGAGCATAAAGCCCCCTTCTCACTAATTAACCATTAAAACCAATTACATTATGTAATAACCAAATCACATAACAAATATAGTAGTTTTTCTGTAATAAAAAAGTTTTGTTAATAAAACTTAAGCCTTTTTCATAGAAGTTTTACCTCTAGGCCTGTTTTTTTTAACTGCTTCTTTTTTTTCAGCTTTTCTAGCTTGCTTTTCAGTTTGAGCTGAAGGAGCGGCTTGCTGAAGATTTCTTTGTTTAGCTTCGAAGTCTAATTGCTCCCAAACTAATTTCTGAATTGTTCCAGCAGCGTGAGCTGCAGCAATAAAGTTAGACATTACAACATCTCTATTGTCGTCTGTTACTCCAACACCAACAGCGTCAAGCATGTCAACTAAATGATTAGCAACATGATCTTCTAACTGAGTAATGTTTTGCCCTAATGGCGACTCTCTAAATGCTTTTTCAGCGTCTAAAGCTTTTTGTTGATCTTCTGTGATCTCTTTTGTTTTTCCCATGATTTTTGTTTTTAAAAGGGTAAGTTATTATTATCGAAGATTTCTGGCTCTATTTTAACCTTATGGCTACTCATAAAATCCATGGTATTCTGCTCTAGAACATCTTCCCACACCATTTTCTTTTTGTTTAAAGATCTAAACCTACATAGTCTAGGCTCGAATCTGAGTATTACAGGCTCGTTATCCTGCGTTGGAATACCTACAAGCTTCTGGAATTTAATCTTCCTTACATGAATCTGTGTATCACTCCAATCGTCAGAATTAGGATTCCTGTGTACAACTATAAAGTTGTCCGTTCTATTGGCAAACATACCACCCATCTCTACATCGTAGTGTGATGGTGCAGGTATATTACCGTCATCTCCTCGTTCTCTAGCTGCTTTAGTAACAGCGTGAGTTACCAGTATAAACTTTACAAAGTTTTTCTGTTTAAATCTACGTATGTCAGACAATACCTGATAGTAGTAGTCGTACTTACTCATTGATCTGTTAATAGCTAAGTCATTCATAGGATCAACATAACAACCGTCAAAGTTGCCATTATCTATTTCGTCTTGAAAAACCTCAAGAACATCATAGATTGTTGGCGTTGTAGGGAACGAAACTACTTTAAAGTGTTCCATTACCCAAGCGCAGGCAGCATCAAATACTGATCTATCCATGCGCTCTGACTTTGTTTTGTCGGCAGTCATTCCTATAAACATTTCTGCAAGATCAATAACCATCTCACCTACTGGCTCGTTTTCTGGACAATAGCATAGCCACTTCCACTTATACTTAACTGATGCTAACATCATAAGGTAAAAGATTGCTGTGGTCTTACCAATATTGGCAAAGCCTGTAATAACATCTAATTCACCTTTCCTGTAAGTGTAGTGCTTGTCTAGCCACGGTATTCCTGTAGATAATCCTTTGTTGTATCCGTTCTTGTAAACATGATTCAGATACTCAGAGATTTCTTCTTTAGAATTAATTTTATAATCCATACTAGAAGTTGTAAGCGTCTAAACGATCCTCTTGAGCTTTAGCTATCTTTTTAGCCCTATCTTCTGATTGCTTGTTAGTTTCAAGCAAATACAAGTAGTCCTCCCAACAATTGTTTGATAAAAAGTTGTTAGGATACTTTCTGAATTTAGGCTCAAAAGCTTTATGGTACAATGGTATTAACTCCATAATCGTAGCTTTCTGCTGATTATTTAGCTTTTTCCATTTAGCAAAAGATTGGCTCTTAGTTTTATTTATACCATACGCCTTATAGAAATCCATAAAGTCTTTAGTATACTCATTAGGAGCTTTCTCTTTTGGCTGATAGTCGTTAACTACAGCATCCATAAGAAACTTAACATCACTAAGGATTCTACCCAGAGTTTTCATTACTAGTTCCTGATTCATCTTGAATTGGTTTATTGGTTTTCTTAATGGTTATATAACACCCTGCCTTTTCTTTATCGTAAACATACTTTTCAAAGCTAGGTATAATTTGATCACAGTTGTCATCTTCCATCCATCCATGTATAACCATTTGGTCTTGAACGGTTTGTAAGGGGTTGACGTAATCAAACTTATGTCTAGTTCCTCTAATAAATTTAAACGATATTTTTACAGGTTTTTGTAGCCCATCCATAATAGCCCTAAACTCTTCTGAATATTCTTGCCAATACGGCTTAGTATTCTTAATGTAGTTCATTACTGTTTTGGAGTGGATCATGTGTTTTCCAGTCCAGCGTTTACCATTTTTAGATGATGGCGTACTGAATGGAATAAAAAATGTTCTCTTTTCCATCATTTGCGTTTGTACAAATATAGGAAAATAAAATTACCCCCTACTTGGCGAACCTTTCAGGGGTAAATTTATACTAGAATGGCATGTCGCCAGCGTCAACAGGAGCGTTGTTTCCTGCTGGTGCGCTAGTTTCTTCACCTTTATTAGTGAAAACTTTCCAAGCGTTTAGATCTGTGTAGTATCTCCCTTTGTATTCACGAGATTCTGGATCAAAGCTAACGTCAACTGTTTGACCAACCTTGTTGTACTTAACAAAGTTGTCTACCTTTTCTCCTCCGAATACTGTAAATGCAACAGACTTAGGGTAGTCGCTTTTAGTTTCAATAACAAAATTGAGTTTTTTCCACTCTTTGTTAGTTGTTTTAGAAATACCTGATTGTACTTCGTTAATTAATTTGATTGTTCCTGTAATTTGCAAATTTGACATAATAAATGATTTGTGAGCCTTGTAAGTTTATGGCTCGGTGAAAAAAAGGAAGGGAGATTTTCTCCCCTCCGTAAGTTACTAATTGATTAAATTTCAGCGTTTGCAGCAGAGGTCAACTCTTCTTCTTGAGAAGGAGTTAGCGTATACTTGCACATAGCATCTAAAACTCTCTGAGGATCTGTTTTAGTAGCTTTTAGCATAGCCTGAAAGGTTTTGTCGTCAAGAGTCTTTTTAGGGTTGTTAGACGCAGCAAAATCTACTGATTCATCTTCACCAAATACTCCTTGAGAATATAGTCCAGCTAACTTAAGGACAATACGAGATAAAGCACGCTTCTCGGCCATAGCAACAGGATAGGCATTGCTATTGTTTGACGGAGATGATTCGCCATAAGTCTCAGTCCATGAGTCACCCATAATACCTTTAGCCTTAATTAGGCAGTATTTATGGTCTGCAGATAGGTTTTCAACGCTGTACTCAACGTCAATACCAAATGCTGCCTGAACTTTTTCTATACCTGATCTTGTGATGATAGTATAGAATTTGTGTTTGTGTACATCCTCGTTAGTAAGGTTGCACTTTTTAAATAGCTCGTTTAGAACTTCTGATTTAGTTTTTCCCATGATTTTGGTTTTAAGGGATTAATAAATAGTTTAAGTAAATAGTAGTGCGGTAGCACTTTAAGATCCGCAGGCTTCACAATCTTCGTCATCAATACTGCAAGTATCTGGTTGATCTTGATCTGTCAAGTCAACAATCCAAGACTCAAAAGTATCGCTTGATGATTCTTCTGATCTGTTTAACTGTCTTAAAGCTTCTTCTCGTTCTTTACTCATTTTTTTGTTGTTTTTTCCAATCCTCTTCAGTACGAGTTTCGTACTCCATAGGATCAAAAGGTTTATATTTATTTTTAGCAATTCCTTGTATTACTATCTTTGCAAAGCCTCTTAATAGAATATGCTTCTTTTTAAAAACAAGATTAGATGCAATTTCTACAAAGAGCTCTTGAATTACTTTCTTAACAAGCTTCTTGTCAAGTTGTAAGTCGTAAGCTACTTCTTCGCAAATTTGATCAATTTTTGATTTTTTCATGGCATGTGAAGATAGTGATTATTAGTTATTTAGACAAGTCTTGTAGCTTAATATTTAGCACAGATATGATAACTAATAAAGCACCAATAACGTATGGCGCATACATGGCTGTAATCACCATAATCATTTGGCTCATGAAAGCAAGGCCAGCGTAAATTACCCCTGCCTGAAACAATAGTCTAGACACGGAGTTTGACATAATTTTCTTAAACATAATGGTTATTTTAAGGTTAGAAATCTGAAGACTTTTTGTCGGCTCCATTTGTAGCCATTTTCTTCCTTGTACCGCTTCAGCTCGGCACCAGAAAGCTCCATAACGATGTAACCAGATTTACAGTTATTGTAATCCTCTATAAGAAGCTTTCCGTATCGGATTTTAACTTCACCGTGTAACCCACGTAGGCGAGGAGTCATGCCTATATTTCTGTTTATTCGCTGTAAGCGTTGTATCCATATAGCAGAGTTTGCCTTATCTGGAATGCAAGATTCGTAAACGACTTCTTGATCTAACCCAGACTGACGTAAAGCTCCTTCATACGATATTGCTACTACTTCAATCAAATTGCAAAATGTTCAATTTTATTGTTTTTTACACCATTCTTTCGTGTAATATGCTTTGTGTAGCCAAATATAGCTCCAGGGCCATTACCCTCGTAATCCATAGATGGATATATTACGCTCCCATCGTCAAAGACTAAAACTTTAATGAGATCTAGTTCTGAACACATATAATCCCATCCTTCGTTTTTTATTTCTGCATTTGTCATGTTTCTGACATCTATTAATTTTGCTCCTATTTTCATAATGTAACTGATTTTATAAAGTAAGTTAATAATACAAGTGACCACCCTAATATAAAGTGTCTATTGTCTATAAATGCCTCACCATTCTCTATACCATCTATAGTGGCGTTTACAGCGTCAACTATGAATATCATAGTATTATAAATGGCAAGAGCCAAAGTTAGGCAAAATACTCCGTTAATAATGTAGTCCATAATTTACTTTTTATCGTTAATATATTGTTCAGTAACAGACTTAATAATGTCGTTTATATGAACTGACTCTTTATATTCATTCTGATGAAGAGACTCAGATACAGCATCTAAATCTTGGTATTTAGCTTCCTCTACAGATATTCTTGCAAGATCGTAAAAATCATCTACAATATCTTCCTTGACAGGAGCTATTCTTTGTGTTGATCTAAAAGCGTAATACTTACCGTTCTCGCCTAACCTTATAGATACAGGAACATAACCCTTTGGCGTTGCAAATGCTTTTATGTCTTCTGGCGTTAACAATATGTTAATACCAGCGTTTTGGTTTTTGTCTACTACAGCTTCAACAATACCTTTTGAAAATTTGATTTGATTTTTCATGTGATTTTGGTTTTAATTAATTTACTTGTTAGACCTCCAGTCTACTTGAAATGAAGGGATTTTGTGTATGTCAGACAATACTAAAGCATCATCCCACTTTTCAGTTTCTTCGTTAAAGTTTACAAATAAGAAAAACTTATTGTCATCGGAATTTATACAACCCATTGCGTTGTCTCCTTCAACAATATAACACTCCCCTAAATTTTCAATGTGTTCAAAATAAACCCATTCCCACATTACAAAGTTGTCTTCTGTTTTTTCTAAGGAAAACCACTCTCTATGTAGAATCATGCGTGTATACTCTATAGTAGCATCTACTTCTCTGTACTTACCTAATCGGTAATTATACTCCCATTTTTCAGAGTGTTTAGCCATGTAATAGTCTTGCGCAAATGTTGCGCTGCTTGCTAATAAAGCAAGTAATAAAATTAACTTTTTCATTTTGTTTTAGTTTTTAGTTAGGATAAACAATTTCTTCATTAAACTCACAAGAGTCTCCACATGTAGGGCAGGTTTCCCATGCGTCTTTACCTTCTTTTTCGCATTTTTCGTAATGCTCTTCAGTAAACTCAGGTCTATCACAGCAATCTGCAAAGTACAAGAGCTCACCTTCATAGTTGTAAGTATGACCTCCTTGTCTACCGTATTTACCAGCAAATTCCATACCTGGTTCAGAGTATTCTAATTCTACATTTAATTCAGGATGTTGCTCCATAAGAGCGTCTATTACAGGTATTGGTGGAGCCCAAGCAGATTCAAAAGAAATCATGCAAAAGTCTTCATCTTTATTGGAAACATAAACGCTAGAAGCGTTCCACTTTGTTCCCCAATTATCGTAAGACCAACTGTACCAGTCACCATGACCGTACTTTTCTACATTGCTAATGTAAATTCTAGCCTCTTCATAGTCTTTATCTTTTAGATTTGGGTAATCATCAAAGTCAGCCTCTTTATTTATTACTTTAAGAGCGTTAACTACAGATGATCCAGACGTAATATCTAAAGATTTAGGCATAGGAACGAAGTCGTTAAAGTCAAGTAATATTTCGTTTTTATAATCGCAATCACCTTCTTTAAATTTTTGAGAAAGTGAATCGTAGAACTTTTTCATGTTCTTTTCATTTCCTGACACACTAAGTGTGTTGTAGCACCAATTTGGCATAATGTTTAGGTTTTAAGTTAATGTTTGGTTATAAATGTCCTCCGTATGTAGGATCGTTGTTTTCATCAAGTAAATCATATCTCCATTCGGTTTCTTGATCTTTTTCACACATTCCAGGCTGATCAAGTCCAAAACCAAATTCCATGTAATGATAACTTAATTGTTCATCTATAGAATCAGTATATAAATCTTCATTTGCATCAAGATACTCTTGAAGATCTTCGTCTTGTACAGTATTAGGAACAAAAACATCTACTTGAGCGTAGTTGTAGTAGATTTTCCTTGTACTTATTCTTACTTTTTTCATAGCAATTATTTAAAGTTAAACAATGTAGTGTGTAATTTGTACTGCCAGTTTTGTTTGCCAGTAACTTTGTTTTTAATCTTTCCGTTGGGGTAGATTAAATCTTTTCTGCAAAGAGAATGAGTTCTACCTGTAACTTGATTAATTGGAATCTTTAAGTATTCTGCTATTTCATAGTTAGTGGCTGCACCTTTCAGGTTTACCATAGCGTTAATTACTTTTCGTTCCATTTCTTGTAGCTTACCTAATTGTACTAATTCAGTATAAGCTTCTAAACTTGTGTCTCTCATAATTAATTGTTTTTAGGTTAATGATTTTTTTGCGTATTGGTGAAATAAAGTTAATATATTTTCTGCCTTACTTGAGTCCGTAGTCTGAGACTTTATACATTTCATAATTTCTTTTCTAAAAGAAAAATGATCTGGTTTAAATTTATTATCTATACTTTCTTTCAGCATCCTTATGTAAGGATCGTAAGAAGAATAATCAGTTATAAACTTTATGCTGTGAATAATAGTTGCATGATGCTTGTTCATCATAGCCCCTATATACTCAAGAGGAAACTCTGTATGCTTTCTAAGGTAGTAAGCCAAAGAATGTCTAGCCATAACGCTAGCTTTATTCCTACTTTTCTTAGCAAGCATTTCTGGTTTAATTTGTAAAAGATCAGAAATAAAGTCTACAGCTTGATGAAACTGAGCTTCGTCATTTTCTGACAAGAATTTAGTTTCTGTTTTAAAATAGTTCATAATTAACAGTTATTTAACACGTTAGAATAAATAGTTGATTAGATTAGCGCATGAACTCATTTACAAAGTTTTTATACGCAATAATAATGATTACGGTTTACACCATATCATTATTAGTTTAAGAGTGGAGCAGCCCCCCAGCCGCCCCACATCTCACACTAATTTCTAAATCCCGTTAGAAATATATTGCCTACTTTCCTAGGGTAGGACTTTTTACGCCCAACTCACGCTTGGTGCTCTCGTTTAACATGCAGCCCATCCATAAAAGCAAAAAGCTTTAATGCCTTTTTTACCTTTATATCCATGCTTTTCTTTTAATTTTTTTAATGCAGCGCCTTCAAGTTCTACAAATCTACATTCTCGTTTATCCATAGAATCTATTTCTTTTCCAATCCAACCATCAAACTTTCTGGTTCCGTATCTTGGAAAGCCTGTTCTTCTACAGCATCCATCTGTAGTACTAATAGTACCGTTGTATGGATCATGTCCACTGTAATACTCTGCTTCTGCGCATTCATGCGAATATGCTTCGCTTGCAGATTTAAATCTACCTACCGTTACAATTTCAAATACTTCTGCTCCCATAGTGTTTAGTTTTTATAGTCGTTACCCATTTGGTTAAATAATAAAGATAATACTTTAGCATCTTGTTTTTCTTTAAGCTTGTCTAGCTTTTCTTCTAAGTCGTCAAACAATGATTCAAATTTATCTTTTTCTTCATCGCTCATTTTTTCGTATAAAGCATCTAAAAATTCAGCGTAAATCATGCACATTTCTTCTAAATCCATAGTTTTAGTTTTTAAAGGTTATAGTATAACTTTCTCCAGTCGGAGAGTCGTGATGTGAAATTGTAACTCTATATACATTATCACTGTCTGAGGATAGTTTATATATATAGTATGTAAAATCTGTAGCTTTAGGGGTAATGTCGTTAAACAAATCCATTGATTCTGAAAGCGTTATAGTTCCGTCTCCAGATCTGTTTTGCCACCCCATATTTCTACCTTCTATAAATACTTCTTTACCGACATATTTGTGGAAATAATCCATGTCGTTTTCAAAGTCTCTATAATGATCTTCAGGCATTATCCAGTCATCCATGTAAACACATTCTTCTACAATGTCTTTAGTGATTTCGGATATTTCTAAGTTACCAACAGTATTATAATCTTCTAAAATATAATGCTGATAGTAGTCTTTAAACTCTTTTAGATTACTTTCAGACTCCAGATAATGATTAATATAACTTATCATGTATTCTGCGTAATCGTAAGTCGCTATTACTTTATGTTTCTCCTTCATAATGCTCCCCATTGTTTACTGTTTTTAAAGTCTCTTTTAATGTATAATGGAACTTCGTATATTATTTCAGTTTCTGGATCTATCCATAACTCAAATTCTACACCGTCACCTCCATCGTACCACTCTAACCTTTCTCTAACCTCTTCTTCTAAACTCATGATTCTTTTTTTAAAAGGTTAATAACGTAGTCTAATTCAGCAATTTCATCGCTTCCTATTCTGTCAGACCATCTTATCATGTCTTGCAATGCTCTTATTGCTATATCTATTTCTGCCTTAGTTAAGTCCATAATTTAAAGGTTAAAAAAGGGAGCCGAAGCTCCCCTTTATTAATAAATGTACTTATAAATTACAATGTAGCTGCGAAATTGTCTATCATTTTGAAGGCTTTGTTGGCCATTTTAGCGCCACCACCTACAATTAAAGACTCGTCTCTACCAAATGGTCTGTTAGGAACAGATTTTTTATGGTTTACATAGTGTGTAACACCGTTAAACAATCCCCAAAGGGTTTGACCATGCAGTTGCATTTCGGTGTTAATAGACTGCTGTAATTGCATTGCAGAATTAATTTTACGAGTAGAGTATTGTTTAACATACTCATCGTGAGACAATGATCTGTCTATACTCATAAGATCTTTCCATAAGTTATTTCTAAAATCCATAAGATGTCTTTCAGTCCAGATTTCAACTTTAGACCATTCTTGGAACTTCTGATACATAAGATTCTCCTCTTCTTTATACTGATTAAGTATTTGAGGAATAGCAGCAAGTTGTTCAGTAATAGATGCACTATGTCTAAGCTTGTGCTGTGCGTTATTGTGGAACTGGTAAAATTGATTAGCACAACTAACCACCTGATTACCATATCCTATTCTAACACCATGCTTACCATCATGTCCCCATGTTGCGACAACATATTTAACTAAGGTGTCTTCTGCTACTTCTACTTCTTCGTTAAGACGAAATTGCACAAAGCATTGACGACCACCGTTAATAGGCCCTGAGTGGCTTATGGTGTAGTCATTGTCTTGGGCTACTTTTTCCAAGACTCTAATGATTTCTTCGTTCTGCGTAAGAGTATAGCTCTTACCTACAACACCGAGAGATTCATCTGTAGAGTCATTAGTAGTTGCAAACCAGTCTGTCTCTACTATCTTGTCGTTAGTTGCTAATTGACCTTGTTCGTTAACAGAAACTTCTTTGTCTATTCTAACTAAAGGTCTTTTTGATACTGTGAAATCTAATCCGATTTCTACTAATTTAGAATTTTTCATAATAAATGAATTAAGTGATTTGGTTATATCTCATAATTTGTAAGGCCATGAGAAGAAAGCCTTTCAACATCTCCAATAATCTGCACTTTGCAAGAGTATTTACCAGAGTATTTTTCTTTTAATTGACCGAATGCGTAACTATTTATCTTTTCGCTTTTCAAATCGTTTAGACAATTACCTTTTAATAAGCCTTCTACGTTATATTCTTTATATAAATGAGACAGCTTAGTAGATTTAGTCTTATTAGAAAACACTTCTTTCCAAACTCTGATCTTGTACTTGCAGTTCCAAATAGTTTTGCGTTCCATTACTTTAGTATTTTACTTAGATCATTAGTTAAACTGTTAACATGATAACCTGAAAACTCTGTTTTAGGAGCTATTTTACCAAACTGTAAGACAAAGTCATTTACTGCAATCATGCCTTTTTCGTCAGTAGTTTGAATTATGTTACCAGATGTTCTTTCTGTAAAATAACCAATAGGTTTATCTGGGATTTCGTCAAGGATTTTTAATATATGATCCTTTTCATAATGTCTTTCGTAAGACTTTTTAGCGTTTACTTTTTTAGCGAGCTCTTTAGACATAGGCTCTACTTTTCTTTTCCCATCATGTAGGAATATGTTTTTATTTTTCATTTTATCTAGGTGATGAGGTTAATATTTCCTTGTATAAGTCAAATGAGATATTTACTTGAACCATGTCTAAGTCGCCAGGCTCTTTAGTTGTTATTTGGTATATCTCTTCTAAGTTGTCTTTAAAATGATCCCAATTTAACACAACTTCTCGTTTAATCCAAACAGTAACAGTCATTTTTGATGGTTTTAAAGGTTAAACTTTTTAGTCATAATAGTCTGTAACATCTTCTTTAGATACCCAGCATACAAATGCTACGGCTAAAAATGTTGCTATAAATAATACTGTATCCATAATTATTCGAATATAGTTCCTAATAGTCCACCTACAAACAAACCAATACTGGATGATATGATTGTAGCTGTCTTGACAGACTTTCTGCCAATATTTAATGAGTTATTGATAGCGTTTTCAACAGAATGACTGTTTTTATCAACAAACTTCCAATAATCTTTTGCAAACATAAAGTTTTTAAGATCTCTTAAGTCTTTAGTCTGACTGTTTAGTAAATTCTTTACAGTTTTCTTCATAGGTCTAGCCTTTCTTTTAATTGATTAATTAAATTGAGCAGCTCAACATCGTCTTTATTTACGTGTTCACCCGTCTCTTTCTGATATAATTTAATAAGTGAATCCACTTCTTCTTCTATCTTATTAATTAAATCTTCTTCATCAAGATCATAATTGTCTTGATCGTCATCTTTTTGGTTCGCTGGGTGATATGGTAGCGAATCCCACCAGTCTCTACTCATAACTTATTTTTTATAAGATTGATAATACTTTTTAGTTACAAGACTTAAATTAATCTTGTTGTCGTCTTGATATACTGTAACGACTTTAAGATTGTCTTGTTTTAATAACCAACCTCGTAAGCTTTTAGCACCAAGATTGATTATGTTTTTAGGAATTTTAGTGTATTTGTTAGTAAACAGCATAACACGTCTACCGTCTTTGCTTTTCATGTTTACTACTTCTCTTCCTTTCCAGTTATACATTTTAATTGTAGCCATAATAATTCTCAGGAAAGTTTAACGTCTTTTGTTTAAACCTGTAAGACATTAATTAGTAACTGTAGGTAGCAACGAGCCACCTCACAGCCTCAAGGCCTACAGTTTAGATACGTCAGCTACCATCCTTTCCCAAGGAGTCATAGCTTTTAATTTTTGTCGTGCAAATTGTGCAACAGCAGACGTAAACGTACCGATCCGTCTTCTTCTCTTCTTAACTCTGGATCTGTCTGCAGAACCTACGAGTATTGCTTTTCTTTTCTTCATGATAATGATGATTTTTCTAAGGTTAATATTAGTGTTATAATACCGAATGGTAACAACACGAGCATACTTAGTGAACCTGTTAATGCAAACGCGAACACTATAATAATGTTTACGGACAACAGAGTCATAAACACAATAAAGTCAATGAACTTCTTCATGGTAATTGATTTAGGTTAATGAATAGATCCTGTACTCGGAGTCGAACCGAGAGATAGCTTAGTACTTCTTTACAGACTATCGTTAGATAGATCTTACCATAACAGGAATGTCGAGCCGCAAAATTCTTTGCGCTTAGTTTTTAACATGATTTGAATTGATAAATATATTTCCTACATTTGTACTTCCAACGGTTTGTTGACGACTTATGCAGGAATGTATTTGGATCAGATATTTTGCTCCATACGAGATAGCGCAGTTGTTCTTTACAACTTTCCGCCTGCCCAGCTGCATACTAATCGTAGTGTTAACACACAGCGAGCAAGACAGAATCTAAAGTTGTTGATGGCAGGCCTAATTTCTTAAGCAGGAAACAACACTATACCAAGCAAAGCAGTGGTCGTAATGACCGCAGTCTTCTTAACGTCTTTCCAAGCTTCAGCGCCTGTATAAACTACTTTCTTATTCTCCTTAATAGTTTCGTTAATGTATTCGCTTAATAATTCTTGTTCCTCTTTAGACAAGTGATCGAATGCAGATGAATTAGTCATAATGTTTGAACCACTAAGGTAGGTTCGTCTCCAATAGTTTTGTGAACTACTAAATACATAGATCGCGAACTAATACTCACCTTGAAGCGTTTCTTCAATGATAATGAGCGTAAATCACAACTAAATAGTAGTTCTTTGTTGATTTGATGCGTTTTTGAGTGATTATTTTGGGTGTGAGAGTGCATCACTCGTTTACACTCGTGTTTTTATGAGATAATTAACCCTAATGCTAGTGAACCGACCAACGAAAGGGTTAACTTAGCTGTGTTACGTTCTGTTCTGGTTGTCTTACTCATTACTTTGTTATGTTCTTGTTGGTTGTGTTCTTCTACAAGGTCGTATACTTCTTTCTCTTCCTTGTTAGCACCTATCTTACAGTACTTGTTCATAGCTTGTGCTCCGTAATGTGCAGCAATAGTCTTAGCAAGTTGTACTCCTGACTTTACTTCTTTAGTGTTGATGTTGTTTAAATTTAGCATGGTAGTTGAATTTAGGTTAGTTTTTGAATAAATAGATGGCGGTAGCCAAAAGATTGGGAGGAGCAGGGGGTGTCCAGTAGAGGGCATCACACTTTCACATTTAAAAAAAAATTTTATCTTTGCTAAAGAACTTTAAAAGAATATTCAGTTATGGCTAAGAAGTGCAAACCTAAAAAACCGAAGCGACCTAAGTATTAATATATTGTAGGGTGATGAAATAGGCAGACATGCCTCCCTGTCTCGGAGGTGTAGATAAATGGATAAACTTTAGGATAAAAGGGGTTGACCACCAAGTTGCAACTAATGTTCTCTAGCTAACTACTACGTGGAGGTTCGAATCCTTCCCCTACAGCTAAATAAATAAAAATGGTAAAATCATATATACAAACTCCTTATGGGGATATTTACAGAGATGAGTTATTAGACTCTCTTGTGTTAGAGTTTGAGACTGACGACTTTTCCGTGTTCTCCCCAGACCTAGCGATGGATAATGAGATTGACAATTGGTTAATAGATAATGACTACAAGATATTAGATCGCAATATGTACTTTAATGATCCTATAGTAGATAGCTTAAACTATGTTTATTACAACGAACAGACTGGTGACTACGAAGAGGTAGAGATACCTATCGGTATGGATAGTACTATTGATGTTGGTATGTTTATGTTAAAGTATAAACTAGAAAAAAAATAATGTATCTATTAAAGATTAGTAAGAAAGGAGAGAGTGTTACTGATGAAGACAATGGGGTGCTAGGCGTTCCAGAGTTTCAAAAGGTTTTAAAGGATAAGAAGTTAGGACAGAAAGGAATGAGGTTTGTTGCTTTAAGTCAAGACTACGATTCACCATATAGATACTTAAACGAAAAGGATAGGGTTCGGCAGATATGCACGGATTTAACTGGGAAGCCTGAATGGGCTGACACTAAACATCCTTTGATGAAGGCGGCTATAGATAAGTATCGCAAACTACAAAGAGATCCTCTTGACGATCAGTTAGAGGCGTTTAATAAAAAGATAGATCAATACACTACACTTATTAATGAGTGGCACTTAGATCAAGAAACTGCTGAAGACCTTCAGAAAGTTATGATCGGTATTGAAAAACTACTAGGTACTCGTACCGTTTTGCTAGAAGCAATAGAGCGAAGGGGTGAGAGAAAGACTATTAGTGGTGAGCAAACACTTAGCTTTCTAGAAAATAGAGAAGTTAGACTAAAAGACGTTTAATGGCTAAGAAATTTGACGTACAGGCTTACAGGCCAATACCTAACAACGGACACCCTAAACTAGATGCAGATAGTCTTGCGTATCAAGATTATTGGGAGGAAGAGATGCACAGGTGTATTAATGGCTATAAACCCCCTGGTGGGGAGTGGATACCTGGTAACTACTATTGGTATCTAAACTACTACATGATTCTTGGTAATGATGGTAGTGATGGAAATCGTAAAAGCTTAATATACCCCTGGTATAGGGATATGGATAGAGAGTATTTTAACCTCTTCCATACTTGCAGGGAGGAAGGTAAAGGGATGATTGTGATTAAAGCTAGGGATAAAGGGTTTTCCTATATGAACTCAGGGCTAGTCGGTCACGAATTTACTTTCTTTCCGCATTCCGAGGTAGGAATTGCGGCTGGACTTGGTGTGACAGCAAATTCTTTCTTTGACAAAGTCAAAAAAGGGTTGCAAAACCAACACCCTAATTTTCGGCATGGTTGGCTTAAGGATACTAAAGATGTTCTTAGGGCTGGGTACAAGCAAAAGAACAATGAAGGTAGGTGGGAGATAGGCGGTTATCAATCTGTTATACATTGTAGAACGATGGATGATCCTGAAGTTTACAAAGGTGAGCGTCTGTCAATAATGATATTTGAAGAAGCTGGGGAGTTTAAAAGGTTAAAGAACGCATATATGTCATCTAAGGCTTGTTTCATGGATGGTGCTTATCAGTATGGCGTTCCTGTTATTGGTGGAACTGGGGGTGACATTGATGCAGCGTCTGCTGACTTTATGGATATGTACTATAATGCAGAGGCGTTTAACCTAATCCCTATGTTTATACCTGCATCTAAAGCTCTTCACGGATTCTTTAGTCCTAAGACTGGAGTGGATGATGATAAAAAAGCTCATGAGTATATAGAGAATGAGCGACAAAAAATACTTGACAATGGTGGGGATAGTAAAGCATACAACTTACACTTGCAAAACTACCCTCTTACAGTACAAGAAGCGTTCTTAAAAACTAAAGGCTCTAGGTTTGATATAGCATTGCTTAATCAGCAAAGAGCTAGGGTTCAGACACTTGCAGACCCAGAGCAACATATTACTACTGGTAACTTAGATTGGGTGATAAATGAGAATGGCTTAACAGATAAAGTTGTGTTTACGCCACACCCTCACGGCCCTTATAAAATATTGCACGAACCACAAAGGCACATGGCTGGTTTAGATATTGGTGGTATTGATTCTTACGATCAAGATCAAGCTGGTGCTGCTCCGTCTTTAGGTTCTGCTATGATATTTAGAAGGATAGCTGATACTAATCAACCATATAGGCTACCTATTGCTGAATATACAGATAGACCTGAAACAGCAGAGCAATTTTATGACGGATGCTTAAAATTAGCTGTTTACTATAACGCACAAATGCTTATTGAATATACAAAGATTGGTATATTAGACTATTTCCTCAGAAATAGGGCGCAAAAATATTTAAAGACTAAACCTAGATCTGCACACTCTCCTGGTACTAAGACTAGAAATAACTACGGTATCCACATGAATAAGCAGATTAAGGCGTATATGGAGTCCCTAATGTATGATTACATAAAAGAAAGGGGTGATGAAATCTGGTTTATAGACCTTTTAGATGAGCTTTGCGACTGGGGTTCTAGGAATACGGATAGAGCAATCGCCTTTGGTTTGTGTTTAATCCACGAAAATGATAACTTTGCAATTGAAGTAAAAAATAAAGAAACTGAAGCCATAAAAGAAAGTGGTTTTATATATTATAAATATAATAGTAACGGTACTCCTATAAAACATATAAAATAATGAAGAATTTTCCTAGCCAATTAATACCTGACTCTAAAAAAGATAAGAAGTGGTGTGAGCAAATGCTTAACGCTATAGTTAACTCTACAGATCATGTAGATAGCCCAGAAAATAGGTATAAATTAAAAGACATTAGAAACTACGATATATATAATGGTGATTTCAATAGAGATGATTATAAATATCTTACTGAACAGTATGGATACAATTACCCTGCAAGATTAGTAAACTACCCTATTGTACAACCTAAGATAGATCTGTTGCTAGGAGAAGATCTTCATAGACCACTTGATACTAAGGTAGTTACGATAAATCAAGAGGCTATTAATAGAAAAGAAGACCATAAAGTTTCTATGGTTATGAATAAATTGCTTGAAGAAGTTAAAGAGCAGATGGGTGAAATGGGTATAGACGTTAAGACTGAAGGTCAAGAAATACCTATACCTGACGATATAGATACTTTTATGAGATACAACTATAGAGAGTCTATAGAAGAGTCTGTGCAAGATGGTCTTGAGTTTCTTGTAAACAAGTACAAGCTTAAAAACAAATTTAAAGAAGGATTTAGAGATTTACTTATTACAGGTAAAGAATGTTATAGAGTAGAAATAAAAGATGGTGATCCACACGTTAGAAGGGTAGACCCTAGAGCTTTAGCTTACGATTTATCTACAGAAACTGACGATCTTGGAGAAGCTAACTGGATTACAGAAGAAAGGTGGCTATCTCCTAGTGATATAGTAGATGAGTTTGGTGAAGTTCTTTCTGATAAGGATATTGAGCTTATAGAGTCTTTGTCTAACCAAAACAGTCTTGACCTTTATTCTGAATACAGAAACTGGTACATGAAAGGTGAGTCTGGTGAGCTTAGAGTTAAAGTTGTTCACGCAGAGTGGAGATCACTTAAGAAAATGCAATATAAAATAAGCCCTAACAAACATGATGAAGATAAACCATTTAGAAAGATGGTTTCTGATAAATACAAAAAACGTAAGGGTGAAAAGATAAGAAAAGTTGTTATTGATGATATTTGGCAGGCAACTAAGATTGGTGGTAAGATTATGGTTAACTGCCAAAGAGTTCCTAATCAAATAAGATCTTTAGACGATCCTAGTGCAGCTAATCTAAGCTACATAGGTGTTGTAAGAAATCATACTACAGGTAACCCTGTATCTATGGTAGATTTGCTTAAAAACGTGCAAATGCTTTACAACATAACTATGTATCATATAGAACTATGTATGGCTAGGTCTGGTGGTAAAGCTGTTGTGTATGATGTAGCACAAATGCCAGCTAATTTAGGTATGAACATGCAAGATGTAATGTATCATATCAAAAATGATGGTATTATACCTATAAACTCTAAAGATGAAGGTTTGCAAGCGCAAACATTTAATCAATTTCAGCAAATAGACTTTACATTGTCTAATTCTGTACAGCAACTTATAAACCTTAAAGTAATGCTAGAAGATATGGCTGGTCAAGTATCAGGTGTAACTAAGCAGCGTGAAGGTCAGGTTGAACAGTATGAGCAAGTAGGTAATCAGCAAAGAGCTGTAGTACAGTCGGCTACTATTACAAGATCTTGGTTTTGGTCACACGATATGGCAAAGCAAGATGTACTTATGCGTTGTGCTAACTTAATGAAGGTTTGCTGGTCTGAAGGAAAAAAGACTGCAACTGTTTTTGGTGACGGTACTTATAAGTTTATATCAATAATGCCAGATGTAGCATTAAATGACTACGGAGTATTCTTGGGTGACGGAGGTAAAGATGAGCAAATGAAGGCTGCTGTAAGTCAGTTAGCTCAATCAGCTTTACAGTCTGGTCAAATAGATATGCTAGACGTAATTAGAATATATAAGTCTGATACTATGACTGAAGCAGAGCACATCCTTGAAAGAGGTTTAGAAGCTGCTAAAGAAATGCAAGCACAGCAACAACAAGCTATGTCTGAGCAAGCTCAAGCAGAAGCTCAAGCTAAACAACAAGAGTTAGAAATTGAAGTTGAAATGAATAAGCTTGATAACGAAACTAGGATTAAGGTTGCTGAAATACAGCATCAATCTAAATTAGAAACTGCAGAAATACTGTCTGATGACGCTTACGGAACTAAGCGTGCAGACGCTGCATTAAATCAAATGGAAGGACAATTAAAAGGTCAAATTAAAGATTAATTTTTTTTAGTAACAAATTTTTAGTAATATTGCAAAATGGAAGCAGAGAAAAAAGAAACATTAAGCGAAGAGGTTAAGGAGTTTAATCCTGAAGCTTTTGCTGGACTTGATAAGCTAGTAGATACTGTAGGTCAAGTTGAAGAAGAAAAATCTGAAGTAGAACCTACAGCTTTAGTAGAGGAAACTGAGGATAGTGTACAGGAAGATGTACAGGAAGATGATGATTCAGATTTTGATTGGGGATCTGATCAAGAAGAAGAGGTTGTAGACGAGGTTGAGCAAGAAAGCTCAGAAGAGGATTGGGATTTTGAAGACTCTAACGAATCTGAGGAAGAATCTTCTACCGAAGACGATGAACCTAAAAGTGAAGAAGGACTTAACTGGGATTCAGTAGCTGAAGAGCTTGGTTTAGAAGGTGCGTCTAAAGAAGATATTATTAAAGCTTTAAACTCTAAAAATGAGCCTGAAGTAGCTAATGATACAACTAAAAAGTACGAAGGATATTTAGGTCTTTCAGATAGGGAGCTTTTGGCTGCTGACATGAAAGCAACTGGAATGGATGAGTACGATGTTGACGATTCTCTTGATAGAATGGAAGACTCTGGAATGTTAAAGCATGAAGCTTTAAAAATTAGAAAGCAATTAAGAAATGCTATTCGAACAGAAAAAGAGTCAGTTCAAAAAAGTGAGCAAAGCAAGATTCAAGAGCAAAAGCAAGCTCAAGAACAAGCAAGAAAAGACTTGCAGTCTCACCTAAAAGGTTTTAATAATTACCTTGGTGGGAAAGTAACTGTAGAACAAAGAAAAGATCTGTATAAGTATATAACAAACGGTAACTTTAATGAGGACATTTATAAGTCTCATGCCAATGTTGCGGAGGCAGCGTTCTTATGGAAGAACCGAAAGCAAATACAGAAATTGCTGAAGTCGCAAGGCTTCGAAGAAGGTAAGGGTAGTGTGTTAGACAACCTTACCAATAAAGGAGGTAGAGGAAACAGTAAGCCTAAATATAAGAAAGGCTCTGGGTTTGATCCTTCAGCATTTATGGGATAATAATTTTAATGCTGTCAATGTTACGTTTTAAAATAATAATTAAGTAAATGCAATTTTTAAATTATTTTATTAATATTTCTAAATTGTAAAAAGAAATGAAAACAACATCTGGAACGTTTGGGGTTGAAACTCAAGCGTCAAATTCGTTGGTAAGTGCTATGTTAAAGTATCCTGAGATTGGATCTACTTTAATTCAGCAATACCCTCGTTTTGCACTAACGTACCTATTAGAAAGAACAGGTCGTCATGCAAACGTAAAAGTAATGGGCGATAAATCTTTCGAGTGGAAAGTTTTAGGTCGTTCAAATCGTGAAATTAAATTAGCTGATATAACAGCTATTACAACAGCGCAAGCAAGTGCAGTAACTGTACTTTTACCTGTTCTTAATAGAGATTTATCTATTAATGACGTAGTAATGATTGGTAACGCTGTTGGTACTGTAATTGGCCACACAGAAGATGATGGTACTACAGTAAAAAAAGATACTAATAAACCGCCTGTTGATCAAGCATTAAGTGCTCAACTTCAAAGTCACACAGTTGCTACAGCTGACGCTTGGGGTTATCAAATTAGATTCTCTAATGGTTATTCAGCTACTGATCTTGCACCAAGCGTTACTGTTGCTCGTTTAGGTTCTGCTTTTGGTGAAGGTTCTTTAGGTACTTCTGTATCTGAAAGCGTTGCTTACCCAGAAACTCATAAAAACTGGTTAACACTAAACAGACGTAAGCAATCTATTACAGGTTCTGCTTTAACTGATGTGACTTGGATTGAAAACAATGGATCTAAATTGTGGTATTTTACTGCAGAGAAATTGTTTACTGATGAGTTTATGTATCAATTAGAGCTTCAACGATGGTTCGGTAGAAACAACGTTACAGGAACCGCTGCTGATGCTTATACTTTCCCAGGTCAAGCTGGTGCTGTTGATGGTACTGCCTCTGCTTTAATGGGTGATGGTATTTTAGCTCAAATCGAAGGTTCTATTGACATGTCTTACAATGTTGGTACTGCTGATGGTGAGGGTCTTACAGAAGACAAATTAGCTCGATTTATTGCAGAGCTTTCTCGTAACGCTAAATCTCCTGAAGGAAACGAATGGGTAGTATTTACTGGTACAGAAGGTCGATACCAATTCCACAGAGCTATGAAAGACATTTCTGTTGGAGCAACTGCAGCTGTTAGTGGTACAGGTTCTGCTTCTGGCGGATCTATGCAGTCTATGAAAACTGGATCTGATGTATCTTTGGGTGTTAACTTTGTATCTTACTATGTATTAGGTAATAAACTTACTATTGCTTACTGCCCAGTATTTGATGACGTTAATGCTTTTGGTGCTGAAGCTGGTGCTGGTGGGTCTAGTTCTGGTGGAACTATGTCTGGTAAAATGGTATTCTTAGACTTCTCGTCTGTAGATGGTGTACCTAACATTCAGTTAATTGCTAAAGGATCTGATGGTCTTAACCGTAACTATGTGAAAAAATACATTCCTGGTATGGTTAACCCTTACGATCAAAAATCAATGTTGGCTGCTAACGGTGACGACTCATTCACATGTCAAATCATGTCTGAATCTGGTGTTATTGTTCGTAATCCTTTGTCTTGTGGTATTTTAAGTGCTACACACTAAGATTATATACTATATGTGGGAGGAGTAATCCTCCCCATTAGAACGCAAACAACAATTAAAAAAAGAGAAAAATGAAACATCCAGTTATTGTAAGGGTTAAAAAGCCCAAAAGATTTGTTTATTTAGGTTTAGGTTCAAGCTATAAAGATCCAAAAGATCGAGGTAGAAGAAGAGACTTAAAAGATATAAACGGTGAGTCATATGATTTTGTTATGAGAAGCACTGCCACTGTTTTTGATTTAAATGATGAGCATGACAAACATGTTCACGATTGGTTAAAGGATTATCCTGGTATTAGTCATCATTTAATTTTTGAAGATACCATAGAGCAAGAAATGATTTCTACAGAAGCAATGGTTGAATCAGCAGAAGCAATTCAAATTGCTGTTGCAATGACAGATAAAGAAATATTAGATTTCTGCAAATTAACAGGTATTAGAACTAGATAATTCTATTGAGTTTGTTAAGGCTCAAGTTATTAAGTTGGCTAATGATGATCCTAATAGATTCTCTAAAATAATTAATGATAGAGATAAGGATTATAGAGTTTTTATTGAGCATGCTATTGACGCAAAAAAGATTAACTTTGTAAATGGAACTTATAAGTACAATACTGAAACTATAGGTTTAACTGAGGATCAGGTTGTATTGTGGTTAAAGGACAACAAAGACATTCACGCTTTATTAAAAAAGGAGCTGTCTTCAACTAAAAAGAAAATTAAGAAATAATGACGTACACAGAAGCGTATACTCACATAGATAATCTGTTAGACAAAGCAGGAACAGCATACTTTACGGATACAGAAAAGAATAATTTTCTTGACTTAGCTGTAATGGAATACACTAAAGGATTAATAAACACTTTAGAATCCGATGCTCAGTCTATGGAAAAAATAGCGCCTCTTGTTGCTAATTCTAACAATCAAACTAATAGTTCTGGATCTGTTGCTTTACCTACTGATTTTTATCACTTACTTAGTGCTAATACTGCTACGTCAAAAAGTTTAATTGATGTTATGGGTGTTAATCAGTATAATGCAGCTAAACATGATCCATTTCATTCAGCTACAGCTACTAATCCTATAGGTCTTTTAAAGGGATCTAGTTTAGAAGTTCTTGGTTCAACTGAAAATGTAGATTTTGTTTACGTTAAAAACCCTTCATTAAACGATGAAGATTCGTTAAGTGCAGAGTCTTCGGTTGGTGGTTATAATTTAAACTCTTCGGAGGAAATAGTAAATATTGCAGTTAGGAAGATGATGTTATCGTTGGAAGATCCACGGTATCAACTTCAAGTTAATGAGTTGAGCGCTGAAAAGCGTTGATGACTCTCTTTTTTCCTGCGTTAGTTTGGGTGGTAGATTTGCGTCTACCCCCATTCTTTTAAATAAGATGATATGACTTTAAATGAAATTGCTTACAATATTAAAAACTTAGCCGAAGGTGGTTATACTACTGACGACAATAAGTTAAGTATCCGACAAATTAAAGAGTGGGTACATTATCATAGATTAAATATTTTAGAGTCATACACTACAAACGGTAAAAAAGCCCCTTCAGGATCTACGCAAAATTTAGGTGTATTTTCCGTTCCAGAAGAAGGTCAATTTTTATCCATACCTAGAGTAGCTTCTTTTGGTGAGACTAGAGGTATATCAAGTATAACTTCTGTTGATGGCAATGTTTTGTTTGCGAGAACTACTCAAGATAAAGTAGCTTATCAAGAGCAAAGTAGGTTTACTTCTGGTATTCCAAAATTTTTTATAGAAGACGGAAACAAACTTTACTTTCAGGGTTCAGCTGGTGGTGAAAGCGTAAAAATAATAGCGGTTCTAGAGGATCCCACAGATGCCGCAAATTGGGCTGGTGATGATTCTGAATATCCTATGCCAGCTCAATTAATAACACCGCTAATACAAGCGGTAGCACAACTAGAGTTAAACATTACCTTAAAAACTCCTGGTGATATAATTAATAATGAAGTAGAAGGAGATAGAGAGGTTCAATCATCTAGTAAATAATGTCTTACACGACATACAAAGATATTTACAAAGCAATATCTAAAAGAGTAAGAGTAGAAGCGTCTGGCAGGAAAAAGACTAAATCTATACCTTACTCTTTGTTTTTTAAAATAGTTACTAAATTCTTTGAGATAGTGGCTAGGGATTTAATAGTTAGAAAACAAAAGATTTTATTACCTTTGGGTTTAGGATCTTTGTCTTTAGAGCAGAAAGAACATAGAAGAGCTTTTCATATTAGAAAAGACGTTAAAGAGTCTAAGTCTAAAGGATTTCCTGTAAGGTACAAAGTACCTATACTAGATGATTATTATTATAAAATAAAGTGGACTAAATTTAAAAAAGATTTATATAAGTGTAAATTTTATCCAGCTAAAAAAGTTAGAGAATTAATAAAAAATATATATAATGCAAGTTAGTGTTAGAAGAATAATAAGTAATGTTGCAAGAAATCTAGGGTTAAGCAATCCTTCAGAGCATCTAGAGGCTTTTGTAGAGTGGGCTTTTGAGGCTGAACAAAAGATAGGTAGTTTTACTACTTTTACAGATAAAGAAGCTTTGCTTTCTGTTAGCGCTAACAAGTCTTTATTGCCAAGCGATTTAATAAAACTTATTGATGTTAAAGGGGCTAATGATAATTTTTTACAGCCTACTCAAAAGACTTTTAAATCAGACGCTAACGGAGATAAATATTGGATTGTAGGTAGTTATATTCATTTTTCTAATATATCAAATGGTACTGCTAAGATAGCGTACAAAGGATTAGATGTTGATGGTGAAGGATTTCCCACTATAAAGCAAGGTCATGAAGATGCAGTAGCTCAATACATAATGTGGAGGTATAAATCTATAGAATATTATGAAGGTAAAATAGCTAGATATATTGTAAAAGATTTAGAGGAAAGGTGGTATTGGTTATGCGCTCAAGCAAGAGGTGCTGATAATCTTCCTTCAGAAGCTGAGATGAAAAATATTGCTAGTTATTGGAATACATTTATACCTGAAAGAGAGTAGTTATGGCAGAAAAATCTACACCAAATACTTTTACAGGAGGGATGATAACGGACTTTGATCCTGCATTTCAACCCAAAGATTCTTATTTTGATGGATTAAATATTAGAGTAGTTTCTAGTGGCGATAAGTCTTATAGTCTAGAAAATATAAAAGATATTGGCTCTATGAATAATGTTGTTATTTCTAATAGTAATATTTATGGGGCTATTGTTGTAGACAACAGGCTTATTACAATACAAAGGTCACATACATCATCATCTGAGTATGACTCTAATACCTGGTTCGTAGTCAGCAACAGTATAATAGAAAGTAACTTATCTACTGTAAGCTCTGTCAAGACTGTAATATGGGCTGGATTTGATTTATTTTCGTCTAACGCTGAAAAAATAGAAATAGAAAGTATTGTAGAAACAGGAGATATAAAAAGAATATATTGTACTGATGGTCTAACTCCTTTAAAATCTATAAATATAGGTGAAAGTCAAATAGGTAAATCTGTAGATAGTTTTTTAGCTTTTAAACCTACGTTATTAACAAATCCTAAAGTTACTAAGTATAGTAATACTGGTGGTAATTTAAAGTATGGATCTTACAGTTACATATATAGATTGTCTTCAGATGCTAAAGGTAATTATACTGATTGGTCTAGCATTTCAAATCCAGCTAATGTTGCAAATGGTAATCCTAGTAGTACTAAGCCATCAAACATGTCTGGAGATTACAGTTCTGATAATTCAACTTCATTTCTTGAATTAGAAATAACAAATATAAATACAAATTATAATTTTATACAGGTTGCTGCTATATATTATTCTGCTGAAAATGTTTCAACAATTAGTATAGTAGAAGAAGGTCCTATTATAAATTCTAATTATAAATTTGTTCATAGTGGATTTGAAGTTGAAACTCTTGTTACTGGAGGTTTAGCTGCAGCAATTATAAATAACGACACTTGGGATGTTTGTAAAATTTTAGCTAAAAAAGATAACAAACTTTATGCTGCTAATTTAAAAACTACAAGTGTAGATGTTGATAGCATTATTTCTGGTTTTGGTAAACTAAAATCTTACAAGGCTGTAGAGAGTGGTGGCAATTGGAGTTTTGAAACTCATTCTGGTGACGCAAACCCTCACAGGTTTAAGGTTGGTGGAGATGCTTCTAATTCTAGTTGGCATCCTGTAGAGGCTTATGATAGAGCTAATTATAAGTTTATAAAGAAACAATTTACTGATGGTAGTGATCCTGTATTCATATTAGGAGCTGAAACAAGTGGCTACTCTGATAGCGGTAATGATGGGTTTAGAATAACTTTTACGCAGAAAGATTATTATATAGATGATCAATTTCATTTACTACCTGATGGAACTCAAGATAGCGATAGAAGTGGAATGGATATTTTTTCTGGAGGCTATCAAGCTAATGAAATATTTAAAGTAGACGACACTAGAAAAGATAATGATTGGGATGGATTTCCTGGTCCTCAAAATCCTAAATGGGATGCTGCATATAGAAGTTTTAAAAGAAATAGATGCTATAGATTTGGTATAGTTTTTTATGATAAGAATGGTAATCCAGGGTTTGTTCATCATTTAGGTGACATTAAAATGCCAGACGCTTTAGATCCTAATGGGAAAATATTAAATTCTGCTGGAGATAATTTTCAAAATAAAAATTTTAACACCCAAAATTCAAGATGGTCTCCGTTTAGTGGAAATGACAATGAAGTTGTTGCACACGCTTTAATTCCTAGAATTGAAGTTAGATTACCTCAAAATGTTAGAGATGCAATTTCTGGTTATAAAATAGTTAGGGCAGAAGTTCAGGAGAACGATAAAGTTATAATGACTCAAGGCTTGATGGAGTTAACGGAAAGACATAATCCTCATCCACACAACGAAAACTCTTATTTGCGTCAAGGTGGTGGTTATACTACAAGAAATTCTTTTCCATATTATTCGGTTAATGCAGACCAATGGGGATGGCCAGATTACATTAATCGAACTACTTCAGGTTTATATACAATAGAGTCTCCAGATACAACTATTGGTAATAAGACTTTTGATTTTAATTCTGAAGGATTTAAAATGAAGTATCTATACATTGTTGAAATGAATAGACCACACACTTTAACTAGCGGTCATAGTAATTACGGTATAGGACATAAGCATCAATTAAACGGATACCCTTTAAATCATACTACGCTTTCAAATAGTTACGGTATGCATTTTATTAAGCATAGAATTTTCCCTGAGCATGTAAATAGCAATAGCAATTTTGTACATAAAACAATTCAGTATCAGACTGGTGGGAATTGGGATTCTTGGATTTATTTTAATTCTTTTGATTTTTCACTTTGTAGAACCATAGTTTCTGGAGAGATTATAACCGCAAGTGAACATCAAGGAAATACAGAGCAAAGTTTTGTAAACTACACTCCAGGGTATGATAATCACGAAAGTTCAGCTGATTCAGGGCAGCAAGCTCAATGGGATGATGGTACTGGAGGTGCAAATGTTTTTGAAATAGGTAATCTTTCTCGAGCATCATATACAGACGGAGCAAATGCAACTATACTTTTTTCTTACGGACTTACAGGTAACAGCAACCACCTTCCTTTACTTTCTAGTTTAACTATTAAATACGGAGGATCTCACAGCTCTAGCGCTGCAGAAATATCTGCTGGAAGAAGTGAATATAGTTCTCTATTTGGAACAAGCGGCCCTGCTGATGATAGTGCGCAATACGCTATAGATGAGTTTGGAGGAATTTCTCAGCGACCTCAAAGAGGTACTACATCTGTAAGAAGACATTCTTATAAATATATGGTTGAAATATTTAGAGATACGTCTAACGGTTTTGAGCAGTATGGTGGGCATGAACCTGAAGCAATAAGTAAAACACCTTTTTATGATTGTTCTGATTTTGTTTCTGTTACTAGTCAAAGAACATCTTCTTACATAACTAAAGGAGATACTTATTGTGGTTGGTATGCTTATAAATGGAATTGGATTTTAGTTGGTGGAAATAGCCCTTCAAACGATAATACTGATAATTCTGGTAAAAGAGCTCAAGGAGCTGCTATACCAGTAGAGTCTGATTACAATTTATCTTTAAGACATGGTGAGTTTTTAGGGTCCACAGAATTAGTAGATTTACTAGCTGAAGACAATTATTTTTACAATACAGCATATTCTCAAGAAAATAATCTTGTATCTTCTGTTACAAAACCTTATGGGTTTGTTTACAACGACACATTTGAAGGTAAGGTTGTTGCTTCTAAAACTAAAGTGTTAGGAGAAAGGAATGATGCTTGGACTATTTTTCCAGCAAATGATTTTATAGACTTAGATTTGTCTAAAGGTAAAATTACAGATCTTGTAAATTTTAAAAACAATCTTTATTGTGTTCAAGAATCTGGAGTTTCTTTGCTTTCAATAAATTCTAGAAGTTTAATTACTGGTGAAGGAGCTGCTGCTGATATACAAATTGTTTCTGGTACAGGTACAGCAATAGAAAGGTTTGATTATATTACAGACGTTTACGGATCACAATATTTTAATCAATCTTTAATTACTCCTACTGGTTTTTATTTTTATGATCATAAAAATTCAGAAATAATTAAGTATGATGGAAATTCACTAGTGCCTATTTCTTCTCAAAATAATTATAAGTATTTTGTTAAAAATTTTTACAATTACCCTGTCAACAATTTATATGGTATTTCTTTAGGTTACGATCCAGAATTTAAAGAATGTCATTTTTCAATAAAAACTAATGGGTATTATTATAATTTTTTAATTTCTGATTTAGACGGAAAGCTTATATCAAATGTTGAATATACCTATGGAAGTGGATATGATTTTTATCCAATACAATATTTTTCACACAATGGAAGTATTTATTCGACTCATCAAAATGGCGTTATTAAATATAATTACAATTTATGGAAAGACTATAAAGTTTCTTTTGTTGTAAACGACAATCCTTCAGAGGTAAAAGTTTTTGATTCTTCTGAAATAATATCAGATAAAGCTGATCCATTTACTGATCATATAGTTCAAAGTTCGGCAAGTGATGAACAAACTATTACTGAATCTAAAATAAAAGATGGAGTTCACAAGCTAGCTTTAAGGAGTGGTAATAATCCTAGAATTAGAGGTAATTGGATGAAACAAACAATAGAGCAACATACTGTAGGTGGCGCTATCGCAAGAATTAATATATTTGCAGTAAATACAAGAATAAGAAAATCAAGATAATATGCCTGGAACAAGTAAATCTTTTAATGTGTTTGGTAGAGAGTTTTATAGAACTCCTAGTGGAGATATTTTAAATATGGGTAAAAAAAAGAAGCCTAGACCTAGTGCTAGCGTTGAGTTAGAATCAAGCAGCTCTGTGCAAAGTTTATCTCCTCAAGGTGGTAATCCTTATCAAATGGACAATCCTTTAGTATCTAATGCTAAAACAGGAAAAATTACAGGAGGAGATCGTGTTGATCGTGCTGCGGCTAAAAAGCTTGCTGGAAAATCATCTCCAGCTCCAGGGGTTGGGCTTGGTGTTGGGCTTGGTGTAGGTAGTGCTTTGCTAGATGAGTTTGATGACGATCCTGCTTACGACAATATGGATGTAGGTAAAGAAGCGTTAAAGTATGCTTCTATGGGAGCTACTTTAGGGCCTATAGGTGCTGGTGTTGGAGCTGTTGTAGGTGGAGTTGTAGGTTTGTTTAAAAAGAAGAAATACAAGAAAGAGCAAGAGCGACTAGAAGAAGAACAAAATAGAGAAGCTACTCAAGCTACTGATAGTTTAGCAAGACAAGCTAAAGTAGAGAAGCACTTTGCAAAAATGCAACAACAACCGCAAGGAATGTATGGTGCTCAAGACATAGATAATTTTATAGAACAAAACACATACGCATAATGACGACTAAAGAATTTTTAGAATCATACGGAGGTAAGCTTTTTAGTAAGAGAATAAAACATCTTGACGACATGGAAGGCTTTAAAAATGTAGGTTACATACCTACTAAAGGTTCTGGTATAACTATTGGTTATGGTATAGACTTAGGGTTTCAAACAGTCGAAACTTTAGTTAAATATGGTATAGATAGAAAAACCGCAGAAATGTGGGATGAAAAAGGTTACTTAGGTAAACTATATACAGATTTTGAAATTGAAGGTAAAAATCCTAAATCAGAAGCGTTAAAAGTTTCTATAGATAAAGGTATTAAAAATAAGCTTGCTCAAAATATATTTATTAAAGCCGATAAAGCTTTAGAAAAATATCAAGGAAAAGTTAGTGATGATGTTTACGCTAGTTTAACTACTTTATACAATTTTAGTGGTGGATTTGGAAAAGAACAAAAAGAAGGTTTTAAAACTCCTGGAGCTTTAAAAAGAAAAAGTCATGCAGTATCAACTGTTTTTAAATCTATAGATAAATGGGTTAAAGACAATCCAGATGAATTAGTGCCAGATAGATTAGTAAATGAGTCTCTTAGGTATAGTCAAATTTCTTTGGCTGAAGGAGCTAAACTTATTGGGGCAGATAGTGATTCTAACGCTACCACCCTTGGTAGAGAAGCTAATTATATAGAGGCAAAAAGTGAAAATATAATAGAGGAAAAACTAGCTGAAAGCAATCAAAGGCATGATAAAGGAAAAAATAAAATAGAAAAAGAAGAGAAGCCTGATTATTCTGATTATTATGTTGACTATAGAAAAGATTTTAACGTAAAGGATCCATTAGAAAATGTTGAAGTAGATGATATTGAAGATGAAGAATTTGTTCCAGAAAGAACTATTTCTTTAGACTCAAAAAATAAGAATAAAGAAGTCCTTAAACACTTTAAAGATAAGGTTGAAACTAGCACTCCTAGCGTTATTGATACAAGGGGTAAGTCTCAAGCTGCAGTTGATGCTATTGATGCAGAAAGTGAGGATGTTTTATACGAAGAATCTTTTTTAGATAAAGTTGGAGGATTATCTTCTCTTATTGGTTTGGCATCTGGAGCTGTTGGTTTAGGTGCAGCATTAAAAGATGTTGACATACCTAAAGATCCAAAGCTAGGCCCTGCATTTCAACAAAGACTTGAAGAGTCTAAAAGATTAGCTCAACAAGGATTAACTCCTAGTGAGTTGGCTAAAGCTCATAACGATTTAGACTCATCATACGCTACTGGTATTGAAAATATTGTTCGTGGATCTGCTGGTAATAGGGCTCAATTTTTAGCTGGACTTGGAGGTCTTGATGTAGCTCGTCAGTCTGCATTAATGGATATTGCTGTGGCTGATGCGCAAATGCAAAGACAAAATCAGCAAAAGTACGATAGTATGATGATAATGGATGAGCAATATAATGCAGCTAGAGAGTCTAAATATCAAAACGCTAAATATCAACAAGCCCAAGCTAGTAAACAATCTGGAGCTCAATTAGCTGCAGCTGGTATTTCAATGGTTGCAGATGCAGTTGGTAGTAGGCAAGTTGATAGGTATAATAAAATTAAAAATGAAAAGATGCTTATGGATATGGGCTACAAAACTGATAAGTTTGGTAGATCAGGTCAAGATCAAGTTGGTGTAGATCCTACTACTGGCGAAAAAGCAATTGCATTTTTATCTAGAGCAAAAGATAAAATAAAAGATAAAGCTTTAAATTTACTTAGCGCAGATGACGCCCCTGTAAAGGTTGAGCTAGAAGAGCAAGAAGGTATATTAGGAAATAACAAAAAGAAATCTGGATTAATTGATCCAACATTTAACCCAGGCAATGAAATGTTTGGTTATAAATAGGAATTAAGATATGGCAATAGATTACGGAGCAATGCAAGCGCTTACATTAGCGCTTAACGGTACATCAGAAGCAAGAAGAGCTAGAAGGCAAGAAGAAGCTCAAATGCGTCAAGAAATAATGCAGCAAGAGCAGTTAGACTTTCAGAATGCTAAAATGATTGGAGCTGAAAGAGATGCTCTAGCCAAGCTTGAAAAAGACTACATGACTCAAGTTAATAATATACCTCACATGAGAGATTATATGACTAACTATTTTGATGAGAAAAAAATGGAGTTTAAATCAAT